>ERZ773027.1410-NODE-1410-length-12809-cov-2.408578_pt1 | contig 12809 bp, 6 predicted proteins | sample MGYA00511032_ERZ773027 | MGnify/ENA primary metagenome ERZ773027 (study PRJEB29015, sample SAMEA2738138) | human oral metagenome | biome: human oral; feature: human-associated habitat; material: saliva | place: China | collected 2190 ... | reverse complement strand
TTTTAAGTCAGAAGATGACAGCATTGTAAGTGTTTCAAAGTCGGGTAAACTTTCTGCACTTAAAGTAGGCGAGACCACAGTGACGGTTACACTTAAGGGTAGGTCAGTAAAGGAAGACAAAGTGTTTAAGTGTAAGGTATATGTAGGTCCACCTGCTATAAGTATAAGGCTTACTTTAAGTGAGGTTACACTTGAGGTAGGTAAAAGAAAGACTTTGCAGGCTATTATCAAATTCCTTATCAAACAATGATTGATGAACACCTTGTTACTATGTCAATAAGAGTAAGTGATACAGAAAATACCAGTAAGAAAGATTTAGAAGAGGCAGCGAAGAAACTGGATGCTAGCAAGCTACCAGACGGAGAGTACGAATTTTATTATTTCACAACTGATAAAGAAAATTCCGCTTACTATGACAATTCCGGATATATTGGCTATACCTTTAACATACAAGATAGCAAGGTTGTCCAAGATGACGATGATTAGATGATACTTTGATTCCTGCGATAATCTCGCACTCCATACTGGTGGCATAGAGGTATAGGCTATAGCTTAGTGAAAATGTTAACCTCAAAGCATGCAAAAAAATCTCCGAAGATCAGTTGGAGATGTTTTTTTGTCTTACAAATTCTTTTTCTTTTTAGCTTTTTTGGTTAGGGCAAGATCACAATTTACAATGTTTGAAATCAGGTGATTAGTCAATTGGAAGTCGTCCACTTGGGGATTCAAGTCCACTTCGTAGACTAGCTGCATGCTCTCACCCCCACCTGTGGTGTTAAGGGAAATTAGGTCGCATTCACTGGTGAAATTGAACAAGGCTTTAGTGATTTTTTGATCAATCAAGTCTTGGTAGGGGACGTTAATGGTCAGGAGTCTACGACGTTGGTTGTCGGTACGACTTTGACGATTTTCCAAAAGAAGCCAAACAGCTAGAAGGAAAATGGTAAAGAGGACAGCCAGTAAGAGATAGCCTGTCCCAGATGCCAGACCGATAATCATGGCCATGAAGACGGCGATTAGCTCTCTGGAACCACTAGTCGCTGAACGAAAACGAATGAGACTAAAGGTCCCCGCCACGGCGATAGAGGTTCCCAAACTCCCATTGACAAGGAAGATAACTAGGGTCATCAAACATGGAAGTAGGGTCAAACTAATGACAAATTCTCTGGTGTAGAGGGTTCGGTATTTATAAGTCCAGGTCAGGGCTAATCCTAAAATAAGGCTGACCAGTAAGGCCAGCATGAGTTGAAGGGGACTAGCGGTTGCGGTCGCATCATTAAAGATAGAATTGAAGAGATTAGACATAGGCAGCAGCTCCTTTTTCTTGAACTGGATGTGGCCCGTAGTCTAGACCTTGAGACTTATGATAGGCACAGCTGTATTTTGAGAATTTCTGCTCTTCCAAACCATGTTTGTCTAAGATAGCTTGAAGCCAGTCTGGCTTTTTGCCAGGTGCCTTGATTTCCATGATTATCGTATCTTCATCAAGAAGGGGAAAACCATGATTTCCCTTAAAGAGACTGACGTCTTCATCACGGTAAGTCAAATTTTGGTCAAGGGTAACACGAACTTTATTGTAGGCATAGCCTTCGATAGTCTCTTTTTCTTTCATCGAAAAACGGTCGTAGTAGATATACATACGAGGTTTGAGACCTTCATCATAGCGTTGACGTAAGTGGTGGATATCCTGTAAGAGCTGGCGGTCAGTGATTTGACCATGGTTCTTACCATCTGTCATCAAGTTAGTGATGGCAAGCGGTGTTGAAACGAGACGAAACTTATGACCGATTCCTTCATCATCTTTGGCTTTAACCTCTAAAAAGACCTTACTATCAATTTTGGGATTGGCTAGGTAGGTACGCATGCGGATTTTCTCTTGACGGTGATTACCATCTAAGGCATCTTGGATGACGTCAAAATTATCCGTATCAAAGTAAATATTTGAAATGGTAGAAGTCGGATAATCATCCTCTACCAAATACTCCTTAAGATCAGTGAGCAGGTCTTCAAGATTGTCCTTTGAGACCACATATTTTGTTTCAATACGTTTAAAACGTGTTTCCAATTGTTTAACCATGAAAAACTCCTTTTTAGATAAGATACAAAGCCGTAAAGCAACTCCCAGGAAAATAGGGAATCTGTTGCAGGAACATCTATTTTCAAACAGTCGACTTATTGTTTTAATTCTTTTTTTATAGTAGAAAAGTTGAGAGCAAATGTATTATTTCTATAAAGCACTTACTTGCTTGCCTACTAGTCTATGGGACTTTTCTGAAAGTTTTCCTAAGTCAAACTTTCACCAAACTTAACTTAAGATAAGTTTCAGTTATCCTTTAGAAATGTTTTAGGTAAGTCCCGTAAACTGTAATCATCCAAACGAACCCGAGAGGAAAAAATATGAAATCAAAAAAACTAAAAAAATGGACGACTTTAGTAACCTGTGCGACAGCCCTAACAGTCATGACAGCTTGTAGCCAATCAAGCAGTCAGTCAACTGGGACGACGTCAAGCACGACTTCAAAAACAAGTGCTGTAACAGCAACGACCAGTAAGAAAACAAATAAGAACAACAGCAACTATTTTACTTCTAAAGATTCTGATACCTCTTATAATGAAAGCTCAGCTACTAAGATTAAGTTATCAGGCTCATCTGCGGATGTTTCAGGTGATGGTGCAGCCCTATCAGGTTCAACTGTAACCATCTCCAAAGCTGGGACCTACGTCATTTCAGGAAAATCCGACGGTGTGCAAATCAAGGTAGACGCTGGTGATTCAGACGATGTCCATATTGTTTTAGATGGCGTTACCATGACAAATACAAATGCAGCAATCAACGCCACAAAAGCTGGTCATGTCTATCTGACACTTAAAGATGGCACTACAAACACACTTTCTGATTCAAGTTCTAATAGTGATGAAGATGCGGATGCTGTGATTTTCTCTAAAGGAGATTTGACCATTAATGGTTCAGGTACTCTAAACATTGATGCCAAGAAAAACAACGGTATTAAAGCCAATGACAGCCTTCATATGACTGGCGGTACCTATAAGATTTCCTCAGTCGGTGATGCCTTCAATGTCAATGATGAACTCAACATCACAGGAACAACTATGACCATTGAGGCTGAAGAAGATGCTGTTAAGGTCGATAATGATGACGACACCTCAGTAGGTACCATGTATCTGTCTGATAATACCATGACTATCAAGGCTGGTGACGACGGTATTCATGCCTCAGGTGACCTGATTATTGATAGCGGTACTTACAAGGTTGAAAAATCAACCGAAGGTATCGAAGGTAAATCTGTGACCATCAATGGTGGAAATATCGATGTCTATGCAACGGACGATGGTGTCAATGCGGCCAATGCTAATGCCAGTCAAAGTGAGATTTTCTTCAAGATGACCGGTGGAACCCTAAATGTTGAGGTTGGCGAGGGCGATACAGACCCAATCGATTCTAACGGGGATATTATTGTATCGGGTGGAACGATCAATTTGACTGGTCAGTCTGGCTTTGACTTCGATGGTTCAGCGACCTATACCGGTGGTGACATTACTATCAATGGTGAGAAACAAACTAAGATTGAAAACTCAATGCCTGGCGGCGGTGGTGGTCCCCAAGGTGGAGGCCCAGCAGGTGGCTTTGGTGGAGACCACTAAAGCATCATAGAATGAAACAGAAAGGAAGTGCCTATGTATATTATTATTCCAGCTTATGAACCAGACAAACGCCTGATTCAGGTGGTTCAAGATATTACCATAAAACTCCCAACAGCCCGTATTATTGTCGTTAATGATGGAAGTGGCCCAGGCTATAACGACTATTACGACGAAACGGCTTTTATTGGAGCGACTGTCCTTACCCATCCTGTCAATAAAGGAAAAGGAGCTGCTCTCAAAACTGCCTTTGCTCACATTCAAGAAGAAGTAGTCAGTCAGCACCTTTCGGCTCAACCTATTGTCACAGTTGACAGTGACGGTCAACATCTGATTAAAGATATTGTCCGTGTGGCCAAGGCAATCGAGGAAAATCCAAGTCATCTTGTCTTGGGTGCGCGTGCCTTTGTTGGTAAGGTGCCAGCGCGTAGCCGCTTTGGGAATAAGGTGACTGCTGGACTTTTCCGTCTAGTAACTGGTCAGAAAGTCACAGATACTCAGACGGGGCTTCGAGGCATGTCAACCGACCTGATTCCATGGCTTCTTAATCTGGATGGCAATCGTTTCGAGTACGAGTTTAATATGTTGCTTGAAGCCAAAAAGTCAGGCCATCAAATCTCTGAAGTCCCTATCGAGACCGTTTATCTGGAGGAAAATAAAAGTTCGCACTTTCGCCCCATTCGTGATTCCATCCGTATTTACAGCCCTTTTTTAAAGTTCTCTGGCACGGCCGTTTTGGCCTCAGTCATTGATGCAACAGCCTTATTCGTGCTCTTTGCCTTGACGAAAAATCTGCTCCTTTCGGTCGTGCTAGCTCGTGTGATTTCGGCTTCCAGCCAGTGTTTGCTGAACGCTAATGTGGTCTTTAATCCGACAAGCTCCCTCTTTAGATCGAGTGTTCGCTACTTTATGTTGGTCCTGGTCCTCCTGGCCTGTAACTATTTCTTACTTAGTAGTCTAGTTGCCATTGGTTTAGGCCTGGTTCTGGCAAAATTGGTTACAGAAACCTTGCTCTTTTTAGTCAGCTACAGGGTCCAATATAATGTGGTTTTTGCTTAATAGCTGGCTTAAAAATTGCCAACTGATTGCATAGAGATAGCTTAACCAATGACCTCTAAAAACTTTCCTAAAAAATAGAAAAAGACTACCGTTTTCTAGATTCGGTAGTTTTTAATATTTGTCGAAATGTTTTTCAATTTACATTATGATTAAAAATTGAAATGACTTGATAAAGACTCGAAATGGCTGAAAAAAATATGCTATAATGAAATTGTTTGAATTATGTAGATTTTCATTCAAACTAGGAAAAAGAAATGAGGACCTAAAATGGGAAAAAAGGTACATTACAAGCTTCACAAAGTTAAGAAGCAATGGGTGACGATTGCCGTCACTTCGGCAGCACTTGCCTCTATCGTAGGTGGTGCTACAGTTGCCAATCAAAAGGTTTCAGCTGATGAAACAACTCAACCAGTTGCCTCTACGACAGCTGAAAGCGATGTTGTCGTCGAAACGCATGAAGTAGCCGCTCCTGCAGCAACTGCTACGACAGATGCGACAGCAACAACAACTGACAAGGCTGCTGATACTGCAACGGTCGAAACTCCTGCGGCAGTAACCACTGCAGCAGATACAAGTGCTAATACGGTGGCACCAGCAACAACTGATCGTGCAGCAGTAGCAAATGGTGCAACAACAGAAGCACCAGCTACAACTGCGACTGCGACAGATACAACGCTTACAGTAGCTGAAAAACCAAAATCTGGTGTTACTGAAAAAGAAGAAACAGCAGCACTCTCTTTGGACAACATCAAACAAGTTGATGGTAAATACTATTATGTCAAAGAAGATGGTTCATACAAAACAAACTTTGCTGTTTCAGTTAATGGCCAGTTGCTTTACTTTGGTAAAGATGGTGCTTTGACAAGCACATCAACACACTCGTTCACACCAGGTACAACTAATCTAGTTGATGCTTTCTCTTCACATAACCGTGCTTACGATTCTAAGAAAGAAAGCTTTGAGTTGGTAGATGGTTATTTGACACCAAATAGCTGGTATCGTCCAGTCACTATTTTGGAAAATGGTGAAAAATGGCGTGTATCAACTGAGAAAGACTTCCGTCCACTTTTGATGGCATGGTGGCCTGATGTAGATACACAAGTTGCCTACCTCAATACTTTCTCTAAACACTTTAACCTTAACGCAACTTATTCAACCAGCCAAAGTCAATCTGAATTGAATGCAGCTGCTAAGACAATTCAAATTAAGATTGAACAAGAAATTTCAGCTAAAAAATCAACTGAATGGCTTCGTCAAGCAATTGAGTCTTTTGTAAAAGAACAAGACCAGTGGAATACTACAACTGAAAACTATACCCTTGCTGACCACCTTCAAGGGGGAGCTCTTCTTTATGTCAATAATGACAAGACACCTTGGGCAAATTCTGATTACCGTTTGCTTAACCGTACACCAAGTAACCAAGATGGTTCTCTAAATGGTACAGGAAGATACTTGGGTGGTTATGAATTCCTACTTGCCAATGACGTTGATAACTCAAATCCAGTTGTGCAAGCTGAGCAGTTGAACCAAATTCACTATCTTGTGAACTGGGGATCAATTGTTATGGGTGATAAGGATGCTAACTTTGATGGTATCCGTGTTGATGCAGTTGACAATGTCGATGCTGACCTTCTCCAAGTTTATACAAACTACTTCCGAGCAGCCTTTGGTGTGGATAAATCTGAAGCTAATGCACTCGCTCACATTTCTATCCTTGAAGCTTGGGATTTAAATGATAATGCTTATAATCAAAAACATGATGGTGCAGCCCTTGCCATGGATAATAACCTTCGTTATGCAATTATGGGTGCACTTTATGGATCGGGCTCTTCATTGAAAGATTTGATTACTAGCAGTTTGACAGACCGTACAAATAATAGTAAGTATGGAGATACACAAGCTAACTATATCTTTGCACGTGCTCATGATAACCTTGTTCAAGATATCATTCGTGATATTGTTCAAAAAGAGATCAATCCAAAATCAGATGGTTATACCATGACTGATGCTGAATTGAAACGTGCCTTTGAAATCTATAATGAAGATATGAAGAAGGCAGAAAAACGTTATACTATTAACAATATTCCAGCTGCCTATGCTTTGATTCTTCAAAATATGGAGCAGGTAACTCGTGTTTATTATGGAGATCTTTATACGGATAACGGCCAATATATGGCTACCAAGTCTCCTTACTACGATGCTATCACAACGCTCTTGAAGAACCGTATGAAATATGTTTCAGGTGGACAATCGATGAAAGTCGACACGTTCAATGGAAAAGAAATCTTGTCATCTGTTCGTTACGGTAAAGATATTATGACTGCTGACCAAACTACGGGTGTAGCAGAAACAAGTAAACATTCTGGTATGTTGACCCTTATTGCCAATAATCAGGATTTCTCACTGGGTGATGGTACTTTGAAAGTTAACATGGGTAAACTTCATGCTAACCAAGCCTACCGTCCATTACTTCTTGGTACTGATAAGGGAATTGTCACTTACGAAAATGATGCAGCAGCAGCTGGAAAAATTAAATACACTGATGCTGAAGGGAACTTGACTTTCAGTGGAGATGAAATCAAGGGGTATCGAACTGTTGATATGAGAGGTTATCTTGGTGTTTGGGTACCAGTAGGTGCGCCTGATAACCAAGATATCCGTGTTAAAGGTTCAGATAAGAAACTTGACAAGACATTTTCTGCTACTGAAGCATTGGACTCACAAGTTATCTATGAAGGTTTCTCAAACTTCCAAGATTTTGTTGAAAAAGATAGCCAATATACTAATAAATTGATTGCAGAAAATGCAGAACTCTTCAAGTCATGGGGAATCACATCATTCGAGATGGCTCCTCAATTTGTATCGGCTGATGACCGTACCTTCCTTGATTCTGTTATCCAAAATGGTTATGCCTTTACTGACCGATATGACCTTGCCATGAGCAAGAATAACAAATACGGTTCTAAAGAAGATCTTCGTGATGCCCTTAAAGCCCTTCACAAGCAAGGTATTCAAGCAATTGCTGACTGGGTTCCAGATCAACTTTATCAATTGCCAGGACAAGAAGTTGTAACAGCAACACGTGCTAATAGTTATGGTACTCCAAAGGCCAATGCTTATATCAATAACACTTTATATGTTGCAAATTCTAAATCATCAGGTAAGGACTTCCAAGCTCAATATGGTGGTGAGTTCCTTGATGAGCTCCAAAAGAAATATCCACAGTTGTTTGAAGATGTGATGATATCAACTGGTAAGAAGATTGATCCATCTGTTAAAATCAAGCAATGGTCCGCTAAGTACATGAATGGTACAAATATCCTTGGTCGTGGTAGTCGTTATGTTCTCAGTAACGATGCTACGGGTCGCTATTATCAAGTTACTGATAATGGCATCTTCCTGCCAAAACCTTTGACAGACCAAGGTGGTAAGACAGGTTTCTACTATGATGGTAAGGGTATGGCCTACTTTGATAATAGTGGTTTCCAAGCTAAGAATGCCTTCATTAAATATGCTGGAAATTACTATTACTTCGATAAAGAAGGTTATATGTTAACTGGTCGTCAAGATATCGATGGTAAGACTTATTTCTTCTTGCCAAACGGTATCCAGCTTCGTGATTCTATTTATCAACAGGATGGTAAATATTATTACTTTGGTAGCTTTGGTGAGCAGTACAAAGATGGTTACTTTGTATTCGATGTACCGAAAGAAGGTACTTCAGAAACAGAAGCTAAATTCCGTTATTTCTCACCAACTGGAGAAATGGCTGTTGGCTTGACTTATGCTGGTGGAGGATTGCAATACTTTGATGAAAATGGCTTCCAAGCTAAAGGTACTAAGTATGTGACTCCAGACGGAAAACTCTACTTCTTCGATAAAAATTCAGGTAATGCCTACACAAATCGTTGGGCAGAAATTGATGGTATCTGGTATGAATTCAACGATCAAGGATATGCACAAGCTAAGAAGGGTGAATTCTACACAACAGATGGCTCAACATGGTTCTACCGTGATGCAGCTGGTAAAAATGTGACAGGTGCCCTTACTTTGGATGGTCACGAATACTACTTCCGTGCAAATGGTGCCCAAGTTAAAGGTGAATTTGTTACTGAAAATGGCAAGATTAGCTACTACACTGTAGATAACGGTTATAAAGTTAAGGACAAGTTCTTCGAAGTAAACGGCAAGTGGTACCATGCTGATAAGGATGGTAACCTTGCAACAGGTCGTCAAACAATTGACCACCTTAACTATTACTTCAATGCTGATGGAAGCCAAGTCAAATCTGATTTCTTCACTCTTGATGGTGGTAAGACATGGTACTATGCCAAAGATAATGGTGAAATCGTAACAGGTGCCTATAGCGTTCGTGGTAAAAACTATTACTTCAAAGAAGATGGTAGTCAAGTCAAAGGCGACTTTGTTAAGAATGCTGACGGATCACTTTCTTACTATGATAAAGATTCAGGTGAACGTCTCAATAACCGTTTCTTGACAACTGGTAACAATGTTTGGTACTACTTCAAAGATGGTAAGGCTGTAACAGGACGTCAAAATATTGATGGTAAAGAGTATTACTTTGATCATTTGGGACGTCAAGTTAAAGGTAGCCCAATCAGCACACCAAAAGGAGTGGAATACTACGAATCAGTTCTTGGAGAACGTGTGACAAACACATGGATCACTTTCCAAGACGGTAAGACTGTCTTCTTCGATGAAAATGGTTATGCTGATTTTGATAAATAATCAATCAATCTAATCTTAATCTGAGAGATTAAGTGAAAAACGATATGATTTGACATGAATTTATAGGTGAAATTTCTTGAAAACGAGAATCGTTTAAAGAAATTTTGCCTTTTTTTGCTCCTTAAAGAAAAAAATCTGACAAATATCAATTTTGAGTCAGAATCGTTGTAAAAGCCATTGTATCAAGGGGGTTGACGATTTTTATAGAAAATAGTTTCACTTATCAAATGATATGAAAATGAGAATTGAAAACCTATGAAATAGGTGTGTTACAAAGTTTTTCTAATATTAATGTTATGTAACATATATTTTATAAAAAAATAATTAATTCGAGAAATAGTTAGAAAATAATGATATAATGTAATTGTTTGAAATCGGATAGATTTCAGTCTGATTTTGACAAATAAAATCACGGGGAAAATTATAATGGAAAATAAGGTACACTATAAGCTTCATAAAGTTAAGAAGCAATGGGTTACAATTGCAGTTGCCTCTGCAGCACTTGCTACTGTCGTAGGAGGATTGTCTGTAACAACATCTTCAGTTTCAGCGGATGAAACTCAAGATAAGACAGTAACTCAACCAAATTCAGATACAACAGCCGATTTAGTTACTTCTACTGAAGCAACCAAAGAAGTCGATAAACGTACAAATACAAAAGAAGCAGATGTTTTAACGCCTGCTAAAGAAACAAATGCTGCCGAAACAGCAACTACAACGAACACACAAGCAACAGCTGAAGCAGCTACAACAGCAACAACTGCTGATGTAGCAGTGGCAGCTGTTCCAAATAAAGAAGCAGTTGTGACAACAGATGCACCAGCTGTTACAACTGAAAAAGCAGAAGAACAGCCAGCTACCGTCAAGGCTGAAGTCGTCAATACAGAAGTTAAAGCTCCTCAAGCTGCTTTGAAAGATTCAGAAGTAGAAGCTGCGCTTTCCTTGAAAAACATCAAAAACATTGATGGTAAATATTACTATGTTAATGAAGATGGTTCACACAAAGAAAACTTTGCCATTACTGTAAATGGTCAATTGCTTTACTTCGGTAAAGATGGTGCCCTTACAAGCTCATCAACATACTCTTTCACACCAGGAACAACAAATATTGTTGATGGTTTCTCAATCAATAACCGTGCCTACGATTCATCTGAAGCTAGCTTTGAATTGATTGATGGTTATTTGACTGCAGATAGCTGGTACCGTCCAGCTTCTATCATCAAAGATGGTGTAACTTGGCAAGCATCAACTGCAGAAGATTTCCGTCCACTTTTGATGGCTTGGTGGCCAAATGTAGATACACAAGTTAACTACTTGAACTACATGTCTAAAGTATTTAACTTGGATGCTAAATACACTAGCACAGATAAGCAAGAAACTTTGAATGTTGCTGCTAAGGATATCCAAGTTAAGATTGAACAAAAGATTCAGGCTGAAAAATCAACACAATGGTTGCGTGAAACTATCTCTGCCTTTGTTAAGACACAACCACAATGGAACAAAGAAACTGAAAACTACTCTAAAGGTGGCGGCGAAGATCACCTTCAAGGTGGTGCCCTTCTTTATGTAAATGATTCACGTACACCATGGGCAAACTCTAACTATCGTCTTTTGAACCGTACGGCTACTAACCAGACTGGTACGATTAATAAGTCAGTTCTTGATGAGCAGTCTGACCCAAACCACATGGGTGGCTTCGACTTCTTGCTTGCTAATGACGTAGACTTATCTAACCCAGTTGTTCAAGCGGAACAATTGAACCAAATTCACTACCTTATGAACTGGGGTTCAATCGTTATGGGTGACAAGGATGCTAACTTCGATGGTATCCGTGTCGACGCGGTAGATAATGTCGATGCAGACATGCTTCAACTCTACACAAACTACTTCCGTGAGTACTATGGTGTTAACAAATCTGAAGCAAACGCTCTTGCCCACATCTCAGTCCTTGAAGCATGGAGTCTTAATGACAACCACTACAATGACAAGACAGATGGTGCTGCGCTTGCTATGGAAAACAAACAACGTTTGGCTCTCCTCTTCTCATTGGCTAAACCAATCAAAGAACGTACACCAGCTGTAAGTCCTTTGTATAACAATACTTTCAACACGACACAACGTGATGAAAAGACTGATTGGATTAACAAAGATGGAAGCAAGGCCTATAACGAAGACGGAACAGTTAAACAGTCTACAATCGGTAAATACAACGAGAAATACGGGGATGCGTCAGGAAACTACGTCTTTATCCGTGCCCATGATAACAACGTTCAAGATATTATTGCTGAAATCATCAAGAAAGAAATCAATCCAAAATCAGATGGTTTCACAATCACTGATGCTGAAATGAAGAAAGCCTTTGAGATTTATAACAAAGACATGCTCAGCAGCGACAAAAAATATACCTTGAACAACATCCCAGCAGCATACGCTGTTATGTTGCAAAACATGGAAACAATCACTCGTGTCTACTATGGAGACCTTTATACAGATGACGGTCACTATATGGAAACTAAATCACCATATCACGACACCATCGTTAACTTGATGAAGAGCCGTATCAAGTATGTATCTGGTGGACAAGCGCAACGTTCATACTGGTTGCCAACTGATGGTAAGATGGACAATTCAGATGTTGAACTTTACCGTACAAATGAAGTCTATGCTTCAGTACGTTATGGTAAAGACATCATGACAGCTGACGATACAGAAGGTTCTAAATACAGCCGTACCTCTGGTCAGGTAACTCTTGTAGTGAATAATCCAAAATTGACTTTGCATGAGTCAGCTAAACTTAATGTTGAAATGGGTAAAATCCATGCCAACCAAAAATACCGTGCTTTGATTGTTGGTACAGCTGATGGTATCAAGAACTTTACATCTGATGCAGATGCAATCGCAGCAGGTTACGTGAAAGAAACAGACAGCAATGGTGTCTTGACTTTCGGCGCTAATGACATCAAGGGTTATGAAACATTTGATATGTCAGGTTTCGTAGCAGTTTGGGTTCCAGTCGGAGCTTCAGATGATCAAGATATCCGAGTAGCGCCTTCAACAGAAGCTAAAAAAGCTGGAGAGTTGACTCTTAAAGCGACTGAAGCTTATGATTCACAATTGATCTACGAAGGATTCTCAAACTTCCAAACTATCCCGGATGGTTCAGATCCTTCAGTCTATACTAACCGTAAGATTGCTGAAAATGTTGATTTGTTCAAATCATGGGGCGTAACATCATTTGAAATGGCACCTCAATTTGTATCTGCTGACGATGGTACCTTCCTTGACTCAGTTATCCAAAATGGTTATGCTTTTGCAGACCGTTACGATCTTGCTATGAGTAA
>ERZ773027.1405-NODE-1405-length-12851-cov-5.690059_pt1 | contig 12851 bp, 11 predicted proteins | sample MGYA00511032_ERZ773027 | MGnify/ENA primary metagenome ERZ773027 (study PRJEB29015, sample SAMEA2738138) | human oral metagenome | biome: human oral; feature: human-associated habitat; material: saliva | place: China | collected 2190 ... | reverse complement strand
AGCCGCTTTTGGAACGCAAAACAATAGGTTTTACAAAACATTGACATACAGCCTGTTATACAACAGTTACACTTGCGAAATATATTTACACTTCTATCGCCTTATCCAACCCATTATCCGAACAGCAGGCGCAAGGCTTCTTCCACCTTTGCAACGGGGTGCGTGGCTATCTTGTATCTGCCTTTCAAGCCCTGTGCATTGTTTTTGGGAATGATGATGTGGCTGAAACCCAACTTCTCGGCTTCGGCAATGCGTTGTTCTATACGACTTACGGGGCGCACTTCGCCGCTCAATCCCACTTCGCCTGCCATACACCAGCCTGCCTCGATAGGCGTATCGACGTTCGACGACAGCACTGCCGCTATCACGCTCAAGTCCATTGCCATATCCGTAATGCGCAGTCCGCCAGCTATATTCAGGAAAACGTCCTTCTGCATCAGCTTAAAGCCCACTCGTTTCTCAAGTACGGCGAGCAGCATATTGAGGCGACGCTGGTCGAAACCTGTTGCCGAACGCTGCGGAGTGCCGTAAGCAGCCGACGAAACAAGGGCTTGCGTCTCCACAAGGAAGGGGCGCACCCCCTCGATAGCACTCGAAATGGCAACCCCCGATAGGTCGTCGGGCGTGTCGGTGAGCAGCAACTCCGACGGATTACTTACTGGACGCAAGCCGTTTTGGCGCATTTCGTATATTCCAAGTTCGGAAGTAGAGCCAAAACGGTTCTTTATACTGCGCAAAATACGGTACATATAATGCTGGTCGCCTTCGAATTGCAACACCGTATCTACGATATGCTCCAGCACTTTCGGCCCCGCAATGGAACCTTCCTTGTTGATATGCCCGATAAGAATGACAGGAATGTCGCTCGATTTCGCCAATTGGAGCAAGGCAGCAGCACTCTCCCGTATTTGAGTAATGCTTCCAGCACTACTTGCAACTGTTTCTGTGGCAACTGTTTGTATAGAGTCTACAACCAAGAGTTCAGGTTTCACGTCCTTGATACAGCTGAATATCTTTTCCACAGAAGTTTCCGAAAGTATCACGATGTTGTCGGGAATGGTTTCGGCAATGCGCAATGCACGCATCTTAATCTGCTGCGGACTTTCCTCACCGCTCACATAGAGTACCTTTCGGTCAGTGGCGAGCAGCGTTTGCAGCGTCAGCGTACTCTTGCCGATACCCGGTTCGCCACCTATCAGCACCATACTGCCTGCCACAAGCCCACCTCCAAGCACACGATTCAATTCGCTGTCCTTCATATCAATACGGATTTCTTCTGCCGAAGAAACCGCATTGAGGGCTTGCGGAACGTTGCGTTTCGGTGTGCCAAAGGTGTGTGCAACTAGCTTTTCGCCCGTACTCAACCCCGTATTGGGGACGATACGGATTTGCTTGAACGTGTTCCACTGTCCGCAGTTCGGACATTTGCCAATCCATTTTGCACTTTCCTGCCCGCAGCTATCGCAGACATAGGCTGTTTTTTCTTTTGTCATAATTTAACGACAAAAGTAGTTCTTTTTTTTCGTTATTACAAAAATATTATTTACTTTTGCAATATTATGGAGAGAATAAAATACTTGCTGCTCTTTGCAGCCATCACATTGGTTGGGTGTCAAGTATCTGACGAGGAAGATTCGCTAATCGGAAAGCGCAAGAACAAGGTAGAGGAAGTTGCCTATGCACGTGCGTTCAAGGTGGGCGTTACGCCTACTATGGACTGTCTGCCCATATTTTTGCTCAAGGATAGCAATCTGTACAATCCCGACAACATCGACATTCGACTGAAGGAATATTCATCACAGCTGAATTGCGACACAGCTATGCAGAACGGACATGTACAGGCTTCGGTTACAGACCTTATTCGGGCGGAATACCTGAAAGAGGAAAAGCATATCGTACTCGACTATATGACCGAGACAAACGCCACTTGGCAGCTCTTGGCATCACCGCAATCGGGCGTTAAAAAACCCGAAGACTTGGGCAACAAGATTATCGGTTTGACCTTCAACTCCATAATGCAGTACCTCACGATACGCGTTTTCTCTGGACACGACATATCTTCAAGGTTCTATGGTTCGCAGATTAACGACATCTTCATTCGATTGAAAATGCTCAACAACAACCAAATTGACGCTATCTGGGCGAGCGAACCGCAGACTACACAAGCCAAACTCTTGGGCAACCGAGAGATATACAGCTCGGTAAATGAGAATTTCATACCTGGCGCAATCGTCTATGTGAACAATCCGAAGATAGAGCATCAGCGTGCTTTCGAGGCAGCTTACAACAAGGCGGTGGACATATTGAACAGTCATTCCATACAATATTTTGCGCCACTCATCAAGAAATACATGAAAGTAGACGACAAAGTGGTGGCTGCACTACCTAAGATAACCTACAAACGAGTAATTGCACCACGCGAAAGAGCCATTAACAAGGCAAGGAATATTCTTCCATAAACAAGTCCGACACGTAGCTGCCAGCTTGCAACAACACCATAAAGGCAGAATAGGAATACCGCAGAAACAGAACTAAAGAGAACACAGCATTGAACGTAGAAATGAATATTGGCACTGCTTTCGAGCATTTAAGTGCCAAACAGTTAGACGAAGCCATTAAAGTATTGCAGCCTATATACGACGGCAAGCCCTCGTTGGTGGACTACGACAAGTTTATCGCCATCGCGAACGACTACGATTTAATGTGCGACTATATGCTGCGGGGCTTCAAAGACCCTGCCCGCGAAGGGCTCTACAAATCGCTCTTGGAACGTCTCTACAAGGTTACTGCCAACTTGTTGCTAAGCTGGAACTGCAAGAACAAGCCTACTTTCGTAGATGCTTTCCGCACTGCCGACCAATTGAACCTCAGCCACAGTTTCGTGCGCTCTGTGCTCGAAAACTTCGTTTCCGACATTGCCATGCTCTCGTTAGCCCCCGAAGCGGAACGAAAAAACAAGGAAACGGAACTCTACGAACGCCACCAAACCTTCATAGAACGTCTTTTCAATGCCCTTTTGGTATCGCGCCAATGGTCTGAAAGCGATGCCAAATTCTACACCGACCTACTCACATCGCCCACCATCGATGCTTCCGACCAAATGCTTATCGTCAGTGCCATCAGCCTTTCTGCGATGACAATCTACGATGTGAAGAAGTTTTCCACCCTCGTAAATGTTTACCGACACGCCCAAGAAGAGAAAGTGCGCCAGCGTGCATTAGTGGGCTGCGTACTTTCGCTCACCGATGACCCACTGTTTGTAAAGGAACAGGCATCGCTTATGGACGAGCTGACAGCCAGCGAGGATATGAAACGCGAGCTGCTGAACCTGCAAAAGCAGATGTTCAACTGTATGGACGCCGAACGCGACAACGACAAGATACAGCGTGACATAATGCCCAACATTATGAAAAATTCCGACTTGCAGTTCAACCGTTTCGGCATTACGGAGAAAGAGAGCGACGCTTTGGAAAACATTCTGCACCCCGATGCCGATGAACACAAAATGGAGATGATGGAGGAGAGTATCCAGAAGATGATGAAGATGCAGCAGCAAGGCTCCGACATCTATTTTGGTGGTTTCAGTAAGATGAAGCGTTTCCCCTTTTTCGACCACATTGCCAATTGGTTTATGCCTTTCAGTGCCCACCACCCTGGGCTGAAAGAAGTGGCACAAAAACTCGGCGACAGTTCGTTTCTCGATAAAATGACAGAGCAAGGACTCTTCTGCGAGTCGGACAAGTATTCGCTTGCCCTCACAATGGCACAGATAATCAACCAGTTGCCTGCCAATATATTGGAAGTAATAAAGTCTGGCGACGGCATCGGACTGCCTGTTTCGGAACCAGTAGACTATACGCCCGACTTCCTGCGTCGCCTCTATATACAGGATTTGTACCGCTTTTTCGAGGTGAAATTGGCGTTCAACAAAGACATTGCCAACCCTTTCAAGAAGAGTGGCAGCTACAAGGCTTTCTTTATGATGCACGACTTGTTCGTGAAAGAAGCTTACATAGAACCTAAGATGTCTTTGTCGATGTTCCTGCACAAACACAAACGCGAAGCCGATTTAGACGAAATACTCGAAACTTTTTACAGCGAAACAGCTACCTATCAAGTGTTTAGGGGGCTTAAATCCGAACGGGAAGGACACGAAAGCGAAGCCTTGGGACACTTCTTGGCAGCAATAGGCATAGAGCCCGACAACACTTGGGTACTGAAAACAGCTGGAGTTTTTGCCCTGAAACGCAAGGACTACGGACTCGGGTTGCACTGTTACGGCAAGTTATGCGAACTTCTGCCCGACGTTAAGCCATACGCCATAAACCATTGCCTTTGTCTGATAGCCACAGGCGATACGAAAACGGCACTGAACAAAGCGTACGAACTCGACCTAAGCGACGAGACAGACAACCGAGTGAAGCGTCTTTTGGCGTGGGCACTTATCTGCAACGGCAACGGCGAAAAGGCTTTGCACATCTACAACACACTCACCGAAACCGACCCGCTACCCGACGATGCACTCAACATTGCCTATGCGCATTGGGTGAACGGCAATCCGAGCGAGGCAAAAAACTACCTCGTGCAGTGGAAGATAAACCACCCCGACGCCAAATTAGAGGAAGAATTCGATAACGACTACTATATGTTCGAGCAAAACGGCATTACCGACGTAGACAGAATATTGATGTTGAGCGCATTAAAAGTGTAAACATTTTTCACAAGCACAACTATTTCATAACAGCTTGTATATCAACGTTTTGTAAAACCTATTGTTTTGCGTTCCAAAAGCGGCTGTTTTGCAAGGTAAAAGCGTAGGTTTTGCATCGCAAAACAGCCGCTTTCGCAATGCCAAACCGAAATTACTGTTTTCCCTATAAATTATCTTTACAAAACCAAAGTGGTTTTCATGTTTTGCACTAGAAATTCTAGAGGGTCTAGTTTTCCTATATTTTTCTAAATAACCCAGCTGCTTTTTCATTATCAAAAGCGTGCCAAGCAACGCCCCCATCGGCATTGCACATTATAAAAGCCCCTTCAACCACGTGTGTTGCAAGGGGCTTTACCAATACCTATATATATGTTTCTTATTTCAATTCGTATATTCCGCTGGGCGTTTTCCGCCGCAACACCTCCACCATAAAATCTACATCGGCTACCAATCCGTGGCTTGCCATCTCGCTCGTTACAGCCTTTCTCGCCAATTCGGGGTGGTTGTTTTCGTCGCTTAGATGGCAAAGCCAAACGTGGCGCAACCCCAATGTGGCATTCTCAACGATGGTTTGGGCACACTCGGCATTGCTCAAGTGCCCTGTTTTGCTCGTTATGCGGGTCTTCAGATACTGCGGATAGGGACCTGCAGCAAGCTTTTCGGGTTCGTGATTCGCCTCAATGACCAAGTAATTCGCCCGCGACACGAACGTACGGATTTCGTCTGTTATGTGTCCACAGTCGGTTACGAGCGTGAAAGTCAGCCCTTGGCATTCTATGCAATAGCCTACACAGTCGGTACTGTCGTGCGGAACCTCGAACGGAGTTACGGTAAACTCGCCTATTTGCTCGGTTCTGCCCTTCTCCACATATCGCACTTGCTCGGCAACAACCTTCTTTCTGACACACCAGTTGTTTACAATACCCTCGTGAACCTTCTTGGTTGCATACACAGGAATAGCTTGGTTGTCGCTCATAGAGCCCACCGATTTCACGTGGTCGGCGTGGTCGTGCGTAATAAGTATATTGTGAATCATCGACAGATGTAGCCCATAGCTGTGCATATACTTCTTTATCGTCCGAAGGCCGATACCGCAATCAATAAAGATTCCGTCGGTTTCGGTGTAAAGAAAGTAGGCATTGCCACTGCTGCCACTGCCAAAAGATATGAATTTAAGCATTATATTGTAATTTGCTGCAAAAGTAATAAAACTATTTAACAACACAAAGCGTTGGGGCTTCGACTTTCTCTGACATTCTTGTTTTTTCGCTTCGCTGAACGCTCAAGTGTGTTTCGACATTCTTAGAAAGGCAATCCGACAGCAAAGTGGAAGGTGAAATCGCGTCCAAAACGTGGGTGGAAGAGTGGGAAATGCTCTTTCAGGGAAGTGTAGGCAGGGTTTATGGCTTTCATACCAGCATCAAAACGCAGTATGAAATAGTCGAAGTTAAGACGCAAACCCAATCCATAAGCCGCTGCAATCTGCTGCCAGAACTTATCGAAACGGAACTGTCCGTCAGGCTGTTCGGCATATTCGCGCAGTGTCCAGATGTTGCCTGCATCGATGAAAGCCGCTCCGTCAAACTTCCAAAACAAACGGGTGCGGTATTCAGCATTCAGATTCAGCTTCAAATCACCTGTCTGATTGATGAAGTCGATGCGCCCATCGGTTCCACGAAAGCCACCCGGTCCCAACTCTCTGACACTCCAACCACGCACCGAGTTAGGACCTCCCGCAATGTAACGCTTCTCGAAAGGCAGCACCTTGCTGTTTCCGTAAGGATAGGCAATGCCGAAATCGGCGTGCAGCGCAAGCGAGTTGCGGGGGTCGAAACGCAATATACGTGTGAAAGCGAAGTCGAATTTAAGGTACTGCGCATAGGCTATGTTGAATATTTTCGACTGTCCTTGCTCGTTTTTCTTAAAGTTCGACAGGTTGTCGGCAATCGAAAGGAGATTTCCTGCCGACTCTACCTTTGCCCTGATGGCTACATCGTCGTTGCGATTATAGCTTAGACTGAAGCCTGCACGCATAATGAAGAGGTCTTCGTAGTTGTAGCGCAGTATGGCGTTTCGGTTGTTTACGTTGTCGAGATAGTCTTTCTTGAAACGTTCGCTAATCCACGGCATATAGACGTAGCTTAGGTCGGGCACCTCCAACTCGTAGCGCAGGTGGCGGCGAGCGTTGCTCCAATTGTACTTCCACGCTGCCGAGAAGACACGACGGTGAAACTCTGGGCGGTCTTGCAAGTCCCAACTGACCGACAATTCGGACACGGCGTTGCTGCGACGGCGGAACTCCCGTGTAGAGAAAGGCGAAAGAAAGCGTGGGAATTGTAGGCGGGCTTGCACCCCATACTCCTCGTAATTGTGGTTGTTGTAGCCTTCCAATCCCTTGATAGCTTCAAAAGCGGCACGCAATTCTATACTGAACAGCTCACTTCCGTGGAAGAGATTGCGGTTCTGATAGGTAAGAACGGCAGCCGCACCAAGGTCGCCTGCGGTGTTGGTGCCTTCAGGTTGGAACGAAATCGTGTTGGGCTTGTTGCTCGATAGTTTAATGTTAGCCTCTAAATATCGCTTCTCCGACTGCTGATAGCCTAACATTTTGCCCACGATAATGGAGTCTACACGCTGCATTTCCTTAAATTCGATGTCGGTATAGCGTATTGCTCCCAAGCGAGCCAAGTTGTTATAGGTGGTCTGAAGGTCGGTTGCCGAGAAGTATTTTCCAGGTTCTATGAGCGTGTTGTCGGCTATAATCTCACGGCGGATATGCAATCCTGTCGAGTCGCCAGGCAGCACATTCACCCTTCCGACAATATAACGAGGGTGCAAGGCAGGCTCCGACGCAGACGATGGTTGATATTTCGTAAGGTGGAGCGTAACGTCTACCGCACGAGAACCGCGCACGGTGTCGGCAGTATAGTATATATAGTCTTTGTTGAAGCGGTAATAGCCTTGGTCGTTCAGTATTTTCGTGATGCGTTTGCGCTCGTTATCGAGTGCCAAAACGGTGAATTGGCGTGGGTGGGTGGCATCAAGGCCTTGCGAAAGGTTAGGTTTAAGAATATCGGCTATTATCGAATCCTGAATGTCGTAGCTGAAACGGTCTATCATAAACGGCTTACCCGGAAGCAGCGTATATATGGCTTTCAGCTTTTTGCCCCTCACTTTCGTGTTGAAAACTACACGTGCGTTCATATAACCCATATTGTTCATTGCCACACGAAGGTCTTCGCACGACAGACGAGCCTGCAATGTGTCGTAGTAAACGGGCTTTTCGCCGATGCGTTGCAACGTTCTGTTTATCCATTTGGTAGTATCTCGCCCTGCCAAAGAGTAGGTTCCGAGCGGTATTTTAAAGAACGAGAACCACCGTGAGTTCTCTTTTTGTCGCACATACTGCGCCAACTGCGTCGCATTAAAGTCGGCTTCGTCGGAGCACAACTCCACTTTGTCGAGCAAATAGCTACCGTCTGCCACAAACTTATCGGTCGAACACGACGACAGAAGCAACGCTAAAGTGGCAAAAAACAGTAGAAAATATGTATGGAAACCTTTTATCCTAAACATTAATACCGCTAATTTTGGGGCAAAGATACTAAAAAGTTGGGAGTAAAAGAGCGCAAACAGATAGTTTTTTTGTATTTTTGTAGGGTGATTTCAAAGAATAAAATAAAACTCGTTCGGACTCTCGAAACGAAAAAAGGGAGAGAAAAACAGGGGCTCTTTGTGGCAGAAGGACCTAAGGTGGTGGGCGATTTGCTTGCTGCGGGGTTCGAGTTGGTGGAACTTTTCGAGGAGGAAGAGGACATTAAAAAGGTGTCGTTCCTACAACACCCACAAGGAAAGCTCGGCATATTCAAACTGCCTGAGCAGACGAAAACGAAGGCTGGCGAGTGCGAAACGGCAGTCGGTGCAGAACACAAGGTGCTCCTTGGCGAAAACGAACTGGCACTTGCGCTCGACGGCGTGCAAGACCCTGGCAATCTCGGAACGATTATCCGTGTGGCTGACTGGTTTGGTATTGAGCGCATTTTCTGCTCGATGGACACGGCAGACTGCTGGAATCCGAAAGTGGTGCAAGCCACTATGGGCAGCATTGCAAGGGTAAAGATGTATTACTTGAACCTAAACGAGTTAATCAACTCGTTGCCAACCGACTATCCTATCTACGGAACGCTGCTCGACGGCGAAGATATTTACGAAGAAAAGCTCTCCGCAAACGGCCTCATCGTAATGGGAAACGAGGGCAACGGCATATCGGCAGCCATACGCCAACGGGTGAACAGGAAACTGCTGATACCCAACTTCTCGGTCGGAACAACACGTGCCGAATCGCTGAACGTTGCCATTGCAACAGCCGTAGTGTGCTCGGAGTTTAAGCGAAGAGAGCAGAGAAAGGCGTAACAACCGAAGCATAAGGGGCTAAAAACGATAAGAATATGGAAGAATTGATAAAAGAACGCAGCGTGAAAAGCTGCATTGCCTTGGGCTACAAGCATTGGCAACAACATTTGGGCGAAACTTTCGGTCGCACACGTTTGCGCATTCTTCTCAGTGCGGTTATGTTTACAGCGTTTATCATTTCTGCTTTAATGAGTGCGCCTAATTGGCTCTACATCTTATTATTAACGTTTTCGATGAACAGTGTAGCCGTAAAGGTGCGTAGTTTGGCAGGCGAAATGGAAACAGCACAAAGGGGAAAGAAACTAATTAAGAAAAATCTGGGCTACTATGTCTACTTCTTTTGCCTTTCGCTGATAGTAAAATTGTGCACCATACTTGTAGTGGGCGCACCGCTGTTGCTACTCCTTTATATGCATTGGCTGGACAGCGAGGCGGTGAAAATGGGCGACCCCTCTACCCTTTCCACCACTTACTGGGTGCTGACAGGGCTTACAGCCTTCGCCACCACCATTGCTGTAAGGTTCATAGACACGTGGGAAGACTACGCCGAGCTTTATATCTTCGGCACGATGATAACCCGAAACCGTACGAGAAGGCAGGGCAAAGCGTGATTTGTTGTGCGCTTGGCAACAAAGAGAAAGTGTTATCGTCTAGAAATTCTAGTTCTCCTAGATTCTCTAGTATAACTAGGATAGAACCTAAAAAACAGCCTTGCCTTTGTAAAAATAATTCGTAGAGAAAACGGCAATTTCGATTTGGCATTGCGAAAGCGGCTGTTTTGCGCTGCAAAAGAGCCGCTTTTACCGTGCAAAACCTACGCTTTTGCAACGCCAAACAATAGGTTTTGCAAAGCATTGATAGCAAGACAGTTACGCAATAGATATGCTTGCGAAAAATATTTACATCTTTATCGTCTGTTTTTCGCCCATATAGAAAACAAAAGCCACGCACTTTTCGGTGCGTGGCTTTGCTGTTTATAAGGGTAGGAATTAGTATGAACGAGCTATGAGAACACGGTGCTTAGCGGGCTTTCCGCTCACCATATCCACGCCTTCGGTCTGTTCAAACATAAACGGAACGCAGCGAATGGTAGCTTGCGTGTCTTCTTTAATCTTCTCTTCGGTCTCGGTTGTGCCGTCCCAGTGGCAGAGGAAGAAACCGCCGTCCTTCACTTTCTCCTTAAATTCTTCGTAGTTGTCGCACTCGTGAATGTTTGCGTTGCGGAAATCCAATGCCTTCTTGAAGATGTTGGCTTGAATATCGTCGAGCAAATTCTTTATGCGTTCAACAATGCCGTCGAACGAAACGTTTTCTTTTTCCAAAGTATCGCGACGCATTATCTCTATGGTGTTGTTCTCCAAGTCGCGTCCGCCCATTGCCAAACGTACAGGCACGCCCTTGAGTTCGTACTCGGCGAACTTGAATCCTGGGCGTTTGTTGTCGGAATCGTCGAACTTTACGCTAATGCCGAGCTGTCTAAGCTCGTCGATAACGGGTTGTAGCTTTGCCGTAAGGGCTGCCAACTGCTCGTCGCCCTTGAAGATTGGCACGATGACAACCTGCAGCGGAGCAATCTTTGGAGGCAGCACGAGTCCGTTGTCGTCGGAGTGTGTCATAATAAGCGCACCCACGAGGCGTGTGCTTACACCCCACGATGTTGCCCAAACGTATTCGGGCTTGTTCTCCTTATTGAGGAAAGTAACATCGAACGACTTGGCAAAGTTCTGCCCGAGGAAGTGCGACGTACCGCTCTGAAGAGCCTTTCCGTCCTGCATCATCGCCTCGATGGTGTAGGTGTCCAATGCTCCTGCAAAGCGTTCTGTTTCACTCTTTACGCCCTGAACCACAGGAATGGCGAGCCATTGTTCGGCAAAGTCGGCATAAACCTTCAGCATCTTCTTTGCTTCGTCTACGGCTTCTTCGCGTGTAGCGTGCGCCGTGTGTCCCTCTTGCCATAGGAATTCCGATGTACGGAGGAAAGGACGGGTGCGCATTTCCCATCGCATGACGTTGCACCACTGGTTGCACATCAACGGCAGGTCGCGGTAAGAGTGAATCCAATTCTTATATGTATTCCATATAATGGTCTCGCTGGTTGGGCGAATGATGAGTTCTTCTTCGAGCTTTGCAGCAGGGTCTACCTCTACTCCACCCTCTTTCTCGTTGGCACGGAGGCGATAGTGGGTAACCACGGCACACTCTTTGGCAAATCCTTCTACGTGTTCAGCCTCGCGAGAAAGGAAGCTTTTCGGGATAAGAAGGGGGAAATAAGCATTCTGCGCACCTGTTTCTTTAAACATTTTGTCTAACTGGGCTTGCATTTTCTCCCATATAGCGAAACCGTAAGGCTTAATTACCATACAGCCGCGAACAGGCGATTGCTCTGCCAAATCTGCTTTTACTACCAAGTCGTTGTACCATTGCGAATAGTTTTCGGCACGCTTGGTGAGTTCTTTGAGTTCTTTTGCCATAATCTATATCTATTTTTCTTCTTATTCATCATTATAGGTAAATTCCCTGACAAAATAGGAAATTCCCTTTGCTTTGTTAGTGCAATAAGCGTAATTTTGTGCAAAATTACAAAAAAATGTTGGCAAACGACGTATGAAAACAGAAATAGTTGTATCTTTGTTCTGCAAAAAGCGAACAACACTCATACAGCTTACGCAGGATAAACATTAACAAGCGAGTTCGCCGACACATAACATATATAAGATAAAAAGTTTAAAATTACACACATTATGAAGAATCTAAAGACAATAGCAGCTGGACTTTGTGTAGCTACTCTCGTAGCAAGTTGTGCAACAAATCAGGGAACTTACAGTGCTGGCGGTGCCGGTGCGGGTGCTGTGCTCGGCGGTATCGTGGGCAACATCATCGGTAAGAATACCAAAGGCACTATGATTGGTGCAGCGGTAGGTGCAGCAGTAGGTGCTGGAACAGGTGCGCTCATCGGTCGCCATATGGACAAGGTGAAGCAGCAAACCCAAGCACAGGTAGACAATGCCAAGGTTGAAACAGCGAAAGACGCCAACGGTCTCGACTGTGTAAAAGTTACATTCGACTCTGGTATCCTCTTTGCAACCAACAGCTCAACCCTCAACGCATCTGCTAAAAACGACCTTACGAAGTTTGCAGGCGTATTGAAGCAGAACTACGACTGCGACGTTGCCATTCAAGGATATACCGATGCGTCGGGCAACGACGACATCAACATTCCGTTGTCAGAGCGTCGTGCCAAGTCGGTATCTACCTACTTGCGTGGTCAGGGTGTATCTTCAAGTCAAATTCGCACCGTCGAAGGTCTTGGAAGTTCTAACCCAATCGAAAACAAGCGTGTAAGCCAGGCTAACCGCCGCGTAGAGGTTTATATGTACGCATCGAAGAAGATGATTGAAAAAGCCAACAGTGGCAACTTATAATCGTACTGATTAAAACTGTCAAACATCAGCAAACAAGGCGCGCTCCACGAATAGAGCGCGCCTTCTTTTTATGTATAAGGTTGGTGGGGCTATGTGTAAGGCGTGGGGTGTTGCACCTTTGGCAGCGAAAGAGAGGCAGGCTTGCATAGGATTTCTATTTCCTTCTAGAATCCCTAGAAATTCTAATAGAAACCCTGAGAAACACTCTTAACCTTGTAAAGATAATTCTTAAGAAAAACGGCAATTTCGTTTTGGCATTGCGAAAGCGGCTGTTTTGCGCTGCAAAAGAGCCGCTTTTACCGTGC
>ERZ773027.1404-NODE-1404-length-12856-cov-6.317397_pt1 | contig 12856 bp, 12 predicted proteins | sample MGYA00511032_ERZ773027 | MGnify/ENA primary metagenome ERZ773027 (study PRJEB29015, sample SAMEA2738138) | human oral metagenome | biome: human oral; feature: human-associated habitat; material: saliva | place: China | collected 2190 ... | reverse complement strand
TTCGAATATTATTTTTTAAGAATTCTCCTGTGTCTTCAAGAGTTGTAGTTATTCCGTAAGTAGCAGTTCTCTTATCAGCTTGCTCTTTAGTTAATTTAGTTGCATACTTATCATCTTTTTTATTATTAACAGCTGTCATAGCATTTACTATATCAGCACCATCATATTGATCTCCAGTAATAGCATAACCATAACCGACATTCATGTTACTAACTACATTGTTAATACGTCCATCTTTCCAAGTAGAACCTACGATTCCTCCGATTCTTGAATAGTTGTGACCATTTATTATTTTACCAGATGTAACAGAATTATTTATTAAAGCTCCGCCATCTACTTTACCTGCAATACCACCTGTGTTTTGACTAGTATTACGTGCTGCAGTAGAAATCTGAGCATCCACTTTCGCTCTATCAATTACAGATTCAGAACCTGATAAGTTACCTACGATTCCACCTGCATAACTTGCTGTAGTATTAGCATGATTGGCTACAATAGTCCCTGTGAACGAACTGTTTTCTATCACTGTATTAGCAGCACTTACCACTAATCCTGCCACAGATTTTCTACCAGCAACCTTCCCTTCAACTGAAACATTACTAATGGTAGCTTTATTCGCCGTTTTCGCTAAAGCTGCAGCATTTTCTCTACTATCTACATCAACATTTTTAAGATCTAAGTCCTTAATCGTTGCGCCTCTTAATGTTTCAAATAACGGCTTCTTAAGGTCATAAATCGCATAAGATTTTGTTCCATCAGAACCAATTAATTTCCCTGTGAATGTTCCTGTTAAATAACTTGTTCCATTATTCAGAAGCCCGACTTCGTCAGCTGTCATATCAGAGCCAAGTTTAAAGACACCAGACATATTCCCTTGCATTGCAGCTACAAGATTCTTAAACGATGTATAAACCCCGTTTTGCTCAGCTTTCGTTTTAGCTACATTGAATGAATAATGATCTTTATATCCTTCTAACCCTTCTTCAACCAGTTGATTTATCGCAGCAGTAACCTTATAGTTTCCATCTGCACTTTCTGTAATAGATTGCACAGGTAGGTACATTTCTTTAAATCTATCAGATTTAACTTTTGCAAAATAATTCGTTGTATCTTTCGGAACTTCACTTAAACTTAGATATCTACGGTAACGACCATTTTCTTTACCATATAATTCTACAGAATCGATATCTTTGATTTCTAACTTCTTATAATCTAAATTAAAGTTCTTAGTTGAAGTTTCTGTACTGTATTCATCAAAATCTCCTAAGTTATAAGTTAACTTAGTTTTTAATGTATACGGAGTATAGTAATCTAATCCTTTAATCACTTGTTCTTTGTTAGTATTTTCGATATTAACTTCTTTTACAAGCTTATCACCATCAAAAATTTGAGCTTTCGCTGAAACATAAGCCCAAGTAGGATCTGTTAAGTTATAACTTACAGTTATTGACTTCTTACCTTCATCTTTTATTAAGTTAGCAATTTCTACTGTAGGTTTCCTCTTAACAAGTGTTCCCAATTTAACAATTTGTTTTACAGGATCCATCTGCGTACGCGATAACTCTTTAGTCGCCTCAACTTTTCCATTTACTAGGTAGTCGTCATACTCAATTGTACGAAGTCCATCACGACCTTGTTGTTCGATTCTACGACGATTTTTCAGCAACATAGGATCTAAGATTTCCTCTACTTCGTATGGTAGAGTTTCTTTTGCTGTACGATGCTTAGTTACAACATCTAAGGCTGGTCGCTCCTCAACAGCTGGTTCTAGTTTTGCACTACCTGTAAACTCTAGAAGGTCTGATTGCACTAACGCTTCTCCTTCATATCCTACCTCTTGTGTTCCTTTTGTTGTTAACGCCTCTGTATATTCTGGAAGAGTTGGCTGTACTAATGTTTCCCCTTCTCGTCCAGCTTCTTGCGTTCCTTTTGTCGCTATTGGTTCCGTGTACTCTGGAAGAGCCGGTTTTACCAATGCTTCTCTTTCATGACCTTCTTCTTGTGTTCCTTTCGTCTCTATCGGAAGAGTGTACTCTGGCACTTCATGTACTAATTCTTTTACTTCTTCTCCTCCTGTTATCGCAACCGGACCTGTATATTCTGGAAGAGTTGGTTGTACCAATGCTTCTCCTTCGTGGCCTTCCTCTTGTATTCCTTTCGCTTCTAATGGAAGAGTATATTCTGGTACTTCATGTACTAATTCTTTTACTTCTTCTCCTCCTGTTGTCGCTGCCGGACCTGCATATTCTGGAAGAGCTGGTTGTACTAATGCCTCTCCTTCATTTCCTTCAATCTGCGTTCCTTTTGTTGCTACTGGATCACTATATTCCGAAAGAGCTGGTTGTACTAACGCTTCTCCTTCGTGACTTACCTCTTGTGTTCCTTTCGTCTCTAACGGAAGAGTGTACTCTGGCACTTCATGTACTAAATCTTTTACTTCTTCTCCTCCTGAAGACGCTACTGGTCCTCTATATTCTGGAAGTTCAGGTTGCACTAATGCCTCTCCTTCATTTCCTTCAATCTGCGTTCCTTTCGCTTCTAATGAAAGAGTGTATTCTGGTACTTCATGTACTAAATCTTTTACCTCTTCTCCTCCTGAAGACGCTACTGATCCTCTATATTCTGGAAGAGCTGGTTGTACTAATGCCTCTCCTTCATTTCCTTCAATCTGTGTTCCTTTTGTTTCTAACGGAAGAGTGTACTCTGGCACTTCATTCACCAACGCTTTTACCTCTTCTCCTCCTGTTGAAACAACTGGTTTCGTCTCTTGAGTTGATTGTGCCGGCTCTGGCTTAACCTTCGGTTGTGCTGGTTTCACCGGCTCTGGTTTAATTTTCGGTTGTACTGGTTGTGTTGGTTTCACCGGCTCTGGTTTAACTTCCGGTTGTACTGGTTGTGTTGGTTTCACCGGCTCTGGTTTGACTTCCGGTTGTACTGGTTGTGTTGGTTTCACCGGCTCTGGTTTAACTTTCGGTTGTACTGGTTGTGTTGGTTTCACTGGCTCTGGTTTAACTTCCGGTTGTACTGGTTGTGTTGATTGAGCTTTTCCATTCTCTCGCACAGGTTTTTGTTGTTGTGTTTGTTGTTTTGCACCCAGTGCTTGATTTTGATTATTCTCAACAATATTCTTTTCTTGAACCTTATTTTCTATTTCTTTTTTCTCGGAAACTTCTAGTTTTAGATCTTCACTTGTGAAATATCCCATGTATTTATAACCTGGAATATCAATAACTTGTCTTTCTAAATCTATATTACTAACTACATCTGCTTGTTTATTGAATTGTATTAGCGCTTTACTTTCTAGGGCAAATGTTTCATAAGGCATCACAACGCTTTGCCCCATCGCACCTATTAAAACTACACTTAAGACTTTATTTCTATATTTTTTACTAATTAATAATACTGCAAGGACTGCTGTACCTATTCCCAGTCCCGCAATCGGAAGGTTACCATTACCCGTATTAGGAAGGACTTCGGCTTTAGCTGTATCCTTAACTATTTTTTCATACACTAGATAATAAGTATCTTCATTTTTGTATTCTTTAGGAATACTTTCTTTTATTAATTTTTTCTCATTTTCATTTAATTCTTTTTTTTCTACATATTTAAAATTAACATCAGTAGCAAGTACTTCTTGCATAGGCGCATAGCTTCCGAACATTAACATCCCTACAATTATAGGTGCTACACCGAATGATAATTTTCTAATAGAATATTTTAGTATTTTATTATTTATATTAATATTTTTCCTCAATAAAATCATCCCCTATTTACTTTTTAAACAAAACTTTTTGGTTGTATACTTTACATACACTTATTATTGTACCAAAATAAATTATTATATTCAAGATATCTGATATATATAAATAACACCTCTTTTTTATAACAGAAAAATACTATTTAATCAATTAGTACATTAGATAAAATATATATAAATTTAAGATATCATACAATCCCGTATTAATAAATAACCTTTAAATTTCTCTAACACCTCTCCCTCATATTTTATCTAGCAAAAACGACTTTAGAGCATAAAACACACTATAAAACTAGGCTAGTTAGTCTGACTTTAAGGTATTTCTTTTTATATATTTTTAAATATTAAGTTTTCAAGCTATTATTTTTCTTTACGTCTTCTTGTAATCGCAACTAATCCAAGAACCGTTAATCCCAATTCCACTAGCTCAGCATTACTTTCTATCGTTCCTGTAATCGTTAGGCATTGAACTTATGTGTGTTGTCATTTAAATAATTTATCGCAAGTTCCTTATCCTCTTTACTTTAATGCAATTTCCTGCTTTACTCTCAACGATGATATCTGGTGCTTATTATTTATAAATTAGCAAGCCCTTCTATCCCTTTATACAAAAAAATAAAAAACAGAGAATTATATTTACTAATTCTCTGTTTAACGATTAATCTATTATTTGTATATTTTCTCTAAAAATATCTTTGTCATTAAATAGCAATCCATATATTCTCGCTACTTTAATATCTTGTTTAAACTTCATACTATTTTTGCTATTCAGCAGGGGATGGAGACTTATTTCACCCCCTCTATTAATCTCTCTTATAATAGCTGATTTGTTCTTTTTCACAGCTAGCACCCTAAAATTATTAGTAGAAAATTTTTCCTTGTAATCTTCTTTAGTAGTATTTGTTAAAATATGAAGTAGCACTCTCTGAATTTTCTTATTACTGTACCTTTTAGTCGCTATTAGTTCGACTAAATTACTGTAACTTTTCGCTATAAGCGTTGCTTCATAAATTCTATTTTCTAATCCTTCATTAACATCGTAAATCTGCTCTATTCCCTCTTTACCTAAAGATAAAATTTTATATTTTAAATATGGGAACAACGCGACCTCAGATGCTATAGTCTCTTTTCTCAAATCAGCAACCATTTCTTTCGAAAGGTATTTTTCTATCTTCTCATCATTTATATTATTCCTTATAGTAGTTGCGCTTAAATGAACCTCTCCTGAAATATTTGAACTATTCAAACCTTGACCTTCTCTTTTTACAGGAACCATTTTAATATCTAAGCCTGTTTCTCTAATAGCTTTATAGTAACTATATGCCAAACTGAAATTTGGATTGTTACTTTCCAAACCATATAACACACTGTTGATCTTAGCGTGATTAAGACCTGTTTTTAATAATTTCTTATATTCTTCTTCGTTTATTTTTTGTTGTTTTGTGTAAATTTCTTCAAAGACGCTGACATCATCTTTTTCAGTTCCAAAGATTAAATGCGTTATTCCAGTCCCAGCTAATATTTCAATACTTTTTCTAGCAAAATCATCACCATATGCAACACTACCAAGATAAGGTAGCGCAATAACCATATCACAACCGCTTCTCACCGCCTCTTTAGCACGTATATAGCCATCCACTATCGCTACTTCTCCTCTTTGTGTGAAAAATTCACTCATCACACAAATAACCTCACCATTATTTTCATCAGCCAATTTTCTTGCACATTCTATTAAATATTTATGTCCGCTATGTAGCGGATTAAATTCAGCAACTATTCCTATTCTCATTTTTCCACCTCTCTTTTTACTGTTTTTGTGTAAATATAAAAGTAGCGAGGTTTTTACTTAATACTCTAACATACTAAGTAATCCACTCGCCTTTTACTTTACTATTCTTTATCTTCTTTCGTTTTCGGATCGGATACTATTTTTTCTCCATTATTATCCTCGAAAATATCTACTGTCCAACCTACTAAACTTCCGTCTTCTGCAGTGACTTTACTAATAGAAAATTGTCTTGATTTCTTGTCCTCATCAGTCAATCTCTTCACTTCTTTTTTCCCGAAGTCCAAAGCTTCTTTTTGAGATTCAAACACTTTTCCGGTAGTTCCAACTCCTTCTGAGCTAGATAGTTTTTTTCCATTATAATCCTGTTGTCTCGGCGCTTTTGAGACTTCTCCACTATTTGCCGTACTTGTATTTTTGTTTTTATTTTGTATAACTCTATCCTCTACTGAAGCTGTATTTTTATTCTCTGTTTTTTGTTCCTCTTGCTGTTTTACAGTTTGATCATTACTCTTTTCAACCTTATTTTCTTTAGCATCTTCTTTATCTTTTTGTTTATCTATCTGTTCTTGTTTTTTAGAATTTTGCGAAGTATCATTCTTCTGTACGGGTTCTTCTTTACCAAAATAACTTATTGCTAAAAAAATAATCCCCGCTAAAACAAGTGAACAAACACTATATATTAAAATTTTAATGAACTTGTTGTTTCTCATAGTTTCATATCCTTTTTCATACTTACTATTTATTATACCACTTCTTATAATATTTTGCTAAGATTTACAGATATTTCATCTCACTTTTAATTTTCCACATTTCCTATACTACACCATAAAGAAAAACTCATAGTCCTCCTTTTAGAGTTCTATGAGTTCACTTATTATCCTTCTGTAATTTTTACAACAACTTCACCTTTATCGTTTCTACCTAATGTATAACTATAATTTTTCTTATTCTCTTTTGCTAATCTATTGATTTCTTCATTAGCATAGTTATGCGCAGCTTCTGAGTTGTTGAATGTTCCTGGGGCTACTGCTCCACCATTCGCTTCTGTTATTTCTTTTTTCTCTTCTTTATTAGAGTTATTTGCTGCATTATTACTAATGTTATTGCTATTACTGTTATTGTTATTAGCATTGTTTTGCGTATTACTTACAGGTTTGTTAGTATTACTTGACTTATTACTTTCTGATTTATTAGATGAGTTTGAAGAAGATGAATTATCTTTACTATTAGAATCGTTATTCTCTCTATATTTTTCCTCATCGCTTTTCTCTTTTGATTTAGACTTAGAGCTGTCTTTTTCTTTTTCTTTATCCTTGCTCTTATCTTTATCACTTGATGATGACGAAGTAGTTTCGTTATCTTTTTTCTTAGTAGAATTATCTCCACCTGTAAAATAACTTATACCTATAAATAGAGCACTACATAAGAAAATAGCTAATACAATTCCCCATAATACTTTCAATAATCTATTATCTTTCATTGTATTCCCCTCCTTTGTTTCTAATATATTATAATACTATTTCTTGCATATTTCCACTACTTTATTTTAATTATAATTTATAAAAATAAAATTTAACTTAAATAAACCCACTATAATCTATTTTTTTTAGTTGAGAAATATCACCTATACACTTCGATATGTTTAGTGTCAGAGGCCTAAGACAAAATATAAATATAGCACAAGGGAGATTTTTATTATGAAAATTTTAAAAAAAGTTTTGCATCTAAACTATAACGAACCTAAGGGAGAAAAACAAGTAGTTAAAAGTTATAACTTCGAAGTTGCTCCTACTGCTGAAGACACTGCTTTAAAAGAAGTTGGCGAAGAGTTAAAAAAACTAATCTCTAAAAACATTGAAGATATTGTCACAAGCACAAAAGAATCACTATAATTTTAGGAGGGAATATAATTATGGAAAAAAAATTAAATATTTACTTTACAACTGATAATAAAAAAACTTATCACATCACTTTATCATTTCCAAAAGATGATTTAAGTAAGGCTACTGTAGAAGCTGTTGCGAAAAAAATTGTTGATACTAAAGTACTTAACAACGACAAACACACTCTTACAGGATTCAAAAAAGCTACTTACACTACTCGTGAAGTAAGCGAACTTCAATAATAGAAGGGAGGGAGGTGCGGTTCGAACCGCACCTTTTTTTTATGGACATACTAAATTTTATCAATACTGTAGGTTTCCCTATTTTTGTAGCGGTTTTTTTTCTTCTTAAACTAGACAATACCCTACAAAATATAGGTAAAAGTTTAAACGAACTTACACGTATTATAGAAACAAAGTTAAATATTAATATCAAAGAATAGTTTAATATAAGGGAGTAAATATTATGACAAGTCAACAAACAATGGTTAACTGGGCAAAGGATAATGTTTATAAATGGATTGATATGGATGGAATGTACGGAGCACAATGCGTAGATCTAACAATGGCATATGTGAAAAATTTCGCCGATTTCCAAATTTATGGTAATGCCATCGATTACCTAACTAACCCAATTCCTCCAGGTTGGAGACGTTATTTCAAAGGAGATACTGAAATAGCTCCAGGAGACATAGCAATTTGGCATTGGGGCGATTGGGACAAATTTGGTCATGTAGGTATAGTGATTGAGGTAAATGAAGGAACTATCACCTCTGTAGAACAAAATGTTGATGGCACACCTGAACGTGGTGGTATCGCACGTATTATGAGTCGTGATGATACTTATCTCGCAGGATTTATTAGACCTAACTACGATTCAACTGAAGAATGGACTAGAATTCCCGAAACCGGTCATTTCACCGTGGAAGTTCCTTCTATAAATGTTAGAAATAAACCAAGCAAACTCGGAAAAGTTACCAACACTTACTACAAAGGAGAGCGCATCTACTATGATAGCTATGTAGTTAAAGAAGGTTTCATCTGGATTAGCTATATCTCATACTCTGGTGAGCGCCACTACGTCGCTACAGGAACACATAACGGAAGTGAGAGAACAAGTACATGGGGATCTTTTAGGGAATAAGTATTAATATCGTAGTATAGATATCTTCCAACATCGAAGTTAATAAACAACATAAAAAAAGAAGCGACTGGACATTCCAATCGCTTCTTACTCTTATTTATTCTTTAATTATTTAACGCGGATGTAAACTGGTCCACTACCTAGGTTTGCAGTGTTAAGTACAGTTTGGTTTCCATTCCATCCACCGTGGATAGCTTGTCCATTACCTGCGTAAACTCCGATGTGAGCTGCTCCCATTCCACCGTTTGCATAGTAAACTAAGTCTCCAGGTTGAGCTTGAGATGCTGGAACTACTGTTCCTAAGCTCATGTATCCTGCTGGCCAGTCGTGGAAGTTGATTCCAACTGCTTTAAGAGCATTTGTTACTAACAATGTACAATCTTGGAAAGTTCCTAATTGAGCTAATGCAGCTTGGTAGATTGCAGCTCCTTTGTTTGAAGATGCTGCTTGAGTTGTTGCTGCAGCTGCTGGAGCTTGAGTTTTAGCTGTTACTGTTGGTGCTGCTGTTGCAACTGCTGGAGTTGCAGCTGGTTTTTCTGCAGCCTTAGCTACAGCTGGTGTAGCTACTGGAGCTTCTTTCTTAACTTCAGCTTTTGGTGCTTCTTCTTTTTTAGTTTCTACAGCTTTTGTTTCAGCCTTCGCTGGAGTTGCAGCTGGAGCCGTTGCTTTCGGTGCTGCAGCTGGAGTTGTTTGTGTAGCTGCTGGAGCTACTGTTGCAGCTGTTTTTGGTGCAACTGTTTGAACAGGGTCAACCTTAGCTACAGTTTTTTCTGGAGTGTTTTCCACTACTGTTGCTTTTGGAACTGTTACTTCTGCAGTTTTTGCTGCATTTCCATCAACTTTTAATACTGTACCAACGTAGATTAAGTTAGGATCCGAAAGTTTGTTTAATTTAACAAGTTCGTCTACTGTAACACCGAATCTGTTAGCAATTTTTCCTAAAGTATCTCCTAATACTACTGTGTAGTATCCTTGTTCTTTAGCTTGAGCTACTTGTGCTACTGTTGTGTTATAAGTTAATTTATCTCCAGGGAAGATTAATGAACTTGTTAAGTTGTTATCTTGCATAAGTTGATCAACAGTTGTTCCGTTGTTGATTGCGATATCCCAAAGAGTATCACCTTTCTTTACTGTATATGTATCAGCGTCTGCGATTTGCGCTAATCCTACTCCTACTGTTGATACGATTGCCGTTGCGGCTACTAATTTTTGTAATTTAGTCATCTATTCAATCTCCTTAAAATTAGGTTTGAGTCAAGCGACTCATTTATCTATAATAAATACTGTTTTAATTTCTATATCTTTAATTTCTATAAACTATTTTTTCCAAACTATAAATGTCATCAACCTCATTCAACTTCTGTTGAACTTCGTTATATAATCTTGACATACTAACATTATATGTGCTCATGAAGCCTTTTTCAAGGTTTGTAACAGTTTTGTAATAATAACGATAACTCTCTGTTACATTATGCGAAATTCGTAACATTAACCACACTCTATAAGCAGTTCAATTGCATTTTAAGCGTTTTTGTTATATAGTAAACCTGTAATTTTTAATTTTATTTTCATGGGGGTTTTATGACAGATTTTAATACAGCTAGCTCTGCCTTAAAGATGATTCTTGTCTTCTTAGAAGGTCTTCTATCATTCCTTTCTCCTTGCGTAATACCTATATTACCTATCTATATCGGTATTCTTGCAGGAAAAAAAGAAATGAACGAACGTGGAGAACTAGTCTTCAATAAACGTAACACTGTTACAAATACTCTATCATTCGTACTAGGTATTTGTTCAACATTTTTCATCCTAGCTTTTGCAACAAGTTTCATCAGTATTTTCTTAAATGAAAACATTAAAACATTACAAACCATTAGTGGTGTTTTAATCATCTTTATGGGATTACTACAACTAGGCGTATTTAAGATAGGATTTTTAAAACAAGAATTTTCAATAAAAAATAAAGTTAAGAGAAAAGGAAATAAAACTACTCCGATTCTTGCTTTTTTAATGGGATTCACTTTTAGCTTTTCTTGGACACCATGTATTGGACCAATCTTAGCTAGTGTTTTCCTGTATGCATCTAGTCATACTGGAATAATGAGTATTCTTTTAATTCTTGCATACTGCTTAGGATTTATCTTACCGTTTATCCTTGTTGCATTCTTCGCTTCAAAATTATTAGAACTATTCAAAAAACATACAAATATACTAAAATACACACAAGTTATCTCAGGTACTATCCTTATCTTAATCGGTATATTAATTCTGAGTGGATCATTTATCTCTCTAACTAGATATTTTTCTTAAACTTGTGATGTGAATTGGAGGAAAATAATATGAAAAAACTAACAATACTTAGCGCAACACTTCTTAGTAGTGCTCTAATTTTAAGTGCATGTTCTAGCACTTCTGAAAAAAAAGAAGAAACTAACAAACAAACTACAACATCTTCAACTAGCGAAAACAAAGCTATCCAAGCTTTTGACTTTACAGCTATGGATAAAGATGGAAAAACAGTAAAACTAAGTGACTTTAAAGGGAAAAAAGTTTACATCAATATGTGGGCTAGCTGGTGCGGTCCATGTATGAGAGAAATTCCAGAATTAGAAAAAACATATCAAAAATTAAAAGATAATAAAGATGTCGTCTTTCTATCAATGACTTCTCCTAATGATGCAGAGTTTAAAAACCAAAGTCCTCAAGACAAAGGTAAAGATGTAATCCTTAATAAAGCAAAAGAACTTGGCGTAACTTATCCTGTTCTTTTCGATGTTAACGACCGCTTCATCATAAACTACGCAATTCGTTCATTCCCGACACATATTTTCATCAACAGCGATGGTACAATCGGAAATAGAATCGCCGGTGCAGTTACTGAAGAGTCACTAACTAAAGAAATAGAAAAACTTAAATAATAAATAATAAATAATCCGAATCTAATAATTATGAAATATCTATAACTAACCTTATGGTTTTCTTTACAGATATACAGTAACTATCCAGATTCGGATCTTTTTCTAATTTCTAATATTATTTATCAACATTAAGCTCCATGCTGTTTTTTAACCACTTTTCTAGCAACTTCACATGCAGATTCTCTTCTTCACATTCGAAGACCATAACTTCTTTTCGTTTAAACACACTTTCTAACTTTTTATTAAGAATAATATTATTTTCATCTAGATTTGAATAGCCAAAATACACTTTCGCATCAACTCTCTCTCCATATTTTAAGACATCTATTTCTCTTAATCTCATCAATAAATAGTCTTCTCTTTCAGGATAATTCCGTGCATATTCTCTTATCCCATCATATACACCAACATCAAGATTATTATCAAAAATATATTTAAAATCGAAGTTCTGAACATTCGAAATAAACAACCTATCCACCAACTTACCTACAGCTGAAACCACAATTCCTATTGCAGCTCCTTGACCTTTAGCAACAACGTTCACCTCTAAATTCGGAAATTCTCTTTTTAGAATATTCACAAAATCTATTCCATCTTGATAGGCATAATTATAATATAACTCTTCATCGCTATTATTGTTTAGATAAGGAAAATAAATTGATGCGGGCTGCTTATTTTCACTTCTCCCCCTATCTCCTCTAACATGAAGTGTTGCTCCACTATATCCTAAGGCATAATAATTCATGAGTCCTAAAAAGCCCCTAGGTACTTCTTCATAATCTGGAAATTCTAGTATGAATCCTTTATTATTAACTTTTTTAACGACAATCTCCGCATGAATTTTTGAATAATCCACAGCTTCAAATTCAACTATTAATAACTGAAATTCCTGCTCATCTCTAACAATATTAATCTTATAATTAAGTTCTCTTTCTTTTTCTAAATCCATATCTCCAACACCTCAGAATTCATATTTCACTTTAATTATATCTTATTATGAGAATGACTCAAAAATCGCAATTTCGGAGAAATCATTTTTACCGAGTCACTTTCTTAGATTTTAGGACTTTTTTATCAACTCCACCACTATTTTACATTATCTTTAGAAAAAATATCAAACTCTAAGCTCTCAAATAAACTACTCCACTACACTTATAATTTATTAACTTCATGACAAAAAACAATCCTCAACACTAGGTCGAGGACTGCTTTTATAAGTTCGTTATATTTTTTGAAATCTTACTTTATTATTTTGCTTCTTTTACGTATTCTTGATCTTTAGTGTGAATAGTAAGTCCAGTGATATTTTTAGTAGATTTGAAGAAGAAACTACAGATATAACCGAATACTAATGCACTTAAGAATG
>ERZ773027.1403-NODE-1403-length-12898-cov-5.400685_pt1 | contig 12898 bp, 10 predicted proteins | sample MGYA00511032_ERZ773027 | MGnify/ENA primary metagenome ERZ773027 (study PRJEB29015, sample SAMEA2738138) | human oral metagenome | biome: human oral; feature: human-associated habitat; material: saliva | place: China | collected 2190 ... | reverse complement strand
GTCCATTATAACCTAAAGTTTTATATTTGTTAACCCATTGATACAACATTCCAGGATAAACTCCATTGCTTAACGCAACAGAAGTATATGATTCACCAGCTAAAACTTTAACAATTAATTCTAATTTCTCTTCTGGTTTCCATTTTCTATTTTGTGATTTATGACGTAAAGAGTCAATTCCTGATGAATCAACCATTCTTTTCCATTGTCTTATATTATTTCTGAATCTATTTGTAGATACACCATTAGGTGTATCTGGAAATTCTCCTCTCTCATACATATCTACACATTTTAATTTAAATTCAAAGCTATAGCGCATAATAATACCCCTTTCACCGGTTTGTCCAGTAAAAGGGGTACATATCATTTTTGTAACTCTTTTTTGTTTATATTATTTAATTTTACTAATCTCTTCTTCAAGAGCGCTCTCTGTTAAAGCACCAGAGATTTGGTTTGAGATAGTTCCATCAGAGTTGATAAAAATATGTGTTGGGAATGAACGGATAGTGTAGTTTACTAAGAATCTGTCGTTCACATCAAATAGAACAGGGTATGTAACTCCAAGTTCTTGTGCTTTAGCAAGAATAGTAGCTTTATCCTTATCTTGAGGACTTTGATTTTTGAATACGTCATCGCTAGGAGATGTTATTGATAAGAAAACAACATCCTCCTTATCTTTTAGTTTTTGATAAGCTTTTTCTAATTCAGGCATTTCTCTAATGCAAGGACCGCACCAAGATGCCCATACGTTGATATAAACTTTTTTACCTTTGTAGTCGCTAAGTTTAACTGTGTTACCATCTTTATCCATAGCGCTAAAGTCAAAGGCTTGTCTAGTTTTTTTCTCTTCGGTAGAATTTGAAGAGCTAGAACTTGAAGAACTAGAGTTATTTTGTTCGCTAGAATTCGATTGAGTCTTTGAACATGCTGTTAAGACTAATGCACCACTTAAAAGAGTGGCAGTAAGTATTGATAGTTTTTTCATTAATTATACCTCCAAGGTTAGTGTGAATAATTTTTGTTAACTAAAGTATCTTGCAATCGTAGTGAATGAGCCACTTAAAATTAGAACACCGATAATTATAAGTATTATTCCAGAAATAATCTGTGTATATTTTAGAATATTAGTATTGCGTTTGAATACTCCAAGTAGTGTAGAAGCGAAGAAAGCTACTAAAATAAATGGCAGAATAAATCCTAAACAATATACTAATACTAAAAGAATACTCATAATACCTGTATGGCTAGAAGCGTATAAGAAAACACTAGCTAAAATAGGGCCGATACAAGGTGTCCAAGAGAAACTAAAAGTGAACCCCATAAGAAACGCAAGAAACGGTGTAGTTTTATTACCTTTTCGTTTTACTTTATTTTTTGCAGAGAACTCTTGTTTTAAGAAACCAATTTTGAAAACTCCTAATTGAAGAAGCCCCATAAATACGATAAGTACACCACTTATAATCTGTAATGTTTTTATGTTTTCGTTTAAGAAGACACTGATAAAACTTGTTGCAAATGCTAAAATAAAGAATGTAGCACAAATACCTAGTACAAAAGATAGAGTATTTGTTATAGTGTTCTTTTTGTTAAATACTAATTCTCCGTTAGCATTTTCCTCTTTTTTCCCCGCAAGAATACCGATATAAATTGGTAATATTGGTATTACACAAGGAGAAAGGAATGATAACAAGCCTTCTAAAAATAAGAGTCCCATTTTTGTAAGAGAAGCGGCACTGTTTATGTCTGTCATATTACCTCCCGTTTTTATTTAATTTTTATAATTTTAAACATTGTCAAATACTTGTATAATCAATTTTTTAAGAAAAGGACGCCACAAGTGATTTACAAAGATAATATATAACAAAATACACATTTTAGCAAAGAAAGTGTTTTGGAAATAATGTAATAAATTTAGAAAAGGTTAATGAAAGATTGGTAAATATTATAATTATAGTTTTTCCATAGTTATATATAGGACACTTAGCGCATCGAAGAAAAGATAAAAAGGTATTGTAATAAGTATGGCAAATGTTAATGAATCATTTTGTAACATAACGTCTTATGTAATAATTAAGTTAATACATTAAAAAGGGAGGGTGTTTTACGTGTTTATTACAATAAAAAACACCAAAAATCAGGTGATTTACTGTTGTTTAAGGTGGAATTTGTCATTTTATATAGAAAAATACATTAAGAAATACTACAGAAAAATGTCAATAAATCTGCAAAACAGCCCTTTTTAAATTACTGATAAATTACGAAAGTAGACTTATGTAACAGCAAGTTATCACTATTGTTACAAAACTGTTACAACTATTGAAAACCCATCTGTTACATCATATAATGATATTACGTCAAAATTAAAACGAAGTTTAAACACATTTAAACGAGGTTAAAGACGTCTTACAAGTATTAATAAAAATTAAGAAAATTAGAAAATGGAAAAATAGAAAATTATTGAGGGAGTCGCAAGACTCAAAAATTCAATTTAAAAAGGAGACTTATTTATATGAGTAAATTACATAAAATAGTAGCAACAACGGCATTCGTAGGAACAGTAGCAGTAGGTGGATCTCAAATCGCTGACGCTGATACTTATACAATCAAATCAGGTGATACTCTTTGGGATATCGCTGTAAACAACGGGACAACTGTTGATGCACTTATGCAAGATAACAACTTATCAAGTCATTTAATCTACCCTGGAGATAAATTAAACTACTCTTCTAGTTCATCTAGTTCAGTAGAAAAATTAGCTCAAGTTAAAAATGATGGTTACTACACAATCGCATTAGGTGATACTTTAGGAACAGTAGCAGATAAATTTGGTACTTCAGTAGATAACCTAGTTGAAATTAACAACCTTTCAAACCCACATTTAGTATATGTTGGGCAAGTAATTAAAGTTGATGGAAATGCAGCGCCTAAAGCAACTCCAGCTGTAGCGCAAGCAGCTCCAGTACAAGCTGCACCTGTACAAGCAGCGCCAGTTGCTAGAGTACAAGCAGCACCAGTAGCTCAAACAAGAGTAGCGGCTCCAGCAGCTCAAACAAAAGTAGCAGCTCCAGCAGCTCAAACAAAAGTAGCAGCTCCAGCGGCTCAAACAAAAGTAGCAGCTCCAGCGGTTCAAACAAAAGCAGCAGCTCCAGCGGCTCAAACAAAAGTAGCAGCTCCAGCAGCTCAAACAAAAGCAGCAGCTCCAGCGGCTCAAACAAGAGCAGCAGCTCCAGCGGCTCAAACAAAAGCAGCAGCTCCAGCGGCTCAAACAAAAGCAGCAGCAACAACTGCTCCAGCAACTCAAACAAAAGCAGCTACACCAGCTCCAAAAGCTGAAACAAAAGCAGCGGCTCCAGCGGCTCAAACAAAAGCAGCAGCTCCAGCGGCTCAAACAAAAGCAGTAACAACAACTGCTCCAAAAACTGAAACAAAAGCAGCGGCTCAAACGCCAGCTCCAGCAGCGCAAACAAAAGCTGCTACACCAGCACCAAAAGCTGAAACAAAAGCAGCAACTCAAACACCAGCTCCAGCAGCTCAAACAAAAGCTGCTACACCAGCTCCAGCGGCTCAAACAAAACCAGCAGCAACAACAACTCCTTCAGGAAGTAAAAATGCTGCAATCTACCAAGCAGCTTTAGCTCAAGTTGGTAGATACCAAGACTGTACAATGCTTGTAACAAACGCTCTTAAATCTGTAGGAATCAACTACCACGATTGGCCAGCAGGATACATGAAGTTAGGAACTCAAGTTTCAGCTTCTCAAGCACAAGCAGGAGACTTAGTTTACTATGCAAATGGTGGAACAGGATTAGCTCACATCGCAGTTTACGCTGGTAACGGACAAGCAGTTCACGGTGGATGGTTAGGTAACCAAACAGTTGTTAACACTGCTAACGTAGGTAGCGGACCAGTTTACATCCGTGTTAAATAATTAATTATAGAAGATAATAAAAGCACCTTGAATTTAATTTCAAGGTGTTTTTTATAGTATATAATAAATTAAGATATAAAAAACAATCCTCAAAAATATTTAAGGATTGTTTATTTTTTCAATTAGAGCTTTGAAACATTCTTGGGCATCTCTAAAGTCTCTTTCATCAGGATGAGTTTTTGATTCTTTCACCATATCCATTAGATCTGGAGTTAACTTATGAATAAAGTTAGGATCTCTCCAAGTTAAAATTTTAAAGACTATTAGTACTTTAGGGTCTACCTTACCTTGACAAACAAAAGTTTTCAGGATATTGTTGTTTCTTTCTTCCATAAATTGAATATAATTATTTATTGAATCTTCTGCATGATAGTGTTCACGGGGAACTCCGCAAGTAAGAAAGATAGCGACATCTTTATTGTGGATGTTTTGATCATCAATAAATTTCTGCATGTTTTTATTAGCGTTTGTTTTATCTGTCCAAGCTCCTAGTATATACAAATCAAATTCTTCCCCTAATGGTTTTCTTTGTTTTTTTATATCTATTAATTTAACATCTGCAAGATTTTTTATTTCATCATAAATAGCTTCGGCTACTTTTTTAGTGTTTTTTGTTTTACTTGAGTAAGCTAGTAGAATTTTCATTATTTACCTCCAACTGCATATAACCAAATTATATCAGAAAAAGTACGATTTATACAGTACTATTTACTAAAAATAATGTAAAATTTTTACTAAAACTTGTGTAGATTAAGTAAATATAGTATTATAAAGTTGATATAATAATAGGAGGATAAATCGTGGCTAAAGAAAAAAAGAACGAAGTGAAAAATATATATAAAAGCTTAGAAGTGACAAGTCATTGTTCATATATTGTATATAGAATAGAGTCATTTACTAAAATAAAAACTCCTAAAAAAGCAATTTACAACTATATAGAGTTAGAAAAAACAATGGGGAACTTTCCTAAAGAATTAGAATATATTACATCATTTTATGATGAAGAAACTGGAAGTAGCGGTAGTTTTTTCAAAAATAATGAACAAGATAACTATATTTTAGCGTACACAGGAACTAATTTTTACTTCGATAGGGAAAAAGATATGAAAACAGATGTGTTAGACGTATGTTTAGGTCAAGGTAGGCACTATAGCCCTTGTTTTAAGTTTTATAAGAGAATGGCAAAAAAATATGGGGATAATATTATTCTAACAGGGCATTCTCTAGGTGGTAATATTGCCATGCGAGTAGCTTTAGAGTATAACGTTCAAAATACTGTAGTTTATAATGGGGTGCCACTTTACCTGACAGGAGGCGTTGATATATTTATGGATGAAAGTGTAGATCCAGAATTATATAAAGAGCGAAAAGCAAGATATAAAAGAAATGCCAACAAAATAGCTAAAAAACAAGCTGAGTTTACAGGTGTTATAAAAAGAATTATTTCTGATAGAGATATTTTTACGCGTATAGCAGAACTGCTTGATATCGGAAATTATGTAGGTGAAGAATATATTATAAGTGATGCGGGAATGCATGGTATGAAAGTTTTCCTAAATATACATCAAGAAACGTTAAATGCAGTTTTAGTAGAGAAAGACACTGAACATGATAATTTAACAAATGAGTATAAAGACTTCTCATTGGAAGAAATTAAACTATTAAAAGGTTTCTCAAAAGATAGATTAAGTTCTTTAGAAGACCAATTAGGATCGACATTGATGAGTGATACGATAATGGGCACACTAAATAAAAACCCTTACAAAATAGACTTCCAAAGATTTATTTCAGCAATATTAGAAAAAATAGAACAACAAAGACAAGAAAAGCTAGAGTAAAACAACTCTAGTTTTTTATATTTTATATAGTAGAAAGAAGATTTGTAATTTATTAATTACTAGATACTTATTTTCCAGAAGAAATATAGATGTTTTACATTATGTAAACAAGAAATTGATTATTTAAAATGATAATTACTGAAAAAAATGTAAAAAAGTGTTATAATATAAACAGTTCTTTGTAACAGGATACAATGTGATAAATACAGATGTTATCGGTTATAGATATGAAAACTATATATTGAAATAAGTAATATAATTTATTTTATTATTTTGAAAAAAATCAATATAAGAGTAAGGAGGAGTTGTAATGGCAGAATATAAGATTTTAGTCGTAGATGACGAGGAGCCAATTGCAAAAATTTTAGACTTTAATTTAAGGAAAGAAGGCTATGATGTAATAGTAGCTAATGATGGAGAAAAAGCAGTAGAATTAGCGTTTAGTGAAGATCCTGACCTAATTTTGTTAGACCTTATGTTACCGAAAAAAGATGGTATGGAGGTTTGTCGAGAAGTACGTGCTCAAAAAAATATTCCTATTATTATGTTAACAGCAAAAAATAGTGAAATAGATAAAGTTCTAGGTCTTGAATTTGGGGCAGATGACTATGTAACAAAACCATTTTCAACAAGAGAGCTTATGGCTCGTGTGAAAGTAAACTTACGTCGTGTCGCTAAACAAACTGAAGTAGTAGAAGAAAAAAATACTAGCGAAGTTGTAATCAAAGACATAGTAATTTATCCTGAAGCATATATTATTAAAAAGAATGGAGAAGAGGTTGATTTGACACGTAGAGAGTTTGATCTATTTTATTATTTAGCTCAACACCGTGGCCAAGTATTAACTCGAGAAAATCTTCTTCAAACAGTTTGGGGTTACGATTATTTTGGTGACGTAAGAACGGTTGATGTAACAGTTAGACGTCTTCGTGAGAAAGTTGAAACAGACTCATCACAACCAGAATACATAATGACAAGACGTGGAGTAGGATACTTTATAGGTGAAGAGTAATGAGCTTCTTTGGAAAAAAATTTAAAAAAAGATATTTTTCATCTATTAGGGTGAAGTTCGTAATAGTTTATGTATTGGTAAATATTATCTCATTACAGTTAATTGGTTTATTCTTTACAACACAACTTAGGACTACCAATATAAATACTTTCGAACAAAATATTATGGAACAAGAGAAGATATTAAATTATCATATTAGAGAGGAATTAGATAAAGATAAGTCTAATTCGCTCACAGAAAGCGATAACGATACCAAGTCAACAGATACTAAAAGTAGTATAACTAAGTTAGTAAGTGAATTTAATATTCAAAAATTACTTTTAGTAAGTGTTATTGACAAAGATTCAAAAATAGTTGCGTCATCGTCTAAAAATGGTAATGATGATTATCTATCTAAAAGATCATTTGACCCGCAAGTTAGCCAGGTCTTAAAAACTGGAGAAAGTGCGAAGAAAATTCAAACTAATCCAGATACAAATAGAAGGGTTTGGCTTTATGTGAGTCCGATAAAAAAAGATAATGAAGTTGTCGGAGTTGTTTCGTTAATGGCGGATATAGAAAGTGTGTATCAAGATTTAGTAGGTATTACGAAAATATTCACCGTTGGAACAATTTTATCAATCTTAATAACGACAATAATTGGTTTTGTTGCTTCTAAAACAGTAACTAGTTCTATAGAAAAGATGAGTGCTCAGGTAAAAACTATGGCATCAGGGAACTACGGAACAGTTGTTGGAATAAATACGAATGACGAAATTGGGGATCTAGCCAAGGTCTTTAACCAAATTTCGAAGAGGATTAAGGAAGAACAAGACGTAACAGAAACAGAACGTAGGAAACTTGCGACTATTATCGAAAGTATGATGGACGGTATTATTACGACTGATACCAATGGTAAAGTTATCCTAATAAATACTAGTGCTGGAGATATGATAGATGCACCAGAAAATGAAATTCTTATCGGGAAAGATGCGCTGAAATTACTAAATATTTCAGAATATGAAAGTATCGGTGAGATAATAGAAGCAGAAGATAGTTTATTAGTTAATGCTTCTGAAGATGATGAGGGTCTACTACTTAGGGCGGAATTTTCTAAAATATTAAAAGAAGAAAATGAAGATTTATCACAAGTATCAACAGAATTAGAAGGATACATCATTGTATTATATGATGTAACTGATCAAGAAAGACAAGAGCGTGAGAGAAGAGAGTTCGTCTCTACTGTATCTCACGAATTAAGAACACCTCTAACAACTATGAATAGTTACATAGAAGCGTTAGAAGAAGGTGTTATTAATGATAAAGAATTAGCTCCACAATTTATAGATACAATTCATAAAGAAACTACGCGTATGATAAGAATGGTTAACGAACTTATGCAGTTAGGTAAGATGGATATTAAAGAGGAGCACTATGATAAGGAGTTTATTGATATAAACAAACTAATAGAGCAAATTTCTGACAGATTTGAGCTTACTCATCCAGAGAAAAACTTTATTAAATATATACCAAAAACACCTATATTTGTAGAAGGAGACCAAGATAAATTAACGCAAGTGTTTGATAATATTATGAACAACGCGATAAAATATTCTCCAAACGGTAAAAACATAACAGTTAGGGTAAGACAAAATTATAATCATAATCGCGTAAGTATCTCTATAAAAGACGAAGGAGTAGGAATACCGCTTGTTCATATAGATAAAATATTCAATAGATTTTATCGTGTGGACAAGAGTCGTCAAAGGACTATGGGTGGTACAGGATTAGGATTAGCGCTAGCTAAAAATATCGTAGAAGCACATAGAGGAAGAATATGGGCGCAAAGTAGGGAAGGTTATGGTAGTATTATCTTTGTAACTTTACCATGTGAAAACATGGATGATGAGTGGTTATAGGAGGGGTTGTATGAGACATAATAGGAAGGAAACTATGAAGACAATACTATTAGTGTTCCTTGTAATTAGCAGTATAGCTTTATCTTATTTAATAATAACATATCAACCTGATTACGAAATATTTACTAGAAAAAGTGGACAGAAAGCTACGGAAGGTAAGGATAATTCAGCGTTGCTAAACTTCCTAACGCCAGATTCAATCACAAAAACAGATGCTGGAGCTAGAGAAGAACCACCTGTTAAAGGTTCTATTACAAAAGTAGCAACGGTAAATGCAGTAAAAGATAGGGGTAAATTAAAAGAAATTCTATCTGTTCTAGCTAAAAGTGAAAGTACAGAAGCCAGAGTAAAAAGTGTTGGAGCTGAAGAGTTATTCGGTAATAATAGCAAAGAAAAATTAACAATAAATTACTCTGTTACTCTAGAGTCATCTTTAGTTAAATCATTACTTTTCTCAGAGGAGAACTCTAATGTTACTGTAGAGTTTGACACAATAGTATTATTGAAAGAAAAACCAGATACTATTTATTTATATAAAAAAGATGATAAAAACTACTTACAAATAACAGTAAAAGAAAAAGTATACGACACTGTTAATGCTATATTTAATGAAAATAAGCATGAATATGGAAAATATAGTTTAAATAATAAGTTCATCTATGTGAAAGAAAAGACAGATAATCTTACGATTGATGAATATAGTATAGAAGATGTTAATATGAATAAACTAGCTAGAGGTATCTTTGACAAGAAAGATAATATTCGAGTTAGTAGTAATAATGAAATGACTGATGGTTATGGAATACTAAAACCACAAGGCAACAGAATAATCTATACAAATCCATCAAGTGAAGATGGTAAAGAGGTTGATGCCACTACAGCGGTAACTAATGCGATTAACTTCTTAGAGTTAGGTTATAATGAGGATGTCAGTTACCAAGTAACAACAGCCTTAGAAGGTATAACAATACTTCAACAAACGTATAAAGACTCGATAGTATTTAGTAAAGATGGTTCTGCGGAAATTACCGTTGAGGACAATACAAATGGTATTTATCGTCTAACTTCGCCAAGAAGAATATCTAAGGCATATTTATCATCTAAAGCTTTAGGAACATATGATATAGAAAGAATAGAGTATATTATAAATTATTTATATAAACATGTAGAACTACAGTCTGTTGATGATATAGTTTTAGGATATGAAAAATCATATAATAAATCTAAAAATACTTGTAGGTATATTCCTGCGTGGTATATAAAATATAATGATCGCTATGTAAGTTTTAAAAGTTTAAAAGAAGCGGTAGATAAAGGAGAAAGACTATGAACTGGGGTAAAATAAAAACTATGTTTATATATGTGTTTATAGTTTTGAATATTATTCTACTTAGTTTCTTTATCTATACAGTTGAGAAAAATAGTGCTGATATTGTTCAGGAAAAAGAAATTATTGAAAAATCTATGGCTAATGACAATATCACTGTAGAGGAAAACTATACTAAAAAAGATAATCTAGGTTACGTGAATGTGACGATCTCAGACTTAAAAGACATAAAACAAGATGTAGCAGGACTAAACTACGATTTAACTAAATCAGATAAGACTACAATATTAAAAGTTACAAGTGAAGCTAGCTTGACGAATGTCAACAAAAATAATTATAAAGTAGATTTAGATACATTTTTACTTGAAAGATTTAAACCAAGTGCAAATTACATCTTTTCTAGCTATGACAGTAATAAAAAAGAGATTATTTATGATCAGCAAGTAGATGGATTAAGAATCTTTAGTAACAATAATGCTAGAATAGTATTCCATGTTGATGATAATGGGGATGTAAAATCCTTTGAACAAACATTAGTAACGAATATTAGAAAAGATAAAAATGAAACACTGGTAACACAGTCACAAGCTGTAAATAGGTTATATCATGAAGATTTAATTCCTAAAAACAGTAAAGTAAAAGCGAACCTAGGATATTATACATATATTTCACAAACAGAAAATCAGGTACTTATTCCTACTTGGAATATAGTAATTAGCAACAACGATAATGGTGAAGTAAAAAACTACTATGTTGATGCGATAAACCTTGATATATTAAATAAGAAACAATAAATAAAAGGTCAACCAAGTATTTGGTTGACCTTTATTTTAATGTCTATTTATTATTCTACTGTTACTGATTTAGCTAAGTTACGTGGTTTATCAACGTCTAACCCACGAGTGTAAGCTGCATAGTATGCAAATAGTTGAGTAACTACGATGCTTGCGATTGGAGCAAGATCTTCGTTTACGTTTGGAATAGCATAATCCCCTTTACGAGCTAGTTTTTCAAGAGTGATAACTAGCGTGTTAGCTCCACGACTTGCTACTTCAGTTACATTACTACGAGTATTTAAGTCTAGTTTTGTATTTGTGATAAGAGCAACTACTGGAGTTTTTTCTTCGATTAGGGCGATAGTTCCGTGTTTTAACTCTCCACCAGCAAATCCTTCAGTTTGGATATAAGAAACTTCTTTAAGTTTTAAAGCAGCTTCACATGCACTATAGTAGTCGATTCCACGACCGATATAGAATGCATTGCGTTCAGTGAATAAGTTTTTAGCTAGGTTTTTAATTGTCTTAGTATCATCTAAGATTGATTCGATTGCAGAAGTAATTACTGATAATTCTTGCTCGATATCAAATTTAGGTTTTCTATTAAGTTTAAGAGCTACTTCGTAAGCTAAAATACTTAAAATAGCAATTTGTGAAGTATAAGCTTTAGTAGAAGCAACGGCGATTTCTACACCTGCGTGTAATAATAATGTGTAATCACATTCACGAGACAGAGTAGAAGCATCTACGTTAGTTAGTACTAAGAATTTATAGTCGCTGTTTACACTACGTAACTTAGTTAATACTGCGCGTAAGTCAGCTGTTTCTCCAGATTGAGAAAGGAAGATAAACATTGGTTTTTTAGATAATAGAGGTACATTGTATGCAAACTCTGATGCAAGGTGTACTTCTGTTGGGATACCAGCCCATTTTTCGAAGTAGTTTCTACCTACTAAACCAGCGTTATAACTTGTTCCACAACCGATAATGTATAATCTATCAGCACCTTTTACGTGGTTAACAATATCGCTATCGATGTTAATGTCATGTCCGTTAAAGTAGTGAGAAATGATGTTACGCATAGCTCCTACTTGTTCGTTAATTTCTTTAATCATATAGTGCTCGTGAATACCTTTATCGATTTCACTAGCATTTATGTTAGTTGAGAAGCTTTCACGCTCAACTACATTTCCTTCTTTATCTTCGATAGTTACGCTATCTTTTTTAACAATTACGATTTCACCATCATTGATTTCTAAGAAGTTGTTAGTGTACTTAATCATAGCAGGAGCATCACTACCAACGTAGTTTTTGTTTCCTTCTCCAAGACCAATTAATAATGGACTTTTGTTTTTTGCTACATATAAAGTATCTTGATCTTCAGTGTCGATTAAACAAAGTGCATATGAACCTTGTAATTTAGAAACAGCTTTTTTGAATGCATCTTTAGTGCTCATTCCACGGTCGCTGTACACTTGAACTAATTGAACGATAACTTCAGTATCAGTTTCAGAAATAAGTTCTACATCTTTGAAAAATCTATCTTTAAGTTCTTGGAAGTTTTCGATAACTCCGTTGTGAACTAAAACAAAACGTTTGTTGAAACTTTGGTGAGGGTGAGAGTTAGTCACAGTAACACCACCATGAGTAGCCCAACGAGTGTGACCAATACCTAATTCAAAGTGTAAATCCTCAGGGATTAAAGCTTCTAAGTTTTTGATACGACCAACAGCTTTAGTAATGCTAGCCTCTCCATCCACAACACCAGCAATACCAGCTGAGTCATATCCACGATACTCAAGGCTGTTAAGCCCATCGATTAAAAACTTTACTCCATTTGCTTCTCCAACAAATCCTACAATTCCACACATATTCAATTTCCTCGCTTTTTATATTTTATTTAATTAATAATTCAAATTTATAATACCAAAAATACTTAATAATAGCTTAAAACTACATTGTTTACCGCTGTTCTTATTAAAAATAGGTATTATATAAAGAGATAATAATGATTTTAAAGAATAAACTTAAAAAATTAACACTAAATTTCACTTCGTAAATAGTTATTTTATGAAAAGAAAATTTCATAAAGAAAATTAGAAAGTACTAATTTATTTAA
>ERZ773027.1401-NODE-1401-length-12906-cov-5.990507_pt1 | contig 12906 bp, 10 predicted proteins | sample MGYA00511032_ERZ773027 | MGnify/ENA primary metagenome ERZ773027 (study PRJEB29015, sample SAMEA2738138) | human oral metagenome | biome: human oral; feature: human-associated habitat; material: saliva | place: China | collected 2190 ... | reverse complement strand
CCAAACCAGAAGTCGTCCAAAAAGAACGCGACAAACAAGCCGACTACCAAGCTAAGTACGACGCGACAGTCGCACGTGTTGATGAGATGAAGAAACTCGTGAAATAAATATAGAAACACGGTGATGAGCCGTGTTTTTTTGGTATAATGGGAATATGTAAATAAAATTAAGCAATAATGAAAAATTTAAGAATAATTAATACTTTAGTTTTGTTCTATTTTTAGCTCCACAAATATTCGATTAACATATTTTTTGCATTGCTATTAGTATGTGGGAACAATTTATATACAGTTTTGAAATAAGCAGTTTAAGCTAACAGAACAAATACTAGCAGAAGTAACTCAAAATATTTTATAAATGTTATTAACAGGAGAAAAAAATGAGCACTGTTTCAGGAAAAATTCGTCCAGCTAGTCGACATCTTTTTACTATAGGAGAAGATTTGATTCAAGATAAGTTTGCTGCAATAATGGAATTAGTGAAAAACTCTTATGATGCTGATGCTTCAAAAGTTTCAGTTACATTTAGACGTGATAGCGATAAGAGTCTTACCATTACTGTCGAGGATGACGGTACAGGGATGTCTCTCTCAGATATTCAAACTAAGTGGTTAGTACCATCAACTACTAGTAAGGTAAAAAAACGAGTAAGTCAAAATGGTAGAGTATTGCAGGGAAGAAAAGGAATAGGAAGATATGCAGCTAATATATTAGGTGATGATTTGTTTCTTTCTACAGTAACCCGAAAAGGGAAGTTGACTGAGGTGTATGTGGATTGGTCCGACTTTGCTAAGTATGAATTTTTAGATGAAATTAACATTAAAATTGATACTTCCAATTGTAGTAAAAAAAGTGGAACGATTCTTTCTACAACTCATCTATTAGTTCAACAAGATAAACAAGAGAATAACGACAAAAAAGATGAAAAAAATTGGTCTCGTGAGGATATTGATAAGCTCATTTTTGAGTTAAAAAAAATAATTCCTCCTTTTCAAAATATGAATGAAGATGATCAATTTAATATTATAGTTAAAACACAAAATTTTGAAGAAGATATTGAAGTTTCAATCTCTCCTATTCCATTTTTGGAAATTTATGATTATAGAATCTATGGAGAAGTTAAGGAAACTGGTAAAGCAATTTTATATTACGAAAATCAAAGAAAAAGTTCAGAAATCGAAACAATCATAGAATCTTTGTCTCCTACAAAATGTGGGAAAATTAAATTAGATATCAGGGTTTATGATCGAGATAAAACAGCAATTGATAGTTTAATAGGTCGTGGCTTAAAAGATGAACAAACTGGTAAATACTTAACCAATCTTCAGACTAGACAATTACTTAATGATTTTAATGGTATTGGCGTCTACAGAAATGGTTTTCGAATAAGACCATTGGGAGATCCTGAAAACGATTGGCTTGAACTAAATAAGAGAAGAGTACAAACTCCAAGCCTTAGAATTGGTAGTAACCAAACAATAGGATATGTTCAAATAGAATCTGAAGAAAATTCAGATTTACATGAACAAAGTGCTCGTGATGGATTAAAAAAAACTGATAGTTACTATGGTTTAATATCTATAACTCAAGAAGTTTTATCATTATTGGAACAAAGACGTTTTATCTATAGAAGAAAGACAGACTCTAAAATAAAAAGTAAATCAGTTAATAATCAATTGAGTTCGGTATCAGATTACACTTCACTTTCAAATGATTTGAGAAACATTCTACAAGATTTCGGTCTAGAAAAATCATCTATTGAAAAAGTAAATCATCTAGTTTTAAAAGAAGAAAGGAAAAAACAAAAAATTGTAGATGAATTGAGTAAAGCTATAGCTGTTTACCAAGGGCAAGCTACTCTTGGAAAAATAATTAATGTTGTGATGCACGAAGGAAGAAGACCATTGCATTATTTTAGAACTCAAATACCAAATTTTGAGAAATGGCTTAAACTCTATTTAGCTGATGGCGATGATGAATCATTGAATGAAATGATAGAAATTTCAAAAGGAGTAAACAGAAATTCATCTGTATTAGTTGATTTATTTAACAGGTTAGACCCATTGGCGACTAGAAAAAGGGATAAAGCTAAAGTTTTCTCCTTAATAAATGCAATTAAAAATACAATTAAAATCTTTGAGACAGTCTTAGAAAACGAGAAAATAGAAATTAGAATTTTTCCAAGTACGGGAATTGATTTCTATGGGTGGCCTCAAGATATTGCAACTATATTCGCTAACTTAATTGACAATAGTATCTACTGGATGAAAGATTGTACCACACCAAAAATAATAAGTATAGATGTTCAAGAAAACAAATCTGAATTAATAATAGATTATTTTGACACTGGTAAAGGAATTAAAAAAGAATTAATAGAAGAAGAGTCCATTTTTGACCCTGAATTTACAACTAAGAATGAAGGTTCTGGCTTAGGATTGGCTATTTCTGGGGAGGCGGCAGAAAGAAATAAATTATCATTAATTGCTTTAGAACATAGTGGGGGAGCTCACTTTAGATTATCATATAACAAGGAAAATTTAGAAGATGACGAAAATATATAACTTTTTGTATATAGAAGATGAAGATTCCATGATTGATACCATGAAATCTTCCGTTAAATTGATGAACCGAACTTCAGATCAAGAAAACACATTTGAAATGACTGTTGCCAAAAACTCTGATGATGCTCTGAAGTATCTAGATAAAAACATTTTTGATTTTGTTCTCATTGATATCAAATTAAAGGGTGGAGATTCTGGTGATATTATTATTGATAAAATAAAAGAGGATTATAAAATTCCTTGTGCGATTCTTTCGGGGACTCCCATTATTAGCGACACTGATTTTATAAAAACTTATATAAAATCTAATTATGCAAATGAAGAAGTCTTAAATGACATGGCATCTATGGTTAATTCAGGATTGTTTACAGTCATTGGGGAACATGGTATTATTGAGTCTAGTCTAAAGAAATTATTTTGGGAGAATTATTATAAAAACATAGATCATTGGATAGGTATAAGAAATAGTCTAAATGAAGAAGAGATGAAACAATTAGTCCTAAGATATACAATCTCACATTTATATGAATTGTTAGGATCTGAATCTGACCAATATGAAGCAATAGAAATGTTTATTAATCCTAATATTACTTTAGACGGAATAAAGACTGGAACTATTTTAGAGGAATTAGAAAGTGAAACTCAATATATAGTATTATCACCTCCATGTGATTTAGCTATTAGAGATGGCAAACCTAAAAACGAATTTATTATCTTAGTAGAAATTGATAAATATAATGATTATATTCCAACAGGAGGACCGATTTCAAAAACATTAAAAGGGAAAATTAAGACTTTAATTACCAATAATCATTCTGATAATCTTTATTGGTTGAGTAACTATTTTGAAATCTTTAATGGAGGATTTGTAAATTTTAGAAAAATAAAGACTGAGTCATTTGAACGATTGTCAAATGATAAAATTTATAAGAAATTAATAAAGCTGCAAGATAGCTTTGTGAAATCGTTATTGTCAAAGTTTTCTATTTACTACAATAGACAAGGACAGCCTGATTTTGATTTTGAAAAGGTTACAGATGAAATAGCAAATAAATTTGTAGGAAGTGAAAGTTAATGAATATTATCGATTTATTCTCAGGAGCCGGTGGTTTAACAGAAGGATTTAGAAATCGTGATTTTAATATTCTATGTCATATTGAAAAAAATAAAGATGCATGTGAAACTTTAAAAATTAGAGAAGCTTTTTACTTTTTAAAAGAAAATAATAAACTTCATCATTATAGAAAGTACTTGAATGGAAGAATTTCTAAGAAAGAATTATTGAACATTGTTCCGAGTGAAAAAATTAAATCAATATTAAATATTGAAATAAACAAAGATAGCTTAGAGGAAATATTTAATTTCATAGATTCAAAATCTGATAGAGTAGATGGCATTATTGGTGGCCCTCCCTGTCAAGCATATTCTACAATTGGTAGAGCAATAAATGAGAAAAAAAAGAAATCAGACAACCGAATCTACTTATATAAATATTATTTGAGTTTTCTTAACAAATATTATCCAAAATTTTTTATTTTTGAAAATGTTAAAGGTCTCCTATCATTTAAAGATGTAGATGGATTACTTTTATTACCAAAAATAAAATCTGAATTTAGAAAAGCTGGATATATTATTAGTGATAAAGTTATCAATAGTAGTGAATACGGTGTTTCCCAAAATAGAGAAAGATTATTTATATTTGGATTAAGAAATGATGTGAAACTAGATAAAAATTTTTTTGATGAGTTGGAAAAGTTAAAAGAGAAACCATTGAACTTGAAAAGTTTATTTAATGATTTACCTTCAATAAATGCAGGCGAGGAAGGATATAATTATCGAGCGATTCGTTTGTCATATGAAAAGAAAAAATACTATAGAAATTTAGATGAGAAAATTCCACTTACTTTACACATGGCAAGACCACAAACAAGTAATGATCTAAAAATCTATAAGATTGTTCAAGAAGCAAAACAGAGTGGTCGAAATATCAAATATTCTGAATTACCCTCCGTTCTTCAAAATCATTCAAATAAAGATTCATTTTTAGATCGATTCAAAGCTTTAGATGGAACCGGCTATAGTCATACAGTTGTTGCACATATTTCTAAGGATGGGCATTATTATATTCATCCCAGTATGGAACAAACTAGGTCTATTACGGTTCGTGAAGCAGCCAGAATCCAAGGATTTTCAGATAATTATTATTTTGAAAACTCAAGGACAGCAGCTTTTGTACAGATCGGGAATGCTGTTCCTCCAATATTGGCGAAAAAAATTGCAGATACGGTGACTAAACTATTTTAATCTTTTAGAAAGCAGGTTACTACATGACAAATTCTGTAAGTTCGAACCGACCGGAGAAGTACAACATTGCAGCTTTCTTCTCAGGTGTTGGGGGAATTGAGTTAGGATTTGAACAGACCAACGAGTTCAGAGTGGTGTATGCCAATGAGTTTGATAAGTATGCGCGTCAGACTTATCAGTTAAACCATCCAGATACCTATTTGGATGGTCGTGATATTCACGATGTTCAGCCAGAGGATATTCCAGCTGAGCGCGTGGATGTGATTATGGGAGGTTTCCCTTGTCAGGCCTTTAGTATTGCGGGTTATCGCAAGGGCTTTGATGATGATCGTGGCGATCTTTTCTTTGAATTGCTTCGGATGATTGAGGGATGCAAACCTCGTGCTATCTTCATCGAAAACGTCAAGAACATGGTCGGTCATGACCATGGCAATACCTTCAAGGTTATTCGTGAAGCTTTGACTGAGAACAACTACTTTATCAAGTGGAAGGTTCTCAACGGGAAAGACTACGGAAATATCCCACAAAACCGTGAGCGGATTTACATTGTTGGTTTTGATACTAAAGAAGCCTACGACTTATTTGAATTCCCAGAGGAAATCAAGCTGACAACGACTTTGAGTGATGTTATTGATTTTGGTGCCAAGCCAGATGAGACCTACTATTATAGAGAAGGCAAGCAGAATTTCTACGACCAGTTGAAGTTTGAAGTCACCAGTCAAGATACGGTTTATCAATGGCGCCGTCAATATGTTCGGGAGAATAAAAACGGCGTTGTTCCAACCTTAACGGCTAATATGGGAACAGGCGGGCACAATGTCCCGTTGATTTTAACTGACACTGGGGAAATTCGTAAGTTAACACCAAAAGAAACCTTCAATGTACAAGGTTATCCAAAGACATTCAAGTTGCCTGAGGGTGTTTCCAATGGTCAACTCTATAAACAGGCTGGAAATAGTGTGGTCGTCCCTGTGATTAAACGCATTGCAGAGCGGATAGCTTTTGCCCTTAATGAGAGCAATGGGGCGTCTCAATTGGATCGTTCAGGAAAATTCGCGATTATCTATACCAAGATGAATGGCCAGTTTGAAGGCCAGTCTTATGTGAAAGATTTTGTCTCCACTTATGAGGAAGCAGAGAAGAAGATTGCCTCCTATGAGGATGGGCTTGCAATTTTATCTGATGAAGATTATTTCAGATTGGTAAAAAAACGTGGCAATTTGGAGTTTTACAGCATTATTTAACGAATTATATAAGTAAGGGGACTAGTGAAAAACTAGTCTTCTTTTGATATACTTAAATAAGAAGTGAGGATTGATTTATGTGGGAACACCTAAAACAAGAACAAAAAGAGAAATATAAGACTCTCATTACCAATTTTGCTAGTCTGAGTGAAGCATTTTCTCAAAAGGCAGAAACCGAAGATTCTAATGATCGAGAAAACTACGTTGCTCCGATAGTCAATTCAAAATTCCAAGAAACTGTTTTCCAAAAAGCTTTTCATGCTGTTGGGGAGGATATTGCCAACACCTCTTATGATGCTTCGCTGGTCGTTGATGAACAACATAAGTATTTGGTTGGGATTAAATCCTTTGGTTTGGACTCAGGAGATCAAAAGATTGCTCAGTTCAAGAAAGATTCACAGTCTTGGAACGAGCTGTTGAGTGAAATTCGATTTCATGCTGATATTTCACCGGACAAGGAAACAGCTGATAAAGAAAATGATGCCCGCTATGAAAAACTGGCCCGTGAGATTGCGACCTTGCGAAATCAACGGATTGAATCATCCAAAGCACTCATAAAAGGATTTCATTCTGATTCTAGTCATGTAGAAGCCGTCTATCATGTCTTGATGCCGACTTCCAAAGGACACAAGCCTCAGATCCATGTAGGAGAGACAACTTATCTGCCTGTTGACCTAGACCATCTCAAGATTTTAGGCTCGACAACCAAGAACAATCCGACAAATTTCCGTTTCACAGATGGTCATCATGACTACAAGTACACGGCCGCAGATAGTCAGCTCCATATGACCTTTAGGAATAAGGAGATTGTGGTTGATACTTGGGATGTGAATTATGTTGAAGATCCCTTTTATCTCTTTGAACACCTTCACTTATTGACCTCAGAAAAAAGTGATTCGGAGATTCTTGAGACGGTGTCGTGGGTGATCACAGATAAGCATGGAAATGTAGAAGAAAATTCTGGCTTTAATGCTTTTAATGGTGGATCAAAGTTGGCCAAAAAGGATCGCTTGCCACGGATTTTAAAGATTCAGGAAAAATATAAAGACAGTCTCGCTCCAGAAGAACTAGCTTTTGTGACCTATTCTTTAGAAGAAATCCTCTTGAAAAAATGGTCTACCAAGGAAGAAAAAGCCCAGATGAAATCTATTCGCGAGGACTTGATTCGCTTTGTACACGAGACGGGGAATGAAAAACTAATCAAAGAAATTGAACAGCTGGTGTATCGTCCAGTCAGTGAAGTGTATATTCCTCTTCCAGACTCCAAACATTTTCATGAGGAGCGTCCGGACTTTTTTGGTAAAGATATTGGAAGGTTTGAGCCAGGTACAAGTAAACTTGTGCTCCCAAAAGAAGAACGGACCTTTAAACTACGATTTTTATCATCAGGTGATGTGATTACGGCCTATATCAACCAAGAAGCTGGGAAGGCCATTCAATCAACTGATAAGCAAGAAATCCTTGGCAATTGGATCCTTCGTGGGGTCTTTCAGCTAAAAGACAGAGAGATCTTAACGGGTAAGAAACTGTCTCAGCTAGAAATCAATGGTATCCGTCTTTCTAAATTCAAAAACGGTGAAATCGGCATTGACTTCATCTGGATTGATGTGGACAATCCTCCTGTAGACGCGATTGGTTGGGTTGCGAAAACCTCTTCATCAACATGATAAAAGAACCTCCTAGTTTTCTAGGAGGTTGCTTTGTATTCTGTGGTCAGGCTGTGGCCTAGGTAGGTATAAATCCGTGTCAGTGGGGATTGGGGATGGGTAGAGACGCGAAAGTGAAAGTAGTGGTCACGATGGTCGCGACTCTGGGTATGGTGGAGTCTGAAATAGTTGCGCTGGCCCGTTGACATGGATCTCAGCAGGTCATCTTCTAAAAAGACCAAAGGGGTCGCAGTCGTTGCCAAGCGGTAAAAATCATGCTCGAACTGCTGGTAATTGTCTGAAAAATAATCGAATTGGAGTTCGTGTTTATTCAGGGCTGGTTTCATAGCTAGAATCTCCTGGTTCAATAGAAAAAATAGTCGAAAGAAGGAGAGAGTGGTAGTGCTGGCCATTTTTAATGAGGACTTCGGTAGGGCTTAAGGCATAGACCTGGCCGTAGTAGACGGCGATTTGATCGTCTTGGAGGCTAGAGAGGGAGAGGTAGGTCTTTTGCTGGTAAGCTTGCTCGAGGAGGTGACGGATTTCTTCGCTTGAGAGGAGGCGGAGCTCTTCTAGGGAGAGGTGCTTTGTTTGTAAGGCCGTCGAATGCTCAGAGAGGAAGAAGCCAGCCCACTTAGCCATGCCCCGATCTTGGAAGTCACGTGCCGACTGATAGGGGAGATAAGAACGATCAATCATGCTAAGCCATCTAAACCTCCTGCAGAGTGGCCTCCGGTCAGCTTGCTTCGAGCCAGAGCGCGTGAATTTTCTAATAGGGCAGATCCCTTCTGTAGAGAAGCAAAGCCAAAGCGGTCACGGATGTGGTCAATGGTCTCTTGGAGGGCCTCTTCTTTTTGGGTTTGCTCAGGGTCATCAAATAAGGAGATCAGCTGGAATCTCTCCTCTACGAGCTTCCCATAAAAGACTCCAATCTGCCGGATAGCTCCTCCCTGGTAGTGGGAACGAAAGAGCTGGATGACTTCATTAGCTAATTGAGCGGTAGAGTTGGTCGGTTCAATCTTTCGCTGGCAGTGGATGGAAGGGAGCTGTTCCTGTTTGGAGTAGCTGGCGTGGATGGAGACCAATTGGGTCTTTTTCTTTTCCCGACGCAAGCGGATAGCAACCTGCTCGGCCATCTCCCGAAAGACCAATTCAATATCGCTTTGGCGGTGGTAGTCACGGGGAAGGATTTGCGAATTTCCTAGACCGTGAGACTTTGGTCGATAGGGGCGATGGACATTGCTTTCGTCAATCCCATGGGTATGAAACCAGAGCTGGACGCCCATGATTCCAAATTCTTTTTTGAGCTGGTCTGGATTGGCCTGGGCCAGCTCATAGATGGAGTGAATGCCGAGCTTGTTCAGGCGTTTTTCTGTTCGATGGCCAATCCCCCAGAAATCAGTTAGTTTTTTTATCTGCCAGACTCGACTGGGGACGTCTTCGTAAGACCAGTTAGCCCGCATGGTTTTCTGGTGCTTGGCTTCGTTGTCTAGAGCCAGTTTGGCCAGGAGCGGATTGGCATTGCTCATCCCGACAGTAGCATAGATCCCAGTTTGCTGCCAAATGCGCTTTTGGATCCGAGCAGAAAGGAGATCTAGCTTGGAGCGTCGGTCTAGCTGAGGATCAGGAATAAAGTAGTTGAGAGAGCTGGTCAAATCGATAAATCCCTCATCGATAGAATAGGGGTAGATATCATCTGGAGCAGCAAATTCTTGAAAGACTTGCTGGATTTCCATGTTGACATGGATATAGGCATTCATGCGAGGGGGCACGATAAAGGTGCGCTTGGCCCAACTTTCGATATAGTGGACAAAGGCTGGATCTGTAGGTAGACCTTGCTTACGGGCCAGGTAGTAATTGAATTTCCTAGTCTTGAGATCAAAGGGCAGATCGTAGCTACGCCCGACATTTTTCTTTCCAAAGACCTGCTTAAAAACGGGGGAACTGGCTAAGATGAGGCCAGCAGAATTGTCGCTCCGACTCATGACACAAAGAGAAGTCGTCAAGGGATTGAGGCCGAGGCGGACACACTCACAACTGGCATAGAAACTTTTCATATCCACAAAAGCAATATCAGACCTTGGCTCACGTGAATAATCAAAAAGCATGTCTAGACCTCCAGAGGGAGGAAGTGGCCGACCACGATACCGACAATTTTTGGTTCATCTTCGTAGGGAGCAAAGAGGTCATCATAGGCTGGGTTGATAGACTCTAGGCGGAGGCTCTCCTCTTCCCGATAGACTTTTTTGATATAGGTCTTCCCGTTCCACATAAGGGCGTAGACCGCTCCATCATAGTCAAATCCTGTCTGTTTCATCAAGGCAACGGAACCGTTTGGATAGCTTGGTTCCATAGAATCTCCAGAGACCCAAGAGGCAAAGTCGTGTTGGATCTCTTGGTCAAAATAAACGGTCTCGTAGTCGGTCTCATTGTCATAAAAGGTATGACCATGTCCAGCTGCCAAGTCGATAGAGAGGACACGGTAAGGGACCAAAGAGACCACCTTTTCTTGCTCTGCTAAGAGTTGGCTAGCCAAGAGATCGACCTTTTTCTGATGGGGTGGGGTTAATAAAGGGTAGGTGAAAAGCGCTGAGCTCTTGTCGACAAAGTAGTCCTCTTTAACGGAGAGGCGCTTGGCCAACCTCCTGAGATTTTTATCGTGTGGCTCTGCTAAGCCATTCTCCCAACTAGAGTAGGTCTTGCGACTAATCTCTAAGGATTCGTAGACCTGGGCTTGGGTTAGGCCGAGCTCCAGTCGCCGGTCTTTTAATTTTTTTGCATCAAACATCTGCATTCTCCTATGTAACGTTTTAAAAGTTACATATAGTATAGCAAAAATAAATTCGGACTTCAAGAGAAAAGTGAGAGGATTTTTCTTTAGCAGTGAAAGGGATGTGGTTGAGTAACTCTCAGATTGGAGAGGGTGGGTGTTTTTGTATCTTTTATCCAAATTTTGATATAATAATCTCTATGAAGATTGTATCAGGTACCTATGGAGGGCGTCCTCTTAAGACGCTCGAAGGAAAGACAACGAGGCCCACTTCAGATAAGGTGAGAGGGGCTATGTTTAATATGATCGGTCCTTATTTTGATGGGGGGCGGGTCTTGGATCTATATGCTGGCTCAGGTGGCTTGTCCATCGAAGCGATATCTCGGGGGATGGAGCAGGCTGTCTTGGTCGAGAAAGACCGCAGAGCCCAAGGGATCATTGCCAGCAATATCCAAATGACCAAGGAAAGCCACAAATTTCAATTGCTGAAGATGGAGGCTCACCAAGCACTCAGTCAATTGCAGGGGACCTTTGACCTTGTTTTCTTAGATCCTCCCTATGCCAAGGAGCAGATCGTAGCCGATATTGAAACCTTGGCTGAACGAGACTTGCTGGGAGAAGAGGTCATGGTCGTCTGTGAGACGGACAAGGCAGTAGACTTGCCTGAGGAGATTGCTTGTCTAGGAATCTGGAAAGAAAAAATCTACGGAATTAGTAAGGTAACGGTTTATGTCAGATAAAATAGGGTTATTTACAGGTTCATTTGACCCAATGACCTTGGGACACTTGGATTTGATAGAGCGAGCTAGTCGCTTGTTTGATTGCTTGTATGTAGGCATCTTCTTTAATCATGAGAAGAAGGGCTATTTTACCATTGAGCAAAGAGAGGCCATGGTGACAGAGGCAGTAGCTCATTTGTCCAATGTAAGAGTCATCATCTCAGAGGCAGAGTTGGCAGTAGAAGTGGCTAGACGGTATGGAGTGACGAGCTTGGTTCGAGGCCTGCGAAATAGCCAAGACTTCCTCTATGAAAGCAACATGGACTACTTCAATCACCAGCTGGCTCCAGAGCTTGAGACCATCTATCTCTGTACCCAACCCCAGTACCAGGCCTTGAGCTCGACGAGAATTCGCGAGTTGCTGACCTTCCAGCAAGATGTCAGTGCCTATGTCCCAGAGAGTGTTATAAAGGAGATGAAATAAAAGGAATGAATGAATTTGAGAAACAAAGGGATCAGTTACCAGAAAGCCCATTTGAACCTGTACGCAAAAAAGATAGTGTGTGGAGAACCTATCGCTGGCCGATTATTGGGACTTTGCTTCTGATTCTGGCCTTGCTAGCTTTCTTTGTTCCCCTGCCCTATTATCTGGAAATGCCCGGGAGTTCAGAAGATATTCGCCAAGTGATGCGCGTCAACCAGAAAAATGATGAAGCATCTGGTTCGTATGATTTTGTCACTGTTGCCGTCAAGCAAGCGACCTTCTCGGATATAGTCTATGCCTGGGTGACTCCTTTTACAGATATCCACTCTGAACAAGAAATGACTGGTGGCAGTTCCAGTGAGGAATTTTTCCGGATTAATCAATTTTATATGGAAACCTCTCAAAATACTGCCAAATACCAAGGATTAAAAACTGCTGGTAAAGAGACAGAGATGGAATTCTTAGGTGTTTATGTCATGCAAGTAGCAGAAGACTCTACTTTCAAGGGCGTTCTAAATATTGCAGACACGGTTACGGCTGTGAATGACAAAACCTTCAAGAGCTCAAAAGAACTCATCGAGTATGTTGGTTCCCAAAAAATTGGGGACAAGGTCACAGTGACCTACACAGAAGATGGCCAGACCAAGACAGCTGAAGGAAAGATTATTAAGTTGGTCAATGGCAAGAATGGGATTGGGATTAGCTTGATTGACCGGACAGAAGTGAAGAGTGACGTGCCAATTGAGTTTGCGACAGCTGGCATCGGTGGCCCAAGTGCCGGGATGATGTTTAGTTTGTCCATCTATACCCAGGTAGCGGATCCAGACCTTCGTCAGGGACGCCATATCGCAGGGACAGGGACCATTAACCATGATGGGACTGTCGGAGATATAGGTGGAGTGGATAAGAAAGTCGTGGCGGCAGATCGGGCTGGGGCTGAAATCTTCTTTGCCCCTGATAATCCGGTAACAGAGGAAGTTAAAAAGAACAATCCTAATGCTAAGAGCAACTACGACGAAGCGGTAGAAACAGCTAAAAAAATTAAGACCAAGATGAAAATTGTCCCTGTCAAAACCTTGCAGGATGCTATTGATTATTTGAAAAAGAATTAAAGTAGCTTGCTCGAAAAGAGAGTGGGACAGAAATCGGTCATTCGTTAGAATTCGATTTCGTCGTCCC
>ERZ773027.1398-NODE-1398-length-12939-cov-11.165709_pt1 | contig 12939 bp, 12 predicted proteins | sample MGYA00511032_ERZ773027 | MGnify/ENA primary metagenome ERZ773027 (study PRJEB29015, sample SAMEA2738138) | human oral metagenome | biome: human oral; feature: human-associated habitat; material: saliva | place: China | collected 2190 ... | reverse complement strand
GATACTCTAATCTTATCACTTGTACTAATATGGATTTTTTATGTGTTCAATTTCAATTTACAACTAAGCTCTTAGTTTTTTTGAATACATCTAAATTAACTACTTTCATATAAAGAAGATGTAGCCAATGAGTTTAGTTCCATTCACATGATTCTAGTCATGACTGAAGAAATTTACTCAGGGGCTTATATATTAAGTATTTATTTACGCTATATTAATGTTTTATACTAAGGAGGAACAATTATGTTACCATTATTTGCAGTTTCAGCGGCGGTATCCGCGTGGGAAAGTTTTGCAGCAGGGGCCACATTGGGGCTTACTATATACCAAGCTGCACGTTCTAGTCGTAATCGATCATAGTTAATTTAAAAAGGAGGTGATCTTTATGTATCCATTTGCTGGCTTTGCTGTAACAATTTTGATGTGTTTATTATTGGAAGATTAATTATAGGAGGTGTTAACAATGTTGCCTTTAGTAACTCTAGGTTTAGTACATGTTTGTATTGAGGAGTAGCATTTGAAAAAAAGAATAAATAATGTTGTATAATGGGCCTATTTGTATGATGTCATATGGATAGGCCTTTTGTTATGTGTAATTGAGTGCAGATAGCTGAGAGTTAAGAAAAAGTAGTACACAATTTTAGATAGATTTTGAATGAAAATTAAATGAAAGAAAAAGGGGCACTATATTGACGTAAAATTTGGAAACCATTATAATAACTATAATTTTAGAAAAACATTTACCACCAGTATTTATCTATATTTATAGGCTTTTTGCCTTAATGGTAGTACAATTATACCGTTTACGGTATGAGGTCTTCCAAAACCTATTTTACAGCCCCATGAATACTGGATTCTAAGGCCCGATGTTGCAACAGTACCTACCGTTTACGGTATTGAAACGTTAGTATTTGAGATAAAAGGGATTTTAATCATATGGAATTAAATAAAAAAAGTAAAGAATATAAACTGTATGATAGGCTTTTGTATTCGTATAAAAACGATATAGTACAAGATGATGACATTATTCTATTATTTCGTAGTGCTGACGGAATAATATTAAATTGGTTTTTTAATCACGATGTAATGGAAGAGTATTATGTAGGTGATTCGGAGAATAATCTTGAATATCAAAATTGGATTCTTTTATATCTGGTAGAATCTAAATGTAATAACCTAACTGAAGCTATAGTATTAGATACTCTTTTAGAGTTGGAGTATCGACTAATGGGAAGCCCTAAGATAAAAGATTTACGCGAAAAACTAGGACTTACTTTAGATAAATTAGCCTTTGAATTGCGTATGCCAGTAAGGACTTTGGAACGAATAGAAAAAGGCTTAGAAATGCCGCCTAACTACATCATGCGACGTATTTATGTTAAGTTAGTCAATGAAGTAGAACAAAAAGAATTTGAAGATCGGATCAATAAATTAGGCGAAGAAAATCCTAACGATGACTTTATGCAGCTACTCATTAAAGATTTGTTTAGAGAAGAAAATAACGAAGATTAACATAAAGGGGATTAGCATTATGGAATTAAATACAGAAAGAAGTGGGTACCAGCCATATATTAGACTAATGGATCTATATATAGCAGGCATGTTGAAAGACGATGATATTATTTTATTCTGCCGTAATGGTAATGGAACTATTGCCGATTGGTTTTTTAACCATGACTTTATGCAAAAATTAGATTTTGAAGATCCCGATACGCCTATTGATGATCAAGAATGGATCCTTTTATATCGTATAGAGCTTGAATCTAATAGATTAATCGAAGCTACAGTATTAGACGTTGCCTTAGAATTAGAGTATCAGTTAATGGGAAGCCCTAACATTAAAGACTTACGCGAAGAATTAGGACTTAGCTTAGAAGATCTAGCTATAAAACTACGCATACCAAAGATGACATTATATAGGATTGAAAACGGATTAGAAATACCACCTAGTTACTTCGTGCGAAGTATATATGTCCAATTAGTAGACGAAGTAGAGCAAAAACGATATGAAGAAGAAAATCCTAGAAATGACTTTTTAGATAAACTCTTAAATGGTACACTTAACGAAGACAATAAAAAAGATGAAAAGTATAACGAAGCCTCAGAAGCTGTAATCGCCGAAATGCTTGACTATAGCATTGATAATCTAGGAAAGAATAATTTTGAAGACGAAGAAATATATATAACTCCTTCAAAATCAGCGATTGATAACTTTTTGCAAAAGTTAAAAGATAATAATTGACTTATATTCATACCAGGATTATTATATAGGTAATTGAAGGATTTTAATAATGAAAGAAGCGTTAGCTATTACGGCTAACGCTTTTTCCTTATAAAGTTTTAAATTTAATAATATTATTACATTAATGGTAATAATGAATCGCAAGTTATTATTATGTAGAGGAATAACCTTCCTTACACAACTTAATTAAAAACGTGCAAAAAAAAGCCTACCAATTTTGCTACTAACAAAATTAGAAGGCGTATGCTAAACCAGTACCAACAATACTGATTTAACTTGTTAATTTGTACACTCATTATAATATGGAAGTAGTTGTAAAGACCACTATTTAAACTATTTTTATCCATATAAAAAGGGTACTGGCTTAGCCTAGCATTAGATATTAAGAAATATATCTAGTAGGCTATGCTTTTTTTGTTGCCCAGCTATATAGGGTATGGATAGAATAATATAGCTAGTTAGCTACTTAACTACTTAAAACAGAAGTAGAATTATATAACCAGGTTGATCCAGGTTTATATAAAGCCCTCGCCAATAGGGCTATACAAATAGAAAACGATTGTATAGTTTCGTCTACGGTCTCGTAATGCCGCCGCAATAAAAGAACGGGGATTAATACTATGTGCCTATTTCAAATAGGTTAATCCCTAAAGGGTAGAAGATGTAGCGAGTTGCAACCGCACCTACCGTTTACGGTATGTGCCGCAGAGTGTAGGACCGCAGAGGTGCAGAGCAACGATGAAGTCCGCACTTCTCTTACCTGAGTAAAGTGAGGGTAAAACGAAGGTGATGAGGAAATAGTACTTACTATTTATGGTATATTAATAGAACCATTAACATTGATATGATATTCGATAAATTTAACGTATTAATGCTAATGGTTCTATTTCTTTTGTTTGTGATATAATAATTTTAGATTTAGCCCTCAGAAAACCAAATCTGCGCCGTTGTGATAGTGGTGCGGTTAAACGGCATTATTTTAGTTTGCTAAAGTGCCTTTAGAGGTCTATTTACGATCTCTGCCGTTTTTTGCATTTTAGAATCAGTAAATATCTACTGTTTCAGAGACAGGGTTAAATTAAATAATCTCCTGATGGAGACGGAACCTAACACTCATTTGTCCGCTTGATTGGACGTTATTGACTGTTAGGTTAAATTAAGTAATCCCCTGATGGGGCCTATAAGAGTTCTATCTTAGTATTTTAAGGTAGAGCTCTTTTTATGTGTAATATTTGTCTCGTCTTTTTTGTTATAGTATAGACGTAGAGTTATCGTTTATCCCAGTTTGTTGTTGAGTGAGGTGGCATGCATGGACGTCTTAGTTAGATCTCAGCTTAATAGTGTTGTTCAGTCGTATATAGGCAAGCAACTCATGATAGCTGTACCTTGCCAGTGCGTAAGGCAAGGGGGTCATGAGGAAGAGCGAACTAATCATTTAGCTATTAATAGTCAAAAGATATGTCACTTAGGTGCTAACAATCAAGCGCTGGTAGGCTTGCCCTATTCTTATACAACAGGTCGTGACTGGAGTCGTCATCATATTCAAGGATTTGTTGGAGATGAAGCTTTTGGTATGGCGCTCATCTGTTGGCATCCCGATAGATTAGAGGATTTGCAAGAGGTGGCAGCGTGGTATGTGCAAAAACATGGTGTTAAACAGGTCTTGTTTATTTCCTTAAAGGGGAAAGCTAAAATTTGGAATTATGAGAATAATCGGATTACTGGTCATATTAGATTAGGTTCATTCCAAGCTGAGCATATAGAAACGTACGGACAGACATTAGTGGACGATTCACATAGTACAGATCAGGTATATGTGTGTCAGTCCATAGAGGATGAGTATCGTCAAATCCGTGCACCTCATTGTGACCGTAGCAATCTAGAGGACTTTGGTCAGCTTTCTAATCACTTAGGAGCAGATCATATTATCTTCGTTCTAGCTATCAATCATCGCGTAGAGGGCCGTACTATGCAGCAGTATCTCGCTTTTCTTGATGTGCCCTATGATAAGGTGTATCATACCTTTTCAACGGGTGAAAGTTCTGTATATTACGTTCTTTACGTCCGTCATTGTAAGTTAAAGTTAGTACTCGATGTATTACAGTTGTTGGTTGATGATAGGGATAGAAAACCACTACTATACGTGACACCAGAAGGTAACCTCTATAAATTACGACGTGATATGAGCATATTACAAAGCTGTGGAGCATTCTCTCGAGAGTCTTATGAAGCAATATTTACCGAGTCATATACAAAAATCCTAGAAATACAATTAGATACGGACTTTCACTATCATCGACCTAATATGTTCACTAGAATGGGCGGGGCGATGATACTTGGACAGGTAAAATAAATATTTGTTGTGATGTATTAACAGGGAAATTTAAGTTTTCTTTTGACAAAGAGAAGTGAATAGTTTAGGGAGTTAGCATGAATATTGAAGAGCTTAAAGAATTTTTACACCAAATTGGTGTACCTAAAAGTTCATATAACATTGATAGTGATGAAACTCTTATTTCGCCTGGAACTATTATTATAGAGCGAGTTGCCAATAGACTTTCTGTATACTGGACAGAACGTAATGAAGTATACGAACAACGTTATTTTGAAGATGAGGCTGAAGCTGTTTCATACTTTTTATTTTTGCTTGAGGGTAGCTCCAATAAATACCGTAGCTGGTATCGCAAATATCTCCAGCTTTGACCTCGTAAACCGTACAAGCGTACCTGTCATCGTTATGTTCATTGCAAGTTCAATTGCAATCTGGATTATTCACTAATTTGAAGCTAGTAATTAACAATTAATAAAGAAGAAAAAAACCTCTACCTTAGATCTCTTAAGGTAGAGGTTTTATCTATAAATCTCTATAATATGATGCTTATTGTATCGTATATTTGTTTTGCATATAATTAGCATAGGATAGTTAGACGAGGTTGGGCCTCTCTTCGTCATCGAAGGGAGGGGTAAGCCTATGAGTGATTATGAAATCATTATGCTCCTGTTACAGGTGATGACTGTAGTCATTGCCTTTGCAGGGTTAATAGCGCTTATTTGTCTAGGAAAAGACAAATAGCCCTTCGTTATCTTTGATAATTCGATAACTGAAAGGCCATTTCCTAAGACTTTATAGATTTCGAGATGAGCCTGACGTATCCACTCGTCTAGCTATCTTTTTATATTATAGCGGTGGTTTTGTTCATCGTCAAATATAGATAAATAAGGAAATTAAAGCAATACTACAAATTGAAAGCAGTATTAGATCTGTTAGAGCTTTTGTATTGCACTGAGTTTTCGAAACCATACAAGCTTTGTTTTATATTCATTAATCATATAGTTAAACGTAAAAAGGCAGTACTATCCTGTTTTATGGTAGTACTGCCTTTTAGTTTATGATGTTATTGTATTTGATTTATATTATTTAGTATTGCTAATGTATTACACAAATGCTTTCATAATAACCATGGAGATCAATGCATTTGTAATACTGATTGTCATGAGTAGTGGCCAGTATTTTTTAGGTACTTCAACTACACCTAAGAGACGGCCCATATATTGAATTTGGGATGCCATTAATAATAATGCAGGAGCCATGATGGTTACTTGTGTCATATCAATTGTATTATTACTTAATAAGTTCACAGCAACACCAACGCCTGCAGAGTAGGATAACCAAGCAGTTAATAGGATTGTTACGCTTTCACCTGGCAGACCAAATATTGCCATCACAGGGGCAAATACATTGCCTAAAAACGCCATAATCCCAAGGATACGTAGAAGTTCTGCTAGTGTATAGGCCATCAATACGTTTGGCAATAAGTTTTGCGTGGCAAGAGTAAAGCCTTTACGTGCACCACGAATAAATATATCAAATGGGTTATTGGTTTCTTTATTGTTGCTCATCTTGGAAATCCCCCTTGAAGATTGTATTAAGCGCAATTCGGCATACTACGCCACCGAAGAACTTCATAACAAATACTACGATTAGTGGAAGGATGATAGGTACTGTTAAGTAACCAAATAATGCAGAGCCAATGGCTACGTAGTTGTTGATCATACCAGCACCGCTATATTGCCATGCAGTCATAATTGTTAATTCTTTTCGATCAACAAGCTTGTTGTCGTAAAGGTCTTTGGTAATCGCAGCACCTGCATCTGTACTTTGTAAGTCAGTAATCATCGCAAGGCCAGTTAATCCAGGGATACCTAAGATAGGTTTCAATAATGGTGTCATTAATTTATGGGCTGCACGGATTGCACCATAGTGCTCTAAGATTTCAAGCACACCTAAGGCCAACATAACTGTTGGAGCTAAGCTCAAGGCAAAGAGGAATCCTGCACGAGCGCTGACACCACCTTCACCGATAAAGGTGTTTTTTGCAGGATGGGCCATGGTACCAAATTTACCTGAAATAGTCGCAAAGTCTAATGCGGAGAGCCATTTAAAGCCTTCCACATTGTTAAGTAATCCTGAGAAGAATAGGATTGCTACAGCTAATGCAATATAGCAACCGATGGTTACCTTCTTGGTGAATTGAGTATAGTTTTTCTCATTGTTAGGGTCACTCATGATTTTCAACCTCCTACATAAAACACTTAGAGTTATATGATTATAAGTATATAGTAGAAATAATATGTCATGCAAGAGTATTATTCACAAAAGTTATATATATCATTAAAAGTTTTTATTATAACCGAGTTGAAAGCAGATATTTGTGTAGTATAATTAATGTATTAGGTAGCATTCTATAGAACGAGGTATTAGCGATGAGTGAAGTATTAGATTTCTATAATTATTTACATACAATTCCTGAAGAAGGCTTTCAAGAGTTTAAAACTTCTGCATTTTTAGCAGAAAAGTTGGAAAGTTATGGATATGATGTAACACGCAATGTAGGTGAAGAGACAGGTATTATTGGCATTTATGATAGTGGAAATCCTGGTCCTGTAGTGGCACTTCGTGCCGACATGGATGCACTCGGTCATATCATTGATGGTCAGCATGTATCTCGTCATACTTGTGGGCATGATGGACATATGTCTATGTTGTTGGCTGCAGCGCAAATTATTAAAGAACAGCAATTGGTAAAACGTGGTAAGTTAAAGATCTTATTCCAACCAGCTGAGGAGCTTGGCTCTGGTGCGACTAGTATGATTAAAGGTGGTGCCATTGATGATGTAGAATATATCTTTGGTGCACATGTACGTCCGTTTGAAGAGGCCGAAAATGGACAGGCTAGTCCAGCTATTCACTATGCATCATCTTGCCGTATGGTCATTGCTTTTCATGGCAAGCCAGCTCATGGTGCCCGGCCACATTTAGGAATCAATGCTTTGGATGCTGCCGTTCAAGCGGTTAATGCAGTCAACGCAATTCATTTGAAGCCAACTGATAATTATAGTGTTAAGGCGACACGATTCCTTTGTGATTCTGGTGTAACTAATGCGATTCCAGCGGAAGCCGTTGTTACATGGGATTTACGTGCTCAATATAATAAAACGATGGATGAGCTTTGCGCCAAATTTTTACCTGCCATTGAAGGGGCCGCTGCTTCTATTGGTGCTACTGTTGAAGTTCGCTACTCGTTCCGTATTCCTGCGGCAGAGTTACATGATGAAGCTACGGCTTTATTGGCCGAGTCTATTTCTGCTGTTCTTGGTGAAAGTAACTGTGTTGAACCTATTTATACGCCAGGTGGTGAAGATTTCTTCTTTTACACCGTTGAAAAGCCAAGCTTAAAAGCAGGATTCTTTGGGCTTGGTTGCAACTTGCGACCAGGTTTACACCATCCTGATATGAGCTTTGATACAAGTGCTTTAGAAAATGGCGTGTCTATCTGGCTGGACTTAGTAAAACGTTTGCTTGGTGAATAACTATAAGCGTACTAGATGTACAACCTTGAAACTATAGATAAATAGATCTAAATTTATTAGACTGTTATAGTTAGTATTTTCAGAAAATTGTATATTTACTATTCATATAGCGCGTGAGCGAGTGATTGATCAATTCTGATTAGTTACTCGCTTTATCTATGCATCTTAGTTATTTTTAAATTTTTCATGAATGTGCTATTGTTATATTTATAATGAGTTAATTGCACAATATCCATTCAGAGGTATTATGTACAATTAAACAAATTATGTATATTGTTATTAGTTTAAATAGAATAGTGAAATGTATTAGCCCGCAGTGTGCTAATATGTTTCTTTGGAAATGAATATGGTTCAATCAATAGAGCGTGGTATTGAGATACTCAGGTTGTTAGAGGCGGGCCCGCTGGGTGTGACTGAGTTGGCGAACGGGACGGCGTTGCCGAAGACGACGGTCCATCGGTTGCTCAAGACCTTTGAGGCGTATCATTGGGTTGAGTTCAATCGGGACAAGAAGTATCAGTTGTCTTGGGGCGTTTTGCCTATGGCAAAGTCCTTCCTTACGTCTTTGGATGTGCGTGCCATTGCGCAGCCATACATGGTGGCTATCCGCGATCAGCTACAGCAGTCCGTGAATTTGTTCTTGGCGCAGGGCGATTATCGCATCTGTATCGAGCGCGTTGCGGCGGACAAGCCCTTGCGTAACGACATCAAGATCGGCACGGTGTACCCTATCTTTAAAGGGGCAGCGGGCAAGATTTTTGGGGCCTATCTAGGGGGCTTCAAGGATGCTGATATGAGTGCTAGTGAAAGCGCCCAAATTCGTCATGATGGGTATGTAGTAACACGCGGCAATCGCGTGCCTGATGCGGCATCGATGGCAGTGCCTATCTTCTCCTTTGGCAATAAGCTAGAGGCGGTGTTGACCATCTCTGGTCCTATCGGAGACTACACGGAAGAGCGTGTCAACGAGTATCTATCTGTCATGATGGCAGTAGGTCAAACCATTTCTAAACAAATGGGGGCGACCTTATAATTTTATTTTTTACCCATTATATGGAATAGCGTTCCATTATATGGAACATCAAAGTGTATAGAAGATAAAGTTAGGTTTTATAGTGTGTATGTTGGAGGTAGAAATGAGTCAGCTTTTACAAGAGATTGAAGCGTTAAGACAGCCCATGAAGGAGTTGAACGATTTCATTTTCGATCATCCTGAGCTAGGGAACGAAGAGTTTCAAGCTCATGAGTTGTTGACAAATTTATTAGAGAAGGAAGGTTTCACCGTAGACCGTGAGGTGAGTGGCCTGAAGACTGCCTTTAGAGCGGTGTATCACGTAAACGGTGGGGGCCCTAAGATCGGTTTGCTTTGCGAGTATGATGCTCTTGAAGGCTTGGGTCATGCGTGTGGTCACAATTTACAAGGTCCATCTATCTGTACGGCGGCCATAGCTTTGAAACGTACGTTAAAGGCGCCTTGTACCTTGGTTGTGTACGGTACGCCTGCAGAGGAAACGGCGAGCGGCAAGCTCGTTATGGCTCGGGAAGGCGTGTTTGACGATTTAGACCTTGCTTTCATGATGCACGGCAGCGATACGACGACGGTAGATGGCAAGTCTTTGGCGCTCAATCTTGTGAATATCAAGTTCCACGGCAAGTCTGCTCACGCGGCGATTGCTCCAGAGAAGGGCATCAGCGCTCTTGATGCGGTATTGTTGTTCTTTAACGGCATGGAGTACTTGCGCGAGCACGTGCCGACTGAGGTTCGCATGCACGGGATTATCACTGATGGCGGTAAGGCGGCGAACATCGTTCCAGATTATGCGTGCACTCAATGGTATATTCGTTCTTCCAGTCGCATTCGTCTCGACGAGGTTGTGGCTCGTGTGAAAGACGTGGCTCAAGGGGCGGCGTTACAGGTGGGCGCTACCATGGAATGGGAAGAGGTTAAGGCGTACGACAACAAAGTCAATGTACAAACCTTGAATGATATACTTTTAAAAAATGCAGAAAAAGTAGGGGCCCCAGAGATTTCTGAGCCTCGCAAGGTGACGGGATCTACGGATTTCTCTAGTGTGACGTTCCGCGTGCCAGGTGCTTGTTTGCGCGTGAAATTCGTAGGCAAGGGCGTAACGAGTCATTCTCAGGAATGGTTAGACAATGGTAAAAGCCAGCTCGCTGAGGACGCTATCATGTATGGCGCGAAGGGCATTGCTTTATCTGTGGAGGAAATCCTTGAAACCCCAGGCTTGTTAGAAAAAATCAAAGAGGATTTCAAACAAGCGAAGGAAAACTTCTAAGTATTGTGTTGTAAATGGAGGGAACATGTATGAATTTGTTAGTTTGTTTATTGGTCATCGCCATAACGGGGACGCTTGTTATTAAGAAATTTAAAGCGCAAACCGTATTGTTGTTAGGCGGTCTTATTATGATGTTCGCAGCGTATTTGTTAGGCTACACAACATCTTTCGTAGAAGCGAAGAAGTCCACAGGGGTTCTTTTCTTTGATGCTTTTGAATTCATTAACATTACCACTGCTAAAGATGCGGCAAACCTTGGTCTCATGATCATGACTTGTACTGGTTTCGCGAAGTACATGGACCACATCGGTGCTAGCTCTCGCCTCGTTGTAACAGCTATTAAACCACTTGGTAAGATGAAATCTGCGTACCTAGTAATGGCGCTTACATTTATCCTAAATATGTTCATGTCCTTAGTAATCCCAAGTGCATCTGGCCTTGCGATGCTCATGATGGTGACAATCTTCCCAATCCTTGTGCGCTTAGGTGTTAGCCCTGTAGGTGCTGCGGCGGCTGTTGCTACAGGTCACTTGCTCGACATCGGTCCTGCCTCTGCAACGACATTACTCGTATCCAAAACAGTAAACATGCCAGTTCATGAATACTTTGTAGGGTATCAGTTGAAAGTCTATATTATCTGTGGCTTGATGGCTGCTATTGCTCACTTTATCTGGCAAAAATACATGGATAAAAAATCCGGTCACATCCCAGCAGAATATGTGGAAGAGCATAAAACGGATGATCTTGAAGTTGGTCCATTGGCATATATCTTCTTGCCATTATTGCCATTGATCTTCATCCTTGGCTTCAGCGAATACGGTATTAAAGGCGTTAAAATGAACGTAAACCTTGCGATGTTCCTCAGCTTGTTCATCGCTATGGGCTGCGAACTCATTCGTCATCGCGACTTCCGCAAAATGGCGGCTAGCATCCAAACCTTCTTCAAAGGCATGGGCGACCAATTTGCAAACACTGTAACATTGATCGTTGCTGGTGAAACATTTGCCTTCGGTTTGACTTCTTTAGGCATCGTAAAAGAATTCGTTGCCGGTATCCAAGGCCTTGCCATCTCCGCTGACGCAGTAGGCGTTATCGTGTCTGGTATCATCATGGGTCTCAGCATAGTAATGGGCTCTGGCGTTGCGTCTATGTTTGCCTTTGCTCCACTCGTTCCAAGCTTTGCAGCTGACCTTGGCGGTAATGCTACAACAATCCTTCTTGGAATGCAAAACGCAGCCAGCGTAGGCCGTCTACTCAGCCCAATCAGTGCTGTTATGATCGCCGTAGCTGGTATTGCAAACATCTCCAGCTTTGACCTCGTAAAACGTACAAGCGTGCCTGTAATTGTTACTTTCATTACAAGTACAATTGCGATCTGGATTATTCATTAATTTGGAGTTAGTAATTACTAATTTGAAGCTAGTAATTTACAATCAAATAAGAAAATAAACAATGGCTCTACCTTAATTGGTAGAGCCTTTATTGATACTTGAAAGAGTATTTTTGAATTAAAATGAATAAAAAGTGAAAGTTTATCAGAATTAATCATTGAAATAAAAATAAGCTAAGCTTATAATTGTAGTATATTGTGCAATTTTAGGTTACTATTGGTGTTTGTATGTGTATAGTTAGTTAGACCATACTATAAGGGGTTGTATGGCTAAGGTTTTACTATGAAATCAAGGGGAGTCATCATGAATAAGAAGTTGTTAGTATTAGCTGGGATTATGTCTGTGTTGAGCATTAACGTGATGGCAGAAACAGATATGAGAACTGTTGTAGGTAGCCTTAATAATATTACGGTAGACGAAACTGAAAATGAGAATGGACAAAAGAGTTATACTGTTGGATTGAGCGAAGATGTTCAAGGTCTTCGTTCTATTGAGGTGTCGGATAATCCTGCTGGCAGAGATAAATATGTTGAAATTAATGGTAATGAAATCAAAGTATCTCATACTGATGGCGTCAAATATTCTAGCTTAACCTTAGATGGATTAGTTGTTGAAAGCGATACCGATCAGATTAATAGAACGACGTATGGCCCTAATGGCATTGTTATTGAAAAAGCCGATGGGGACAATAATACTGATACTATCGTTTCTTTAACAGACAATGGTCTCAATAATGGCAATCATAAGATTGTGAATGTATCTAAGGGCGAGGTTTCCAAGACGTCTACTGACGCTATCAACGGTAGTCAGTTGCACGAAGTGAAAACGCAGGTAGATAATAATACGAATCGCATTTCTACGCTCGAAAATAACACGGCTAACATTGGTGACAAGGTACTCAACAACGCCAAGTCCTATACGGATCATCAGGTATCCAAGGTAGGCGCTGCCTCTGCGGCATTAGCGGGCCTCCATTATCTCGATTACAATCCAAACGATAAATGGTCCTTTGCCACTAGCTTGGGCCACTATAAACACTCCACGGCTGGTGCTATCGGTGCGTCCTATCAGCCGAACGAAAACTCCATGGTTCACGCTGGCGTTACCGTTGGTGGTGAAAGCATGTTTAACATCGGTG
>ERZ773027.1396-NODE-1396-length-12940-cov-5.620955_pt1 | contig 12940 bp, 9 predicted proteins | sample MGYA00511032_ERZ773027 | MGnify/ENA primary metagenome ERZ773027 (study PRJEB29015, sample SAMEA2738138) | human oral metagenome | biome: human oral; feature: human-associated habitat; material: saliva | place: China | collected 2190 ... | reverse complement strand
ACGGCTGCGCCAACTGCGGCTCCGGTGCCCACCGCCCCCGCTAGCCCCACCGCTAAGCCGAGCGCCCCGGCCTCACCGGCTCCTACTAGCCCGGCTAAGCCCAGCGCCTCAGCAACTGCGCCGGTAACCATTACCCCGCTGCCGGGTAAGGTCACTGGTGCTCCGCTGCAACCCAAGGGAGCCGCTAACCAGGCTGAGGGCGGCCGCCCGAGCCTGGCTAAGACTGGCGCAAGCAGCATTGTGGGCCTGGCTGCACTGGCATTGATCGGCGCTGGCGCCTTTATGCTGCGCTCACGCCGCCGCGCCTGAGCTGACCAGTGTCATTAATTAAGGCACAAGTGGGGGGTCGAAGCAAAGCTTCGACCCCCCAGTTACACTTTGGTTTCTTTACTACATATCCAAAGCTTCTTTATTGCTTTGCTAGTAGTTTGCCTAATGTTTAGGTGTTTAGCACAGTAGACCTTCGCGCTGGGCCTGGGTTAGCAGAGCCGGGCGGCTGGTTTCTTCCATGCCGTTGTTGGCGCAGGTTTGACGCCCTAGCGATGTATACCTATTCACTGTGGCCACAGTCAGGCCCAGTGCGTTAGAGGTTTCCTTGGCGGTGTGCCCCTGCGCATAGGAAAGCAGCACGTCACGGCGGCGTCCCTGCAGGTTATCGGTGATGACATAGTCGATGTAGGGGCGCACCTGCACCCACGAAACCGGGCTTAAGCGCCTGCCAGTGGCCACTTCCAGTACCGCGCGACGCAGTTCAGAGCCGGACACGCACCGAGTAAGCACGGCCTGCACACCTAATTCACATACGCTACGCAGCAAATAGGGCTGTTCTGAGCTTTGATATGCCACTACTGGCACTTTAGCTTTTGCAAGCTGTTCTACTTGCTCAATAACTTTATCGGTGCGCTGCGCATCTAAATCAACAACTGCTACATTTACGCGACGCTGATTTAAACCTAGCTGCGCAATATCGTTGAGATAAATAATCTGATTAGTTTGCGCCACTTTAGCTAAGGCCGCGTACAGACCTAAACGTAATACTTCGCAGTCACCAATGATAGCGATGCTATAGCGCTCAGATTGCCGAGATGGCACATATAGATTAGCCACCAGCTTCCCTCCAAACTGCGTGCCAATACGATACTAGCGCGACATAACCCAGGCAGTATTGCAACGCTATCGCAGCAATTCCTTGATGCGCACCCTACTGCGGATTAGATAAAACCAACTATGGAACGTAACAGTAATACAGAGTTTAAAGCTTGCTAAATTCTAAAAAATTTAATTCTTGCCAGTTAAAACCGACGTATAGCAATATTACTTCAGAAACGCCTCCATTGGCTGAAAATTCAATCACGGTTCTATTACAGTTCACTGAAAAGTTTCTAGGCATTTGCCTGGTATTTCATGGGCATTGCCTGTATTTGAATGTATAAGCAAATGCGACCGCCGTAATTAAATTACTGCAGTCGCACAATTATGCATAGCTTTTGCAAGCTTTTTACCCAAGCTGGCTGGGGAAGGCCGCAAACATTGATTGCGCCGCCTCCAATTCAGAAACTTCCAACTCTAAGTTATCCACCAAAGCTTCCAGTGCCCCCATCACCTCGGCCACCTGCGCTGAGCTAGTAAACAGCACCCGCGCACACAGGTCATTGCCGTGCTGGCGCCAAGCGTAGAAACCAGTTAGGCGCAGGCTGTGGTGACCGACGTCGTCGCCATCAGAAAACGCCCCCAGCGAGCGGTAAACCACCTTCCCGCTAGCCAGTTTATGCTCCTCAGCCCGAACTGGCCCCTGCTGCCCCTCCCCCACGGTGATCAGCTCAGTCAAGGCCTGGGCTTCATCACCTTTAGACGGGTAGGCGTACAGATCCAGTACAGCCGGCGCCAGCAGCTGCGAGGGCAGGTACAGGAAACGCGCGAAGGCCTCCTCGTCGGCAGGCAGACGGTCAATACGGGCCACCATCTCCATAAACGCCTGCTGTACCCCAGCATCGGCATAGACGGGGGCGGCCTGGAGCTGGTCCACCCAGCCGGGCTCTACATAAACCCAGTTGCCGTCAGTTTGGGCGCTCCAGTTCATGGTTGCATCCTCAGGCTGCGGGCGACGGCGTCGTACAGGTGCAGCAGCGAGGTGGCCAGCTGGTCGTGCTCGGGGCTTGAGGGCAGGTTGATGTAACCGGTTAGGGTCACGATCGCCTCGGTAACGTCGGGGTTGGCCAGGAAGTAGGTAATCTGCCGCGATACCACCTGCGGCACCTCGGGCAGCTGCACGTTGAGCTCCTGGTTTACGGCCTCAGCGGTGGAGCGCAGTAGGTCCTCGCCGTCACGTAGGGACATGGTGCGCATGACGACGCTGTGCCCGTCCTCGATCACCTCGGCTTGGCCGTTGTCGCGGCCGATAGCGAGCATGGCGTCCATAGGGGCGACGTCGTCGGTGAGCGGTAGCGGCACCACGAACATGGAGGCACCGGTGAGCACCCCGGCGGTAGGCTCAACTTCCACCAGGAAGTTGGTGGCGCCCGCCTGCTTGAGGGCCTCGGCCTGGGAGCGGAATTGACGGTCGATTAGGTCGCGTACCTGCTCCGTCTTACCGCTTTGCCCCAGGTAGGTCATGAAGCGGTCACCAACCTGACGGGTCTGCTCAACTAGATCGCCGTTCAGATCAATATCAGCCCAGTTGCCCGGGACAATGTAACTAACTTTCATGAGTAATCCTCCATGTTTTGCGCGCCTACCTGCGCGTCAAAGCCTTAATAACCGGCAGCTAAGCCTACTCGCCACCAACAAGGGCCTTCTTAACTCCGTGTGCTACTTCCCCAGCGCCCCTGAGCTCACCAACTAGTACATCGCCAGCGCCCTTGAGCGTACCGACAGCAACGTCACCCGCAGCTTGCGCAGTGCCCACAGCGCCTTCTGTTACAGCACCTACATAGTCGCCACGGCCCCAGGCTTGGCCGGCACGATCAGCCCCTGAGCTAATGTGCTGCCCGGCACTATCGAAGCCAGATTTAATATCTGAGCCAGCATTAACGTAACCATTACCTACTTCGCCAAGGCCATTAGCGTAGCCAGTAACCACGTTGCCAGCAGCTACAGTAAGCGTGGGGGCACCCGATGCGGCAATATGGTTAGCGCTGGGGTTTTCGTATTGGGCGTCTAGAGCCCCATACATACGCTCCACATTGTGGTTATATTCAACACCATCAGAGAAGCTTGCACCTTCACCAGCCGCAATAATATGACGTTCCCCGTATGCACGCGGAGCAAAGATATCAAGAGGACCGGGACCAAGTAGCCCAAGGTTATGCACGCCATCTTGTGTATTATTTAGCGGGTCTAGCGCATAGTTATAAGCTTTGACATTAGAGCCATCAAAGGGTGACTGTGTCCCAAAGTTGTTTAGGCAGTTAGCTCGCGCAATTGTCTCACTAGTGATTGAAACACCTGCAGCATTAAAGGTTACCGCTTGCCCGCCAGTTGCTATAGCAGCAACTGAAGCTAGCTCACCACCCAACGAGTGGCCAGTAAAGTCAACGTTTTCAGGGCCTACCGCTTTAGCCAGTTTAGTCGACAAAGATATCGCATCGCTCACTTGGTATGACGTAACAGCGCCACCCAGAATGTCATTGCCAACGTCTAAAAAGGGTTGTCTATCTTTCTCAGTGCCACGGAAAGCCAGCACATACTTACCATCAGCATTCTGGTAAACACTTGCCTGCATACCGCTTTCAGTGTCTAACTCAGACGGGTCAATCCCTAGCTTCTTCAGCTCCTCAGCATCAACCTTGCGCCAACCATCAGGGATAGGGTCACCAGTTTCATAGGCAGCCTGAGCCAGACGCGCATAGTCCGCGTCACGCCCAGCTTCACCCTCACGCGGCTTGCCATTGTAAGGATCCGAACCAGAACCACCGCTTCCGGATTTAGCTATTGAACCTACACCTTTAGCCCCACTAATTGAGCCATTAACTGCAGAAGCCTTCTCCTGCTCATCAGCCTGCTGGTTCAAACTGGTGTTACGCTCACGCAGAGAGTCCACCACATTACGCACCAACACAGTTAAGTTGGAATCCCAGTCAGACTTGAACGCATCAGCGTCTTCACCTACCCAGCCAGCGCTGTGTAGCTGCCCATTAATCGAGTTAACAACGTCTTCAAGTGAAGTCGCCTTGTCACCAAACAACTGCGCTAAAGCACGTAACTGCTCAACATCAGCACCAACACTAGCCACAAGCAACCCTTCCTAAACAAATTCACGATGCACTGTCGCCACAGTGCACTTACATCTGCCCTCAAATTACCCTGTTAGCGTTAGGTAGCCCTATGGGGACAAAACCCCACTACTCCCCCAGGCCAAGCGTGCTTTGAAAGTAGGGTTACTAACTTTCTTGTGCCTACTCGCCGCCAAGAATAGCTTTCTTGAATCCGTGTATAGCTTCCCCAGCGCCCTTAACCGTACCTACCACCACATCGCTGGCGCCCTTAACCGTACCAACAGCAACGTCACCCACAGCTTGTGCAGTACCTGCAGCGGTTTCTGTGGCGGCACCTACATAGTCGCCACGGTTCCAGGCTTGGCCGGCGCGGTCAAGACCAGAGTTAAAGTGCTGCCCGGCGTCGTTAAAGCCAGAGCCTATGTCATTGACCCCATTGGCGATACCGTTACCTACTTCGCCGATACCGTTAACGATTCCCGTACCCACATTTCCAATAGCTACAGTGGTGGTGGGCCTACCGGAGGCGGCAATATGGTTCGCGCTGGGGTTTTCGTACTGAGCGTCTAGAGCCCCATACAGGCGTGCCATCTCATGGTTATAGCCAAAATCACGAGGATCTGCGCCTTCACTGGCAGGAATAATATGGCGTTCACCGTATGCACGTGGAGCAATAAAGTCCATCTTGCCAAGTAGCCCCGAATCATGTGCAAAATCTTGCCCCCCATTAAGTGGGTCGTAGGCATAGCAATAGGCTTTAACATTAGAGCCATCCATGGGGGCCTGCGCATTAAAACCAAAGTTGTTTATGCAGTTAGCTCGCGCGATCGTTTCACTGGTAACTGAGAGCCCCGCAGCGTTAAAGGTTACCGCCTTTCCACCGGTGGCCAATGCGCCAGCTGAGGCCAGTTCACCACCCAGCGAATGCCCAGTAAAATCAACGTTTTCACGGCCCACCGCTTTAGCCAATTTAGTAGACAAATTTATTGCATCCAACACTTGAGGCGATGTAGAGACACCACCCGCAATATCATTGGCAATGTCCAAAGCTGGTTGTCGGCTAGGCTCAGTGCCACGGAAAGCCAGCACATACTTACCATCAGCATTCTGGTAGATAGTGGCCTGCATACCGTTTGCAGTGTCTAACTCAGACGGGTCAATCCCTAGCTTCTTCAGCTCATCAGCATCAACCTTGCGCCAACCATCAGGGATAGGGTCACCTTCTTCATAGGCAGCCTGAGCTAGACGCGCATAGTCTGCGTCGCGTCCCTCTTCACCCTCGCGCGGTTTGCCGTTGTAAGGATCCGAACCAGAAGAACCATTTGCAGCTTTAGCAGCTGAACCTGCCCCAGCTGTACTCGCAGAGCCATTAACAGCGGAGGCTTTCTCCTGCTCATCAGCCTGCTGGTTAAGGTTAGTGTTGCGCTCACGCAGAGAGTCCACAACATTACGCACCAAAGCGGTCAGGTTTGAATCCCAATCAGCCTTGAACGTATCGGCGTCCTCACCCACCCAGCCAGCGCTGTGTAGCTGCCCATTAATTGAGCTAACAACGTCTTCAAGTGAAGTCGCCTTGTCACCAAACAACTGCGCTAAAGCACGTAACTGCTCAACATCAGCACCAACACTAGCCACGAGCAACCCTTCCTAAACAATTTTCACTGCGCGTCACCGAGGCAACACACTAACAACTGCACCCAAATTACCCTGTTTAAGCGAGCCTATGGGAGCAAAACCCCATTAGTGACTCAACTCAGATCCACTAAAAGCAGGGTTTTAGCTTTCTACCGAGCGCTCAGGAATCTCCACAAAATCGGTGGGATATTGGGTGCTCAGCTGGGGCAGATCAGGCAGATAATTGATGGGACTAGCGCCATCACCAAAAACATGCACGCCCTGCTGCCCAAACTTGCCGCTCGCGCCGATCCCGCTGACCGCAAAACTGCCACTCGAACCGGTTACGCCGGCATCTGCGAAGCTACCGCTCGAACCACTTATACCGGCATCCTCAAAACTGCCACTTGATCCGGTTACGCCGGCGCTGCCACCGCCGCCACCAAAACTACTGCTCGAACCGGTTATACCTCCGCCGCCATAGCTGCTCCCGACGACGCCACCAGCGCCACCGCCAGAAGCCTGCTCCTGCTCATCAGCGTTACGGTTTAGATCCCAGCCAGCTTGCGCCAACGCCTGCGCCGCATTGCGCAGTTGCGGGGACAAAACACTATCCCAGTCATCCTTGAACTTATCGCCGTCGCTGCCCTGCCAATCCGTAGCAGAAACCAAAGCCTTTAAAGCCAAGTTAACGTCGTTATCCAGTACCTGAGATTTGTTGTTGAAAGTCTGTGCCAGTTGCCGCAGACTCTCAACGTCTGCCCCATAAAGCGCCATAGAAACCCCTCAAACGGTAGTGTTAGAAAAGTTCTTTTAAAAAAATCTTAAGCGAAAGTTAGGGCCGAGGCGCTTAAAGCACCTCGGCCCCACTTTTAACACGCTAGAAGCCAATCAAGGCTGCTGCGATCAGTGACCAGAAGCCTGCTCCTGCTCGTCAGCGTTGTTGTTAGCGGTGGTCTGAGCCTGACGTAGGGCGTCAGCAACGTTGCGCAGCTGGGAGGACAGGGTGCCTTCCCACTCGCTCTTGAACTGGTCGGCGTCGGTACCCTTCCAGTCAACGGACTGGACCTGGCCGGAGATGGTGGAGATTACGTCCTCGACGGTCTGAGCCTTCTCACCGAACTGCTGCGCAAGTGCCCGTACGCCCTCAATGTCCATACCTAGGAATGCCATGGTATTTCCTTTCATGTAGTAGCTAAGTTCCGCACTTCAAGCCGGAACCTTTCGACAAGAAAATAATGCAACCTATCGCCACACCCAACAATGGGGACCAATCCCCCTGCCGCCCGGGTTAACTAGCTTTTGCTTGCAAAACCGCCACTATCTGGGCTTTAACTAGCCACAATTTGCACCTTGACAGCCTTGGCAGCACTGATCCAGTAGCCGCGTCCAGGCACCATTTCCCCACGCTGGATGCGCGGAGTGGGGGTGCGCAGCAGGGTTTCGCCGTCGCCCGTATCAGGCTGAATCAGCAAACCAGTACGCGAATTCTTAATCTCTGCCAGCATCGGCGAGTAACCAGACCAGCCGGAAGTCTCACCCTCAGCAATCACCAAGTGACCGCTACGCTTAGCCTGCTTAACCGCAGCCAACAGGTCCTTTTCAACCGGCGTGCCCACAACTTCGGGGTAGTGCTCCACTACCAACACCAGCAGCGGGTGGTTGTCGGGGGCCTGCATGGCAACGTAATCCTTGATTTTCTCCAGGCCTTCCTTGATCTGCTCGTCGCCCACCATGGTCAAATCCCACAGCCCAGCCACATCGGCCAAAGCCGAGCGGCGCGGAGAAATAAACACTCGGCGCACCTTGGGATCCCACTGCTTCAGGGAGCCAGCCAACCAAAGCAGCGCCGACGTCGTCGCCGCCTGAGGCGGACCCGCCACCATCATGGCCCCGGTAGGCACAAACGTGGCCGGATCCAGATCCTGCGAAGCCATACCCAGCACCGGCCAGCCCTGGTAAACCTTAGGCAAGTCAGCTTCGCTAAGCTCAGTGGGCAGGTTAGCGATAGCCTCCGGCTTGACGCGACCCTGACGGCTCAAGTACTTACCGAAAGCCTCAATGAGCTGGGCCTGGGCCATCTCATTAGAAGAGTCACCCATAATCGCCAACTGCATTTCACGCCCGTCACCCATAATCATGGCACGCCCAGGCGGGCTAGCAGGGCTGAGCACATCCTTGGCCACACCAAAGTTGATGTAGTCATCCATATTGGATTGACGCAGCACCACCTTCATCAAGAAAGCAGACAAAACATTGCCGCGATAGGGCGTAGTCCAGTCGCAGGTAGCCGCCACGTGCACGCCCACACTGCGTCCATCAGTCAAAATACGCTGCAAAATATCCAGGTTAGCGGCGCCGTAAACAGTCTTCTCATATTCACTACGCATCGCCCCTAAACCATCTAGCAGCAGCAAAATTCGGTGATCATTGGTGTGACCACTAATGCGCTGATAGTCGCTGAGCGTGGCCGCACTAGCCGCCGTAAACCGGTCGGTGCGCTCATCAATAATGGAGCTGAGCTTACGCAGCAAACGCTCCACACCTTCAGAGTCATCGCCAGAAACAATCGTGCCCACACTGGGCAGCTTCTCCAGCACCTTCAAAGAGGCCCCGGCAAAGTCCATGCCGTAAATATCCACCGCACCCGAGCGCGGAGTAATGGAGGCCGCCAAAGCCAAACTACGCAGCGCCGTCGACTTGCCGCTACCGGCAGCCCCAAAGAAACAAATATTGGAGTCTTTCTCAGGTAGGAAATAAGCGGGCACCTGGCTTTGATGCACCGGATCATCCACCACGCCCAACACCAGTTTGGTATCACGCCGCTGCGGCAGACGGTTAAGGTCATAGGCGGTAGCCAGCTCATCAAGCCATGGTTTACGCGGCACCGGCAGGCCCGCAATGCGCGCCGCCTGCCCCACCGTAGCCACCACGCGGTCAATATCCTTATCGATACTGCGCCCGCTGGTTTGCACCTTAGCCACCTGCCAGGGGTTAAGCGCCCCGAAAGTCATCTCATCGACGCTCACCGAAGCGCCGGTAGCCTGCGCACTGGTACGCGCCCCCGGGTAGGCCGACTGGAACGGGGTAATACGCCCCGGCCCGGTCTTAGCCGCACCGCGTCCAGGGATTTCCGGCGGGAAGTGGGCGGCGATCTTCTCCCCCAGCACGTCTTGGGAGTCAGACTCGTCGGCCATACGCAGCGCCACACGCAAGTTAGTGTTAGCGCGCAGGTTGTCTTTAATCACGCCGGCGGGGCGCTGGGTAGCCATGATTAGGTGCAGTCCCAGCGAACGGCCACGTTGGGCGACGTCGACGACGCCGTCAACGAACTCAGGTACCTCACCTGCCAGGGCCGCGAACTCATCAACCACAATAATCAGCGACGGCGGGCACTCGGGGTCACCGGATTTTTCCAGCTCAGCCAGGTCTTTTTTGCCCTTTTCATTAAGCAGGCGCTCACGGTAGTGGATTTCGGCGCCCAGCGAGGTCAGGGCGCGGCGCACCATGGCGGGCGAAAGGTCGGTCACCAAACCCACGCAGTGTGGCAGGTGGGTACAGGCAGCGAAAGCTGAACCACCCTTATAGTCCACAAACAGGAAGGTAAGGCGGTCAGGTGAAACCGCCTGGGCCATACCCAGCACCCAGGATTGGAGGAACTCACTCTTACCAGCACCGGTGGTACCACCCACCAGGGCGTGGGGACCGTGCACGCGCAGATCCAGCGCCAAGGGGGCGTCGGCCCCCTGCCCTACCAGGGCGGAGAGGGAGACGGGCCGGTCCATGGGCACAGTCTTGGTGCGGTCAATGATGGAGTTAGTGGCTTGCCAACGGGCCACCTGAGCGGAGGCGTCGTCGGCCAATTCAGCGCCGGTAAGCGAGATGAAGCTAATCGACCGCGGCAGGTCAGAATCATCATCCACGGGCACACCCGCATCCACCATGGGCGACATGTGCTTAGCTAGCGCCCGCACTTGGCTTAGCCCCAGGTTTTCGGGGCGCACATTGGTGGCGTTAACGCTGCGACGTACAAAACCCACAGTGGACTCTTCACCAGACACCATCAGGTAGGAGCGGCAGGCGGCGGGCACCTGGCTGGCAGATTCAGCCACCCAAATCACGTGCACGCCCACATCCGGGCCGCTCTCTACAATACGGTTAAGTCGGGCCTGATCCACCTGGGATTGATCAACAATCACCACCACGTCGGGCACATGCAGGGCGTCTTTTTCTTCAACTGTAGGGTTGAGCGGGCCACGCGGGCGTGGGCGGGTCTGCAGGCGCTGGAAAATGATTTCTTCCAGGTGCGAAACCAGCGAAGCACCCACCGCCGCGTCAGCCGCTAAATGCAGCTCCCCTAGTGGCGAGAAGGGAGAAGCGGTGTGGGGTAGCCATTCAAGCCAGTCCCAGCGCGAGCGCCCAGCCGGGTCAGTTAGGCAGGCCACCACCAGCTCAGCGGGCGAGTGCATACACACCAGCTGGGTGATTACCGCGCGCGCCACCGGGTCAATATCTGCGCGCAGCCCGCTAATACCAAACGCCCCATCTTGGCGCAGGTTAACCACAATCGGCACGTCGTCGATCATGGCGTATTGGGCGCGCAGGGCCGCAATGGTGGACAGGCACTGGGGTAGGCCGTTTTTAGCTTCCTTATCTTTTTCCATACGGGCCACGGGCAGGTCTGTGCCCAGGCCGATACGGATCTGCATAAATTCGGGGTGTTCAGGGCGGCGCGACCACAGCAGTGGGCCCCCCATTTCGGCGTGGCGCACAATGGCCTCAATGGGCGGATATTGCTGTTTACGCACTTCGCGTTCGTTAGCAAATACCTGCTCAATGTGTTTTTGGGTTTCTTTAATTGCAACCTCAAAGGCTTCTAGCTGCTCTTTAAGGGCTCGTTTGCGCCGCCACTTGCCGTCAACCCACATGCCACCCATCATCATGGGGCTCATGCATACGAACATGAGCGAGTAGGGGTTGTGGGTTACCGAATACATCATCAAACCCATAAAGGCCGGCGCCAGCATGGCGATAAAAGGCAGCGGGTTGGGGTTTTGCTGGGTGGGAGCCTCAGGCAGCTTGATTTCTACTGCCGGGGTGCGCGGCACTACGCGCGGGGTGCGGATGAAGTTAATGCCGGCGCTTCCGGCGGCGTCGGTGGCGCTTAGGGTGGTGGTCACCAGGGCCACCTTCACCTCAGATTTACCGATTTTGACACTGTCTAGGGGCCCCAGCTTTAGGCGCTGCACCCGCTGGCCATTAACGACGACGCCGTTAGAGGAGTTCAGGTCACGTACTTCTACTTCGGTACCTACTACCACCCGCATATGCTGCTTGGAAACCATCGGGTCGCTAAGGCTGACATCTACATTGTCGTCGCGCCCCACCAGGTTGGAGCCCTCATAGAGCGGGAAAACCCGACCCCTATCAGGCCCTGAAACCACTGACAATACGGCCACGTGCTCACCGGCCACATTGGTGTCTGCCGGGTTTTGCATTAGGGAGACTTTAGCGCCCGAGTGCAGCCCGGAGTCTTCCAGCAAGGTGTCGCTGGTTAGGGCGCGAGCGCGCCCACGCCCGGCGGTGTCAATAATGTTGATAGAGACCGTGGCCGGATCTATGGCCTGGCCGGCTTCACTTGGCCCAGCACTAGCCAGTGCGGCAGCTACGTCCCCTACCGTCGCGGTGGCGTCTGTGGTGATTTGCAGGTTATGCGAGCCGTCGCCGCGCAGTAGGTTAAGACGTAGTTTCATTCGTGGGCACCATCTAATAGGGGAAGGTCTTCAGGGGTTACCAGGCGTGAGGACAGGGCGTATTCCACCAGCTGCACGCGTCGGTGGGAGGCATGGGAGCCAGCCCCGCCACGCATCCCCTTAACGCCAGCCCGGTCAAGCTTGTCGCAGACATTGTCTAGCTTGCGGTTGAAACGGGTGATACCCCAACCTAGACGCGCGGCGGCGTCGACGTTACGCGGCAGAGAAACCGTGCCGGTACCAGCCCTACGCAACCACGGCTCAGCCAAAGACAAAATCAGTAGCTTTTGGCTTTCGGTAAGCACCACCATGCCCATAGTGGCCTGGCCGGTGTCGCTATCTGCCTCAGCGGCCTCAGCTTGCGCCGGCTCACGGTTTTCATAGGAGGGGCAGGGCACTTCCGCCAGGATCTCATAGGTGGTGGAGCCGGCGCTGAAAACTACCGCCATCTGCCCAAACACCATGGGCACGCGCACCCCGGGGGTAACCCAGGCGCGTGAAGCCCCAGCCATATCGGCCACGGTGGCCCCCAGGCGCGAGCCCTGATTGTGCACCCACCATAGGCCGTTTTGGAATTCAAACACCAAGAATTTGCGGTGCAGGAAGGGGTTGTCGCTTAAAGCTAGGTCACCTTCACGGCCCACCGTGAAGCTTTGAGTGGGCTCAACCCGATAAATTTCTCCAGCGAAATCGATTACCAAGACATCTTTGCCGGTTTCGTTGTCGTCGGGCGTGGGCGCTACGCTCATGGTTTTACCTTCCTGTCTACGCGTTTAATGGGACTTTTATGCAATTGGGTAGCGTGGGCCGGGCGCGCTTAGTGAGCTACTGGCTAGCCGGGGTGTCGATGCAGTCAATGACTGGTTCTGATTCACGCCCCGCCTTGTCACGCGCGACTATCTGCACACAGGTACGCGGCGGCGTTGGCTTTAGCGTAGCGCGGTGGGCGCTAGTTTCCTGCAAGCCTTGCGGGGTCTGAGATTTTTGTGGAACCCCAGAGTTGGTGACGCTGTAGAGGAACGTGGCGTTTGTGGCTTTATAGTCCCAAGTGGCCTCCACCTGCCCGTTAGCGTAGCTCAGCTTCAGGTTGGTGACAGGCTCAAGGTAGCCATTCACATCCGGATCCATGGGTGCAGCGGTGCCTGCGGTGGTTAGTGCCGGTTTGGGGTTAAGCCCGCCACGCTGTAGGCCTCGGTAGGCCGCAAAAGCTATTACGCCTATTAATACCACTACTAAGGCGCTGATCAGCAGGGTTTTTAAGGATACGCTGGAGCCGTCTTGCGCTGCGCTAGCGGCCAGGGTGGAGCCAGGCGCCTCTGGTGAGCCCTGAGGTGGCTGGTTTGCGCTGCCCGCCAGGCC
>ERZ773027.1387-NODE-1387-length-13005-cov-2.528958_pt1 | contig 13005 bp, 9 predicted proteins | sample MGYA00511032_ERZ773027 | MGnify/ENA primary metagenome ERZ773027 (study PRJEB29015, sample SAMEA2738138) | human oral metagenome | biome: human oral; feature: human-associated habitat; material: saliva | place: China | collected 2190 ... | reverse complement strand
TTCGATTTTCTTCGAAATAGTCTTGACAGTGCTTTAGGAAAAGCGTAGAATCTTTTTCAAAAAAAGAAAATAGGTGTGCTCACCAAGATAGCATTTCTTTCCGAATGCGATGATAGTATAAATCAAATGTTTACCTTGAGAAAAGCAGGATCTATTTAGGGAGTGTTCTAGTTGACAAAAAGTAATAATATCCAAATTGATGATATCTTAAACAATATCTATAATCTTATTATTAATCCAGAAACAACTGAAAAAGAGAGAAAGTTGCTCGTAACGTTTAAAAATGAAATAGAAGTTGGGAAGAAGGATAATGACGAACTTCTTGCAGAATTAAGGAGAGCTATTCAAGTTCTAGCAGTCAGCAATCTTTCTAAAGGGATTTCACTGAGTTCTGGAGTGAGTGACTTGAGTAAGACTCTCACAGAATTCCAAGAAAAATCAGAGCGTAACATTAATCTAGCAAGAGGATTAACATCACTCGGCAGTTTGTCTTTTAAATGATTTATCTGCTTGTGATGATTAGTAAAATGACCAAAAAGATCAACTGAATTCAACCTGCTAAGTTGGATTTAGTTGATCTTTTATTGTTCTTATCTTGAGTATCTTGTTACCCAATTTTCGCTATTTAAGAAAATAAAGAGAAGTAATCGTCTGATTACTTCTTTTTGTCTCCCAAAAACAGCTTGCTAAAATAAGTGTTCTAATGATATAATACAAGTATATTGATCTAATTTTCTAAGGAGTATCTATGAAAAAGCGTAAGAAAATTATTCTTGGCTCCATAACGGGAGCTTTGGCCTTAGCTCTTGCTGGAGGCGGTTTTTGGGCTTATAAAACCTTTGTTCCGCAAGAAACGCCAATTGATAAGAATGCTACGGTAGCTTCTAATTTTTATCAAGCTGTTAACAAGGACTGGCTTCTAAAACCCAAAATTCCTGCTGATTCTCCAAGCATTGATAATTTTTATACTTTAGGGGAAGATATCAAAGGAAAGCTTAAGAAGGATATCAAAAATTTAGGGGAGGGTAAGGAGACGTCAGATATTACGGGGATGTCTGAGTTTATCACTTTCTACAAGGCTGCTAGTGATTACAAGCAGCGTGAGAAAGATGGACTAGAACCTCTCAAACCTTATCTAAAAGAAATTGAGGATATCAAGGATCTAAATGATTTGGCCAATAAATCTGCTAGCTTGACTGATAAAGGGATTCCTCTTCCATTTGGTTATGACGTAGGAACTAACGCAGAGAATACCAGCCAAAAACAAATCCAATTGAGTCCCCCAAGTATCTTATTGCCAGATGTGTCTATTTATAAAGATGAGTCGAGCAAGAAACAATATTTGACTCCAATCGAGACAGCCACGCAAAAAGCTTTGGAAATGCTTGGATATAGTGAAAAAAATAGTAAACGCATTGTCAAAGAAGCACTGGAGTTCGACGAAATCATTGCTAAGTACAGTCTCAGTAACGAAGAGATGTCTGAAAGTAAGAATTTGGTTCACCCTAAAACAGCAGAAGAGATTAATGCCTACTCGGGTTCCTTCAAATTATATGATGTCATTAAAGGCATTATGGGACGTGATTTAGAAACCATCAACGTCCCTAATACCAAGTATTTTGAGAATTATAGTAAGGTCGTTAATCAGGACAATTTTTCTAAAATAAAATCATGGATGTTGGTGCAAGAAGCTATGGCAGCGTCAAATTCTCTAACAGAAGATTACCGCTTGAATTTTGCATCGATTAGCATGGCTATTACGGGCACACAGAAGCCAATTTCTAAGGAAGATACGGTTTACGAGATGAGTGTCAATCTGTTTAGCGATGTCATGAGTGTCTATTATGGACGTAAATACTTTGGTGAGGAAGCCAAGACTGATGTGACAGGCATGATTGATAAAATCAAAAATGTCTATCGTGGCCGTCTCCAACAGAATGATTGGTTGACGGAAGGCACACGCAACAAGGCCATCGAAAAGTTGGATAAAATGAAGGTTTTCGTAGGTTATCAGGAAGATGTCGATCCTGGTACTAAGGAACTACATCTTGACCCTAACAAGTCCTTCTTTGAATTGTCAGAAGACATTGCCCAGTTCGGAAAACGTTATACCATTGATCATTTTGATGATCCTATTGATAAGAATAAATGGTCTGGTTCTGCTTTTGATATCAATGCCTATTACAACCCAGAAAGCAATAGCATCAACTTCCCAGCTGGCATTTTGCAAGCTCCATTTTATGACAAGAACCAAAGTACTGAAAAGAACTATGGTGGTATCGGTGTCGTGATTGGACATGAAATTACCCATGCCTTTGACTCCAATGGTGCCGACTATGATGAGAACGGCGACATGCATAACTGGTGGACAAAAGCAGATAGTAAAGCTTTTGACAAGAGAATCAAAGCCTTTGAAGACCAGTGGAATGGTTTGGAAATTTACGGGACTAAGGTAAATGGAAAACTCACAGTCACTGAGAATGTCGCAGATGCTGGCGGTCTTTCATCCACACTCCAAGTGCTCAAAACAGATGTGACAAAACCTAATCTTAAGGACTACTTTGAAAACTACGCAAATATCTGGAAACAAAAGGCTAGCCTACAGTACAATAAATATACCATGGTGCAAGACGTCCACGCACCAAATGAGTTGCGTGTTAACCAACAACTTAAAAACCTTCCTGAGTTTTATGAGGCCTACCCTCAAATCAAAGAAGGGGATGCTATGTACTTAGCACCAAGCAAACGCATTAGTTTGTGGTAAAAAGTCTTGCTATTTTGGAAATCAAGAAGAAGAGAATTTGGAATGGAAACATTCCAGATTCTCTTTTTATGTTGTCGCTTTGGGGAATCATTTTCTAGTGTTATAATGGTGCTATTAAGGAAAGGATTCAAGAATGATGCATAAAAGGAATCTGATAGAAGATAATAAAAGAGGTGAGAATCAGAGCTTTCTCTACTTCCTACACGAGGAGAAAAAATTTGACGTAAAAGCACTTGATGATTTGTGTCACTATATCATGGAACTGGATACAATCAGTCTCGAGCAGTTGAGAGATATTCATTATATTGAAAATCAAATACTACGCCATCTCGTGTATCATTTTGATGATAATGATCTAAGTAAGATTTCAAATCTCCCTTTTGACTATTGGGAGTATATAGAGCCCTTTGAACGCTTGGTGGCATGTTTGTATGAGGGTGATGGTGAGAAATGACAATTATCCAGGGCATAACAAAGACTTAATCGAGCGTTTAAACCAGCAGTATGGCTATGCTAGAGATGTTAAGGAATATTTTAATTTGAAGTAGATTGATGAAAGAGCTTCTGTCAGGTAGCTTTACTAGGTTTTAGAAAACAAAAAGAAAACACCAGAAAAAATGATTTCTGGTGTTTTTGAATACATTTTGGCAAAAATGAGGTATTTTTCAAATGCTTACAGTTGTTAGTTTGATATTAATCCTTTTTCTCTGTAGCTACGCCATTTTCGTCAATAATATAGGTTTTTCCATCTTTTTCAAGCGTAGTGTTAGTGGTAATTGGAGAACCTTTTGACTCTGGACTAACTGATATCGGCTTTTCAAAATGATAAAGTTTACCATCAAACTCTGCCCATTCGCCACTAAAAGGAGTAGTCATATAAATTTTAGGATTGAAATAATAGAGCCTATTATCTTCTAACCGAATGACACCTGTTTTTACAACTCCATTCTCATCAGAGATACAGAAACCATTCCAAGAGGTCGAGGTGTCTGTAGCTGTATTCCTTAGAAGTCGTCCTTTAGGGCCCAAAAGATAGGTCTTTTCATTGATATTTTCTAGATATGTTCGGTTTTCAGCTCCCCATGGTGGGCTGATATAGTAGGTTTCATTATTATGAGTAACCCATCCGAACTGTAGATGACCGTCCTTATCAGCATAATAGTAATTGTAGTTGCCGTCAATATCATCAGAAAGCATACTACCGTCTTTTTTGAAGAAATAATCGAAATCTCCTATCTTGTATCTATCATTTCGAACTTGGTAGCCATCTTCTTTAAAATAAACACGTTTACCGTCAATAGTTGCCCAACCAAATATCTGGCTTCCATCCTCGCCAAAATAAGTATATTTTTTAGAAAAGTAATCGCCTGTTTCATGGAATTTATTTACGAACATAGCACCAGTATCGTTATCGAAGAAATAGTACTTTCCATCAAGCAGAAGTCGTTTTCCTTTGGCTTGTTTTCCAGTTGGATCAAAGTAGTATTTTTGATGATTAATAATTTGAAGTCCAGTGGCTAACTGTCCATTCTCTTTAATATAAGCCCAATCACCATCTCTATCTTGAATAAATTGTCCAGGTTTGTTCATCGTTACATAACCATTTTGGTCAATGACATAACGAATACCATTAAGTTCAAGTGTTCGGTTAGTCCACATAGCTCCGCTGTCTCTATCGAAATAATGTGTTTGACCGTCAATTTCGACAAGTCTTCCCTTAGCTTGTTTGCCCTCTTTATCAAAGTATAGAGTGACATTATCTATTGAATGGAGTCCTGTGACAGCTTTTCCCTCGTTATCAAAGTAGTACCAATTCCATGCATCATCGTGTTCGAAACGATTTGTTAGTTTAGTTTCGGTCGCTACTCCTTTATCATCAATGAGGTAGGCTTTTTTATTGTAAACTAAGGTCTTGGAAACTGTAAGAGGGGAAGTTTCGGAAAGCGAACTTGTTCTATTGAAAGCATAGAATTTATTATCACTTTGAATTACAGTTTCTTCAATTTTAGTTAAATCTGTGTTTTCTGGAAGTAGATGTCCGATGTAAAAATCATTGTTTTCATCAAGATAGTATAGATTACTAAAATCATCACCAATAATACGTTTAATCTTATCGGTCTTTGTTCGTACTCCGTGGTCAATAATGTCTACTTCTTCCCTGACGGTAGCGGTATAACTTCTTCCACCATTCTTGTAAGTTCTGTTTATGCTAGGCTCTAAGTGGTATAGCTTACCATCAATCGTTTTCCAAGTAGGTGTTGTAACTGTAAACATTTTGGGGATATTTCTATTATTTTCAAAATAATAGAGTTTACCATTATTTGCAGTGCTAACACCAGTAAGTAAAACCCCATCCTTATCTGTACCTACGATGCCAGAGTAGTATGCATCATAATCCAGTTCCTGACGTTTGAGTAAAGGTCCGAGATAGTTTTTTAGAAGTTTGCCTTCAAAATAGTAATAGTCCTTGCCTCCTTTTTCGACTATATCAGTGACTGGTGAACCAGAATTTGAAAAATAGTAGTCATCACCATTAATATGATGTTCTCCGGTTAGTACTTGGCCAAATTTATTGGAGCGATAGCTAGTATTTAAAGTTCCAACAAAGACACGTAATGACTGAATATAAAAGGCATCTTTTACCAATTTTCCATGATTATCAAAGAGGTAGTTTTGTCCTTTGAAGATAGTAAGACCATTTTCAACTCGACCAGTATGATCAAAATAATAAAGTTGATCGCCAACTCGATGCCATCCATAGTAACGTCGACCATCAGAACCATAATATTCGTAATACGTTTTAGCAAATGGTTCCTGTCTTCTGATTTCAATAGACCAAGTATGCCAATAGTTGGTTTTTACAGCACCTGAATAGTGACTAAAATAGTAATGGGAGCCGTCAATGATTCTTTCCCCATCTTTCGCTTGACGACCTTCTTCGTCAAAGTAAAGAGTTACTCCATCTACATTTTGCCATCCTTTTAGTTTCTCTCCTGTTGCGGTGTAATAGTACCAGTTGCCTGAGGAATCTTCTTGGAAATGGCCACCAGAAACAAGTGGACGTTGAGGAAGTTTCTGTTCAGTTTCAATCAAAAGACCATTAGCTTCTGCGTGGTAAGTTTTTCCATTAATAGTGATGTCGGTATTTATAACCTTATGACCACTATCCTTATCAAAGTAATAGGGTTCGATACCTATTGTAACGATTTCACCCTTGGCCTGAACACCGTCTGGGTAGAAATACATGTCGAAGCCATCTATAGTCTGTTCGCCTGTTAGAAGTTTCCCTTCTTTATCACTATAGTACCAGTTGCCGTCGTCATCCGACCAAAAACGGTCACGAACCAATTGGCCAGTATCTTTTTGAAAATAATAGGAATTTCCATCTAGTACGACAAAGGCATCTTTAGCTTGGACACCATTAGGGTAAAAGTAGAGTGGTATATTGTCAATAACTTGTTTACCGATAAGTGCTTTCCCATCTTGGCCTAAATAGTACCAATTTCCATTCTTATCAGATGCAAAAGCACTACGGGTAAGTTGTCCACTATCTTTCTCAAAGTGATATGTTGATCCATTAACGTGACGGGTGTCTCCTTTGACTTGCTTACCATCGGCATCGAAGTAGACATTCACATTATCAATATTTTGCATACCAGTAAGTGCTTTCCCATCCTTAATATAGTACCAGTTGCCCTGATCATCGCTAGTGTAATGACCGCCGGATATTACGGGACTTTCTTCTACTTCATGGGCTGCATTTGTTTCAGAATGTGATGTTTCAGAGCTTACGACTTCACTGCTAGTAACAGTAGAGACTTCCGAACGAAAAGCTTGTTGAGAGTTAATTTCAGAAGTACTTGTTTCTGGAACAGTTGCTTCAGTGGTACTTAGGTCAGATTCAGTAGAAGTAGTTTCAGTGATGTTTTCTCTTGTATTGGGGGCGTCGAAAGATTTGTTTTCTTCTGGTTTAGTAATAACTTCATTAGTTGACGAGCTTACGACATCAATTGCGTTTTCTTGGATGCTGTTTTCAACAGTTGGTTCTGAGGTGGGGTGAGTCTGTTCAGCTGCGGACACATAGCCCAAGCTTGCAAAACTAAGTCCTAGAGCTAGACCAGTTACTGCAATGGTTACCCATTGCTTTTTTACTTTGTGAAGTTTAAAGTATACTTTCTTTTCCATGATAATGCTCCTTTCATTAAACTGAACAATGTTAGCAAGGATATGGTTAACTCATGAGTAAAATTAAGTTAGTATTATAGTTCTATTGCTTACATATCAAGTTTATCATCACATTTTAATAAAATCAAAGAATTGTGTAAGCGTTTTTATTTTTTGTATAAACTCTTTCCAACTCTACTCTAAACAAAACTGATAGTATATGAATGATAAACTTTCATTAAAGAGAGTTAATGATGTATTTGCTTTAAGTTAGCAGCGGATAGATCCTTGAGTAGGGTATTTTTGATATTCATAATATGCTATTCACTGATTTTAGAACGCCACCAAAAAAGCCACTGGCATATAAAACCAATGGCTTTTAACAATCTATTTCTTCTTCCCTAGTACAAAATAGCGGCTAGGGATTTGTTGTGTCAAACTGACGGCGATGGCGATGGTAAAGGAGGCCAGGAAACAAGCTCGTAGGAAGCTGAGGCCTAGGTCTGCATTTCCGATTAAGAGGAAGTAGACCGCACGGTAGAAGCTCATCCCTGGGATGAGTGGGAACATGCTTGAGGCTAGGAAGACTGTAGCTGGACATCTACGGTAGTGGGCCAAAAAGCGTGAGGTGATAGTGACTAATAGGGCTGGGAAGAGGATGGCGAGGACCTCGTGATGGGTATTGTTCCAAATCAAGAGGTAGAGGAGCCATGAGCCGGCACCTAGGGTCCCAAGGTCTAAGAAGTATTTCTTAGGCACTCGGTAAAGCACGGAGAAGGCTGCTGTCCCCAGTCCTGCCATGAAGGTTTGAATCAAGACCTCCTGCCATGAGGTAGATGGTGTTGAGAACATGCCTGATAATTGTTCCGCAAAGGGAAGAAGTGAAATCATGGCAAGAACACCGACAGAGATAGATAGACAAGTGGAGACCCCTGACAACATCAGGGCCAGACCGCTATAGTAGTTGTTCTGGGTGAATTCTCGAATGGCATTTACAAAGTAAGCCCCAGGAATCAAAATCATCAAGGTGCCCAGAATAATCACGCTACGATGTTGCCCGATACCCAAATAATAGAGAATGTTAGCTGATAAAGCGGCAATGGCACTAGAAAGGATAATCTGCAAGAAACTGGTATGAATAAAACGGGAAAAGAGTTGCATGCCAATCCCTACAAAAACTCCCGATATAGCCGCAGCAGTTCCATCAATCCAGCTACTTCCAAGGGCTAGTGAGAAGCTCCCTGCACCAATGACACAGGCTATAATATCCTCTAAAGGACGATAGAAAGTCTTCTGCTCAATGGTTTTCAGCTTTTGGAAAATGCTAGAAACAGGCTGATTTGGCTGTTCTGCCAGTTCACGAGACAGGCGGTTTACTTCCTCTAGTTTACCTAGATGGATAGACGGGACTGAGGTAGCTAGGACACGAGACTCTTTAAGACCTGAGCGGTTGAGTCCAGAAATCATGACTCCTCGATTGACCACATAAGTGGAAAAGTCTCTGATACCAAGAGACTTGGCCATGTGTCCCATAGTGTCTTCAATACGGTAAATCTCAGCACCGCTCTCCATAAGGACACGGCCTGCCTGAAGGACGGCATCCATTTCATTTTTGGTTTCTATTTCTGTCTCTCTTGGAAAATCGATGGTCATTTGAACCTCCTTATCGCTTAATTCGTCATTCCATTATAAGGTTTGAATGGTGGTTTTTCAATAGCTTTGGCGACTAAAATAGGACTTTCTATGAGATTTTTCTTCTACTTAATGATAGAAGTCAGGAAAATGGAGGTCTTGCCTTTTGCCTTGCTATTGGTAGAGGCAAATGCTACAATTAAATCATAAAATGTATGCGTTTACATATTTTTACGCTGTCTTTCTCAAAAAGCCTTGAAGTCCTTTCTTTAAAGGGAATTAACAATCACAGAAGGAAGCCAATGTAAGTGCAAATAGTTGATACCTTTGAAAAGGAGGCAATCCCATGAAAAAAATTATCAATAAACCTGAAAATGTAGTGACAGAGATGCTAGATGGCTTGGCTTATGTTCACAGTGATTTGGTACATCGTGTTGAGGGGTTTGACATCATCGCAAGAAATGAGCAGGCTGCTGGTCAGGTTGGTCTCATTTCTGGTGGTGGAAGTGGTCACGAGCCAGCTCACGCAGGTTTTGTAGGTGATGGTATGCTTTCTGCAGCCATTGCAGGTGCTGTCTTCACGTCACCAACGCCAGATCAGATTTTGGAAGCTATCAAGGAAGCGGACCAAGGAGCTGGTGTCTTCATGGTTGTTAAAAATTATTCTGGCGACATCATGAATTTTGAGATGGCTCAAGAATTGGCTGAAATGGAAGGCATCGAGGTTGCTAGTGTTGTTGTAGACGATGATATTGCTGTGGAAAATAGCCTCTATACACAAGGTCGTCGTGGGGTTGCAGGTACCATTTTCGTTCACAAAATCCTAGGTCATGCGGCTCGTGAAGGTAAGTCTCTGGCTGAAATCAAAGACTTGGCTGACAAGATTGTTCCTAATATCCACACCATTGGTTTGGCCCTTAGCGGTGCGACGGTTCCTGAGGTTGGTAAGCCCGGTTTTGTCCTAGCTGAGGATGAAATTGAATATGGTATTGGTATTCATGGTGAGCCTGGCTATCGCAAGGAGTCTATGCAGCCATCTCGCCAGTTGGCTGAAGAATTGACAGGGAAACTCCTTGAAGCCTTTGAGGCTAAGGCAGGTGAACGCTATGCCCTTCTCATCAATGGTATGGGTGCGACACCTCTCATGGAGCAGTATGTCTTTGCTAACGATGTAGCAAGCATTCTTGGAGAAGTTGGACTAGAAGTGGCCTATAAAAAATTAGGTAACTACATGACATCGATTGATATGGCAGGTCTTTCATTGACGCTCATGAAGATTGAAAATGACGCTTGGCTTGAGGCTCTGGAGAGTCCTGTTAAGACCATCGCTTGGTAGTCTGACATGAAAACTAGAAATTAGGTATATTATGGATAAAACAGTTGCAGTAAAATGGATGCAATGCTTTGATCAAAGGGTTGAAGCAGAAAAAGACCACTTGTCTGAATTAGATGGTCCTATTGGCGATGGTGATCATGGTGCTAACTTGGCGCGTGGTATGGCAGCAGCCATTGAGGCTATTAACAGTACTGAACCCCAAAGTGCAGCCGAAGTTTTTAAGGCGGTGTCTATGGCCTTGATTAGTAAGGTTGGTGGTGCTTCAGGTCCGCTTTATGGGTCTGCCTTTATGGGCATGATGAAGGCTGAACAAGCTGGTCAAGATTTGGCAGGAGTGCTTGAGGCAGGTCTCGAGATGATTAAAAAACGAGGGCATGCACAAGTTGGTGAAAAAACCATGGTGGATGTTTGGCATCCAGTTGTTGAAGCTGTCAAACAAGGTCAACTAACCAATGATGTCATTGCCAAAGCTGTTCTTTCAACCAAGGAAGTTGTGGCTACCAAGGGGCGTGCCTCTTATGTAGGTGAGCGTTCTATTGGTCACATTGATCCAGGCTCTTATTCGTCTGGTCTACTCTTCAAAGCCTTGCTAGAAGCGGAGGGCTAGGACATGCCAGAACTTGGAATTGTGATTGTATCCCACTCTGCTGATATCGCTAAAGGTTTGGTGAGTCTGATTCGTGAAGTCGCTCCAGATATCCCTTTGACGGCTACAGGTGGTCTGGAAGATGGCGGCCTGGGATCTAGTTTTGACCATGTGCAAGTGGCTGTGGACAGTCAGCCAGCCAATCGCCTTCTGGCTTTTTACGACTTGGGCAGTGCACGTATGAACTTGGAAATGCTTGAGGAATTTTCAGACAAGGAAATCCTTATTCAACAGGTACCTCTCATTGAGGGGGCCTATGCGGCTGCAGCCTTGCTTCAGGCAGGAGCGAGTGAGGTTGAAATCTTATCTCAGATAAATGAATTAACCATTCAAAAATAGAATAAAGGAAAACTATGACAAATCAAATTAAGTATAAATGGGCTACTCTTGGGACGGGTGTTATTGCCAATGAGTTGGCACAGGCTTTAGAGGCTCTAGGTGGTAAACTCTATTCCGTTGCAAATCGTACCTATGATAAGGGGGTGGCCTTTGCTGAGACATATGGTATTGAAAAGGTTTATAAAGAGATTGATGAAGTGTTTAAAGATCCTGAAGTGGATATTATCTACATTTCAACGCCTCACAATACGCATATCAATTTTCTTCGCAAGGCACTTGCAGCAGGTAAACACGTCCTCTGTGAAAAATCTATCACCTTAAATAGTGAGGAATTGGCAGAAGCTATCCAGCTCGCCGAAGAAAATCATGTCAAACTGGCAGAAGCCATGACTATTTTCCATATGCCTATCTATCGAAAACTATCTGAAATCGTGGAAAGTGGTAAGCTAGGGCCTCTCAAGGTCATCCAGATGAACTTCGGTTCTTACAAAGAATATGACATGACCAACCGCTTTTTCAATCGTAATCTAGCTGGTGGTGCCCTACTTGATATCGGTGTCTATGCCCTATCCTTCGTGCGTTGGTTTATGACCTCACAACCGACAGAGATAGTTTCACAGGTCAAATTAGCTCCGACTGGCGTTGATGAGCAAGCGGGCATTCTTCTTACCAATGCAGAAGGGGAGATGGCGACGGTGACGCTAAGTCTTCATGCTAAACAACCTAAACGTGGCACCATCGCTTATGACAAGGGCTATATCGAGCTTTACGAATACCCACGTGGGCAAAAGGCAGTCATCACCTATACAGAAGATGGCTCACAAGAAGTCATCGAGGCCGGAGAAACCGCCAAAGCCCTCCAGTATGAAGTCCTAGACATGGAAGCAGCCGTCTCAGGAAGGGAAAATCATCTTTATCTGAACTATAGCCGAGATGTCATGGAACTTATGACTCAACTCCGCAAAGATTGGGGCTTGGTCTACCCAGAAGAAGAGTAGCGATTAGATGATAAACAAGACCAGTATAATGTACTGACTACAAAAGATAGACAGTCTCTTAAAAGGATTTAGCCCTGCATAAGATAGGAATAGGTCCATTTAACCGATTCTATATAAATACATTTATGTCAAAGGAGAAAGACATGAGAAATTTTGCAAGTCCGTCACGTTACATTCAAGGTGAAAATGCCTTATTTGAAAATGCAAAAGCCATTTCAGAATTGGGAACTCATCCTGTTTTACTATGTGACTCAGTAGTTTATGATATTGTAGGTAAACGTTTCGAAGAATACCTTGTTCAAAATGGACTCACAGTTGTACCAGTCTTCTTTAATGGAGAAGCATCGGATAATGAAATTAATCGTGTGGTCAGCCTAGCCAAAGAAGAAGGCTGTGATTTAGTTATTGGACTCGGTGGTGGTAAGACTATCGATAGTGCTAAAGCTATTGCCGATCTTTTAAAATCACCAGTTGTGATTGCCCCTACCATTGCCTCTACAGATGCTCCTGTTTCCGCCTTATCTGTTATCTATACAGATGAGGGTGCCTTTGAGCGCTATATCTTCTATTCTAAGAACCCAGAATTGGTCTTGGTGGATAGCAAAGTGATCTCTCAAGCACCAAAACGTTTGTTAGCATCTGGTATTGCAGATGGCTTAGCAACTTGGGTAGAAGCTCGAGCAGTTATGCAAGCCAACGGAAAAACTATGCTAGGTAAACACCAAACTCTAGCAGGGGTTGCCATTGCTGAACGCTGTGAAGAGATTCTTTTTGCAGATGGTCTACAAGCCATGGCCGCTTGTGAAGCTAAAGTGGTAACGCCTGCCCTGGAAAATATTATTGAAGCTAATACCCTTCTTAGTGGTATTGGATTTGAAAGTGGTGGTTTGGCTGCTGCTCATGCCATCCATAATGGTTTCACAGCTCTCACTGGCGATATTCACCATTTGACTCATGGTGAAAAAGTAGCTTACGGAACTCTTGTACAATTGTTCCTAGAAAATCGTCCAAAAGAAGTTTTGGATAAATACATTCGCTTCTATCAACAAATTGGCATGCCAACTACTCTTAAAGAAATGCATCTTGAAAATGCAAGCTATGAAGATCTTCTCAAGGTTGGTCAACA
>ERZ773027.1385-NODE-1385-length-13039-cov-4.133241_pt1 | contig 13039 bp, 10 predicted proteins | sample MGYA00511032_ERZ773027 | MGnify/ENA primary metagenome ERZ773027 (study PRJEB29015, sample SAMEA2738138) | human oral metagenome | biome: human oral; feature: human-associated habitat; material: saliva | place: China | collected 2190 ... | reverse complement strand
GCTGACGAACGATGTTCTCAACGAAGCTTGAAAGGTTGCTGCCCCTGTCGCCTAACCTACGCACAATGAAGTCGGCACGTTCCTGTGTCTCCCTACGCAGATAGACCGCCTTTCTCTCACTTAGCTTTGTTGGAACAAGGAACGCCTGCTTGTATGCTTCGAGTGTCTCTTTTCTCATCTTGGCACTGATGCGTCGTTGAATAGTTGCATGCTCTGTATGCAGTACAGGCTCGGATGGCGTGGCATGCTCTATGGCATGTCCTGTTTCTTGTTGTTTTTGCTCTTGAATAGTTTTCATTCCCTTTTCCCGGAATTCAGAGACAGATTGTTCACTTGAATTTTCAGCTTGGCTCATACCAAAAGTTTTTCCTATGAAACGATCTATTTCTTCCATGTTTCTTCTTTCCTTTTTCATCACTCTATCTTATTTTAAGTTTGACTTGTTTTATTTTGTTGCTTATATTTGGAGTTTTCTCCAACTCTTCCCGTTGCTCACGGACACGTCTGACGTGAAAATCGTTGAGATCTTTGAAGTCTCCATAATACACAGCCATATCTTCTACCTTAAAACCTGTGTTTACAAATTCCTGCACAGCTTTTCGCCCTGCATCGTCATTGTCAAGAAAAGCACGAACGGAGGTTATATTCCTCTCGTTCAGGTAGTGAACACTTCTGGTCACATTGCTCACAGAATTCATCACAAGGCATTGGTTGGTTACTTCCTCTTTCATTGAAAGGAAAGAAAGAAAATCCATAAAGCCCTCAAACACGCATACGGGCAATGTATTGTCTATTGCGTGTTCTGTTTGTTTATCCGTGAATACGGGAGTAATGTCCTTCGGTGCTATTGTTCCCTTGAACGTGCCATTGTCCCGAAGTTCATACCCACCTGACGGATTGGCAAAGCCGATGGCTTGGTAACGTTGTCTTCTTACCTTATAGCTGATACATTTGAGAAACGGCATAGCCTTTTCCAAATCAATGCAGCGTTCTTTCGTGAGGTATTTTTGCAAATGTGGCGGCAGGGTGTCTGATATGCCTATAAGTTTTCTTGCCTCATTTACAGGAACCACAGGTTTGTGACTTTCCGGCATAGAGTTGTCTGTATTATGAGGGCAGTACGCTGTATCAAAGGAAGCGGTCTGTCCTAAGTGGCGGATGGCTTCCGGCAACGTGCAGCCCTCCAAACGTATACAGAGGTCAATAATGCTTCCGCCCCTTCCTTCGGTATAGTCTATCCAAAGGTTCTTCTGTATGTCCACTTTGAAACTCGGATGCGTTTCCGCCCTCAGCGGTGAACGGTACATAACATAGGAAGGTGTTCTGCGTACAGGATTGATACCTTTCCTTTCAAGATACTCCACAATGGAGTATCGCTTGATGAGAGATAAATCTTCTGCTTTCATTGTTCTGACATTTTAATTGATTGAAATATTATGGTTTACTTAAATGCTATCAGGGGAGACCAAATCGTATCTGCCAATGCTTCTACGATATTCCGTTTTCCAGAGTTTTTCCCTCCAAACTTTTTCATCTTTCTTCTTACTACATACTATTTTGTTGTAAGTTGTTGATAATCAATACCACATTGTAGTACATGACAATGCTACACACCCTACTACATCAGACTACTACAACTATCAAGCAAAGGACAGGGAAGTAGCTTTCTTACTTTGTACACATAGATGGGACAGCCACCGTCACGCCTCTTGCTCACTTTCTCAAAGCCTGCCCTTTTAAGGGCTTCTCCCATACGTTTGGAAGTCAGGGGATACCGGGTATAGATACCCAGATAGGTGAGAATCTCTGTAGTGATCATATAGGAGCAATGGGGATTATCCTCCGTTGGCTTCTCAAAGCAGCGCAACAGTAGTTCCATTTCTGCGGTCTGCACTTGGAAATCCTCACTCGCTTTGTAAAGCTCCGTTATCTCATCATCGTCAAACCAATAGCGGAAACCTGATTTTAACAGGGCTTTGGCTTCGGTATAGACGGTATCCATAGAGATAGCCTTTGCTCTGTTGATGTCAATAGACAATACTTCAAAGGGCAAGAAACGTCTGCTGCCCGTAGGGTCTGTAAGGAAATCATTGCCGTTTACCGATGCCACGAAACTTGACAAGTGGGGATGTTCCTCCACATACTTGTCGTAGGGCATACGGTACTTGACCATCGGGCAGGTTATCAGGTTCTTCAGTTCGTTCTCGTCTCGCTTGTTGAGGGCTTTTAGTTGGTCATCAATATTGATGATGAGATTTTGACCGATAAGGCTCAATACATCTTTCTCCTGTGGGTATATCTTTCCTGTATAGCGGTAGTCGGATAAAGCTGGCGGACAGAAGAGGTCAAGGAACGTGGTCTTGAATTTTCCCTGTTCGCCTGTCAGCACAAGGCAGGTATGATTGCGACACTGCTTGTCATCCATTGCATTGGCGACTACTGCCACTAACCACTTAGTGAGATATTCCCTCCATTTCTCGGGATTGGCAACACTTACACAATTGGAAAGAGCGGTTATTGCTTCTTGCTCCACTGCTCCCATTGCTGGCAAACTATGGAAATAGGCTTGTACAGGATTGATCTGTGGTGAAAAGTCGCTTTCTATAATGCTGTATAGGTTCTCGGACGAAGTCTGTACATCGGCATCCTTATTCAAGGCTCGCTTGAGCGTGTTGATACAGTAGCGGTCTATTGCCACATAGTCCTCCGTTCCTCGTGGGCGGTACTCTGCTCGATGCAGTACGGTGTTATACCGAAACTCATATCGCTCCGAAAGGAACTCCTCTATTTGTATGTTCTTTGAGGTGTTGTCATTGTTTTCTTTTTTCATTGCGCGGATTGCTTTCTATTACTTTACTTTGATGTTTAGCACGTTTTTGATTGCTAAAACCAAGTTAGACAGTCTTTTGTAGTGAGTCAATATCTGCGGTGTTTCTGCATTGGAGTACATTGCTTTTCTCTGCTACGGCATAACGAGAAAGCCCCTTATTGCTCCAAAATGGAGGGAAAGGGGTAAAATGGGTGTGCAGATTGCACGGTATAGAAATGTGTGGCTTGCTTTCAATCGCTGGGGTTTGCTCCTTGCGAGAAATACAAACAGGTTTTGGGATAGAGCAAGAGAACTTGATAAGTGAAAAATGAAGGAAATTGGGGGTACGGATTTCCTTTGTTTTCCCGATACTTCCCTGCTTATCCCGAGCCTTAAAAAAGTCGAAAACTCCTGCTTACATTTGCGTCTGAAAGTAATAATAATGCAAATAAAACAACGACGAAAAATGAGATTTACAGCCATTGACACCTCCGCTTGGGAGGAACTGAAAGAGAGCATTGTGGAACTTTCTGACTGCTTCAACAAGCACTTTGCTCCACCTGCCGAATTGCCCGACCTATTGCACAATGGGGATGTGTGCCGAATACTGAACATCAGCAAGCGGACACTGCAACATTACCGAGACACTGCGGTGTTGCCCTTTATCCAAATCGGGCATAAGTGCTATTACAAACGTGAGGACGTGGAAGCTCTCCTTGCAAAGTCTAATCCTCATAAAAACTAAAAGACTATGGAATACGAAACGATTAACAAAGAAACACCCGAGATGAAGCAACTCATCTCGGGCATTAGAATTCTTACGAAGCGTGTGCGAACCACAGCACAGACACACCGCCCTCTATTTGATGGAGAACTCTACCTCACAGGGCGAGAGGTCTGCGAAAGGCTTTTCCTTTCTCCACGCACCTTGCAGGACTATCGAGACAAAGGGATACTCCCCTACACCCAAATCGCTGGCAAGATACTCTATCGCCTCTCCGATCTCAATAGGATACTGAAAGAGAATTATGTCAAGCGAAGTTCGCTATAACATGTGCTATCATAACCTTTGCTTTATTAAGCAAAGCCTTGACTTCTCTACACAACTCAAAACTCCTGGACATCTGTTCCGAGAGTTTTTGTTGTATATCAGGAGCAAGTATTGGGAAACTACTTTATACAACAATGATAGGTGTTTTTCTCATTTTGATATGATTAGTACCACCATACACTCACCTCAAAGTAATAATGTCGTATTCATTGTGTTAAAGCTGCCGTTTTCTTCGTTTTGTTCAGTATAAGTTCATACATTTGCACAGATAAATTGACAAACGCACAATCTTATGGCACAGAACATCGAGCATAGCAATCTTATCAAAGACAAGCTAAAAGAAAGAGGTCGCACTCAAACGTGGTTAGCTAAACAACTTGGTATGAGTTTTAGCATGACCAATGCCTATGTTTGCAACCGCAAACAACCCAATCTCGCCACTATCTTCAAAGTGGCAGACTTGCTCGAGGTATCACCAAAAGACTTAGTTAAGTAAATGGCAAAAAAAGAAGCACAAACCGATTTATGGGTGTACGAGCTACTTAAGTCGGCTCATATTGATTTATGTTATCAAAGCTCAGATATTCCAGAGATAGAGAAAGCATTGAAAACAGCCTCCAAAGCAGAATCAGGAAAAGTAGGTAAACCTGAGTTTGTAGGGGTAGTAAAAGACTTTGTATTGGTCATAGAGAATAAAGCCAATATAGCATATCACGAACAAAGAGATAAAGATAATAATCTCCTCGAAGATATTGCAAGTAAACAAGGGTATGCCGTAAATGGTGCGTTACATTATGGTCGGCATATCATCCAACATACGAATTATAAAAAAGTTATTGCTATAGGTGTTTCTGGAGATGAGAAACGTCATCGCATTACCCCTATATTCGTAGATGATAGTCTTTATCCTAAGGAGTTGGCGGAGGTTGAAACTTTTATCTCTTTCAATGAAGATAATATAGACCGTTACTACCATCGTGAAATTTTACAAGAGTCTAGTGAGGAAGAGAAATCTACTGCTGAAATACTGAGGGATGCCGAAACTCTTCACGAGATGCTTTGGAAAGGAGGCTTGACTAATCAAGAAAAACCTTTAGTGGTATCAGGGATTCTCTTAGCTCTTCGTGAAGAGAGTTTCAAAGGCTTTTCCATCAACGATCTTACAGGAGACTCAGTCAAGTCTGACGGAAAAAAGATATATGATGCTATTGAAGCCAATCTTACCCGTGCTAACGTCTCACCCACGACCAAGCGTGATAAAATATTAGCACAATTCGCTGTTATTAGAGATAATCGTAAGATTAATGACAAAGATCCAAAGAGTAAGAAGACACTCCTGCGAGAATACACAGAGTTCTTACGAGAGAGTATTCATCGATCTATTCTCTATTCTCAATCAGCGGATGATTATTTAGGTATGTTTTATGGGGAGTTCATGGCTTACTCAGGTAAGGATGGACAAAATCTCGGAATTGTCCTTACACCAAGGCATATTACAGAGTTGTTTTGCGACTTGATTGGATTAAATCCCTCAGATAGAGTACTTGACCCTTGCTGTGGAACAGCAGGATTTCTTATTGCGGCTATGCACTCAATGTTACAGCAAACAAGCAATTTAGACCTACAACGCTCCATTCGCAAAGAACAATTGATGGGGATTGAACTACAAGATTATATGTTTACCATTGCTACTACTAATATGATTTTGCGTGGTGATGGCAAGAGCAATTTGCATAACTTCGATTTTCTTTCAGAATCTGCAGGTAAGATTCAAAAAGAAATGCACTGCACAGTTGGGATGATGAATCCGCCCTATTCACAAGGAAGTAAAGATGACCCCGATAAGTATGAAATAGCTTTTACGGAACATTTATTGGACTCTCTAAACGAGGATGCAAGGGCTATTGTCATTATTCCTCAATCTTCTGTTACAGGTAAGACTAGCACAGAGAAAACCATCAAACGCAATATCCTCAAACATCACACACTTGAAGGAGTGATAACGCTTAATAATAATACCTTCTATGGTGTTGGTACAAATCCTTGTATTGCAATTTTTACGGCAGGAGTACCACATCCCAAGAAGAAAAAATGCAAATTCATCAACTTTGAGGACGATGGCTTTGTTGTTGCTAAGCATGTTGGCTTAGTGGATAATGGTACAGCGAAAGACCGCAAGCAGCACCTCCTCAATGTGTGGCACGGACACACGGGGTCAGAGAGCAAGTTCTGTGTAGAGACTACGATTGAGCCTGATGACGAATGGCTGCATTCGTTCTACTACTTCAATGATGAGATACCCAGCAAAGAAGACTTCCGTAAAACGATGGCAGACTATCTCACGTTCCAGTTCAATATGATTACACATGGAAGAGGTTACCTCTTCGATAATGAAACTAGTAATGAGTAGACAATTACAGCTAACAGATCGAGAATGGCAAGAATTCGTGCTTGGAGAATTATTCGAGATTACTTCAACAAGTAGTAGTATTGATAAAAAACGGTTGACAGGAACTATAGGAGATAATCCTTATATCACACGCAGTGAGAATAATAATGGAATTGATAGCTTCATTGATCACCAGTCTAGCTACAAGATGGACGAGGCAAATGTTATCACAATAGGATTAGATACACAAACAGTTTTCTATCAATCAGCACCTTTTTATACTGGTCAGAACATTCAAATAGTCCGGCACTCTCAATTAAACAAGTACAATGCTCTCTTTGTGATAAGAGCGATAAGAGTACTTGTGCAAAAGTTTAGTTGGGGAAGCTATGGTGCAACTTTAACTCGACTAAGGCGAGGGAAGGTGTTTTTACCGGTCAAAGCAGATGGCACGCCTGACTGGGCTTTTATGGAAGCCTATATGAAGCAAGTTGAGGAGGAGCTATTATCAAGAGTTCGTCCCAAGCTCGAGGAGCAACTACTTGAGCATATCATAAGCCTTGGTGCATTGGAAGACAGAGAATGGAGTGAGTTTGTTCTTACTGATTTCTTCAATCCTATTAAGGGGAATCAAAACAATATGGCTTCCTTAATAGATGGAGAACTTCCACTAATCTCCGCAAAGAAGGGAGATAATGGTGTTAAGGCTTTTGTCTCTCCAAATAAGAAGAGTTTATTTCCTAAGCATTGTATCACGCTTAATCTTGATGGAGATGGCGGTGCAGGTTTAGCTTTTTACCAAGAGTATTCATTTGCATTAGATAGTCATGTCGTAGCATTATATCCGAAGTTCTCATTAGATAAGTTTTGTTTGCTATTTATCGCACGTAGCATATCTGCACAGCGTTCACGTTTCGGGCATGGCAGAGCAATCAATAAATCCAGGCTCAATCACTTCTTGTTGATGCTCCCTATTCAAGCTGATAGCACGCCTGACTGGGAGTTTATGTCTGCCTTTATGAAGAAGGTAGAACAAGATACACTTAGCAAAGCATTGCTCCACTTTAGTCCCAAGAAAAGTGAACAAATGTTAACAGGGGGGGGTAAAATGAGACCTTTCTTTATGGAAGATATTTTATGTATTGCTAATGGGGTTAGGCTTACCAAGGCAGATATGACAACAGGTAACCGCCCTTTTGTTGGAGCTTCTGAAGCGTGCAATGGTATTACAGAGTTTATAGACAATACTAATGCTAGTATTAACAAAGAGGTTTTGGGCGTGAATTACAATGGTAGTGTTGGCTTTTCGTTCTATCATCCCTACGAAGCCCTCTTCTCTGATGATGTGAAACGTGTGCGTTGGAAAGACGAGATCGTCAATAACAAATATACGCTCCTTTACCTATCTACTGCCATTGCTCAACAACGAGGTAAGTATACCTATGGCTACAAATTCAACGCCCAACGTATGAAGCGTCAGATCATCATGCTCCCCTCACAAGCTGACGGCACGCCTGACTATACCTATATGGAGCAAACCATGCGTATAATGGAGTATGATGTACTCAAAACATATCTAAATTCAACAAGTGATGATTAAGAAGTTTGTTAACATCAATAATCTTGGAATTTTCAAAGACTTTGAATGGGATAAAAATGTTCTAGACTCTCAAGGGAAGCCATTAGTTCTGCAAGATATAAACATTCTCTTCGGACGTAATTATTCGGGGAAAACCACACTTTCACGAATAATTCGCGCATTTGAAACTGGGGCTGGACTAGAGAAATATGAGGGTGGAACTTTCAATTTCGAAATGGTTGACAATAGTACTATCAATGAAAGAAACTTTGAGAGCATCCCTTATCCTATACGTGTGTTCAACGAGGATTTTGTTAGAGAAAACCTTCTATTTACCAACGACCCAGAACAAGGAGTAACACCCTTTGCTGTTTTAGGCGGGAATGTAGAAATCGAAAAAGAGATTCAGGAATTTAAGAGAAAACTTGGATCTTCAGAAGAGGGAAGTGAAACAGGTCTGTATAAAGAAAAGATTGAGGCAACTAACACCTATAATACTGCAAATAAAAATTATCAAGATGAGCAGAACAGGTTAGAATTAAGTTTGAAGAACAAGGCTACTTCAGGAGCAAATAGTATTAAGTATCAATCTGAGGTCTATGGAGATCAAAACTATAATATAACAAAACTCAAAAACGACCTGAATTGCGTTACTGAGGAAGACCTTTTGACTGATGATCAAGTTGATGAACTAAAAGCAACATTGAAAGAAGACTTGAAACAGATACCTGATATAAATGCAGCTGAATCCCTTAACTTCGAAGAGATTAATGAAAATGTAAAAAGTATTGTTGAGCAACAAATCTTAGCTTCAGATAAAATAGAGGAGCTTGTTCACAATGCTATGGCCCACAAATGGGTTGAAGAAGGTTGCGAATTGCATAAGGATAGGGAAACTTGTCTTTTCTGCGGAGGGACAATTACAGCTTCCCGATGGGAGACTTTAGAACGGCACTATGATGAAGCAACAAAAGATTTAAAGATAAGGATTGAAAAAGCTATTGCGTGGATAAATGGGAGAATCCAGATACTTGAAGATCTCTACAAGGTTTCGCCGAACAATTATTATTTATGTTTCAAGGATGACGTAGAGAGAATAAATAAAGATATGGATGCCGTCCGAAAAGATTGTATCACTACTTTAACCTCTATCCTCCAACAATTAAAAAGCAAACAAGATAGTATTCACACTATTCTCACCTATACAAATCATACCTTTGACTTTACAGCCATAGAGGATATATATCGACGCATCCAGAAACTCAATGAAAGTGCTAGACAGTATGGAAGTAATCTAAGCAAAGTGCAGGCAGATAACAGAACAAAACTCCGCCTGAGTGAAGTTGCTCGCTTTAAAGAAGAGACTAGATATTCTCAAGCAGTAGAATCAATAGCATATAAAGAGCGCACAGCTAATGGACTAAAAGCCCTCAAAGAGCAGAAAGAGTCGCAAATTCGCCAATTGGAATCCGAAATCCAAGCAAAAGAACGCCTCCGCCAAAACGAAGAGGAAGGAGCAAGAAGGGTTAATAGTATTCTTCAGAACTACTTTGGGTATCACTTTATTGAGCTTAGGGCAGTAAAACATCAAAATGGAGAAGGCGTTTATTTCGATGTGTTTAGACAAGATAAGAAAGCCTATAATCTTAGTGAGGGGGAGAGAAATCTTGTTGCCTTCGCCTACTTTGTTGCAAAACTTGATGATATTGAGACCGTCTCAAAAAAGCCTATAATATGGATTGACGACCCAATTTCAAGTTTGGATGCTAATCATGTCTTCTTCATCTTCTCTTTGATAGATCAACAAATTGTCTCCAAACAGGAATGGGTTCAATTATTCATTTCAACTCACAATCTTGACTTCTTACGTTACCTTAAGCGTTTACATACAGATAAACAACGTGCATGGTTTTTGCTTGAACGGCAAAATGAACAGTCTTATTTGCACTGCATGCCCAAATATATGAAAGAACATGTAACCGAGTTCAACTACTTATTTCATCAGATTTACAAATGCAGTCAAGCTACCGAAAACGAAAATCATGAATTGTTTTACAACTTTGGGAATAATGCACGTAAGTTTTTAGAGGCGTATCTATACTATAAGTACCCTGACAACGAGACGAATTGTCTCCATAAGAAGATGAAGCGTTTCTTCTCTAATGAGTATGCAGCTACGACTATTGATAGGATAGATAACGAGCTCTCACATCTTGAAGGGCTAATAGAACGAGGCATGACCATTTCGGATTATGCCGAGATGAAGAAATGTGCTCAATTTATTCTTGATGCCATTAAGGATAAAGACCAAGAACAATACAATGCTTTCTGTGAAAGCATTGGGATAAGAGCAGATGTAAATTGAGGAACTATAATGAATTGGAATTCAATCTCTCGTTCAACACGATACAAGTCTCCAATTCAATAACTCCCATCTAATATTCCCCACTTTTCTCTATCAGCCTATCCATATCTCTTGAAATCTTGCTGTCCGTGATTTGAGCGTAGATTTGCGTGCTGGCAATGGAGGCATGCCCCATCATCTTGGCGATGCTCTCAATTGGCACTCCTGCTTCCAATATCAGAGTACCGAATGAATGGCGACCAACATGAAATGAAAGTGGTTGCCGAATACCACAAGCCAAACCAATCGCCTTGAGATGTGTCCCTATCTGTATTCGGCTGAGTGATGTCTCAAAAATCGGATTGTCTTCTTTCTTGTCTTTTGATGGGAATAGTGAGAGTATCTGCTCTGCGATCGGATGCAGTGGCGTAATGCTCTCTACATCGGTTTTCTTTCTGTACTGACGAATATAGCGTACCCCAGCACTGTTTGTCTCAATATCGCAGTACCGCAATTTGCTCACATCAGCAAAAGCCAAACCTGTGAATACAGAGAAAAGGAATATCCTCCGCACAAACTCCGCTTCCTTGTTTTGAAGGGGCATAGCCAAAATGCGAGCAACATCCATCTTACCCAAACAGCGGATCTTTCGCTCTACTCGCTCATACTTAGCATCCTCAAAAGGATTGTAGCGAATGGTTTGCTGACTAACTGCCCTATACATCAGACGACTTAGCCAAAAGAGAGTTTGTTTTATTGTCGATAAGGCATAGCCTTTTCGCTTGAGATGGATACGATAATCATCGAAAAACTCCATGGTAAGGGTCGTAATAGGAATATCTTCTTCTCCCTTACTCTCCACAAACAATTCCAGCTGCCTATGATAGCAACGGCAACTTTGGTAGGTGTTTAATGCTCTTGTAGATTGAACTATAGACAATTCCTCTCGGCTAAGAGCAAGTAGCGTGGTTGGATTTGATCCAACTCCTTGAAGATGGTTCTTAAGCAACTCGGCACTCACTGAACCAAATTGCAAGAGCAATGTATTATAGCCCTGCTCAATCTTCTCTCGAAACGATTGCAAGCGTTGATTCAGTTTCTTGTCACTCGTCTCTTGTCGCTTCACGTTCCAATCTTGCGGGGAGATACTTTCTCCTGTGGACATTACCACTTTTGAGCCGTCTATCGTAATACGACAAAGGATAGCCGTAGTGCCATCTGTTTTCAGTTTGCTACGATTGATGTAGAATAGGATATTGAATGTGCTACGCATAATCTCAAAGGCTAAGGGTTAAATCTTCGGTGAAAGAGAGAAAGCGACCAAACTCCTCGAATACTTTCGTCGGTGTTACATGAGCATATCGTTCAGTAGTCTCAATCTTGCTATGCCCAAGCATTTTACTCACGGATTCAATCGGCACTCCATTCTCTAAGGTTATCAAGGTGGCAAAGGTGTGCCTTCCGACATGTGCGGTCAAGGTAATAGATATTCCAGCCTTCAGCTGTAAGGCTTTGAGCAGAAATCGGTAGGTCTCATAAGTGATTGTTGGCAACAATCTATCTCGTTCATCCGAATGATAGGTGTCGAGCAATGCAATAGCTTGAGGAAGAAGTTTTACCCGACAGAGGGTATCAGTCTTCTGTCGTCTAAACTTCAGCCACATTGCTCCTGCATCATCCTGAATAAGATGCTCTCTACTCAGGTTCATCATATCACAGAAGGCTGTTCCTGTGTAGCATGTGAAGAGGAACAGATTGCGAGCAAGAGACAATTCTACCTCGTAATCTTCTAATTGGACATTCAAAATCTTCTCCAAAGAAGACCTATCCAACGCTCTCGGTAGTTTGCTCTCTCCTCGGTCTACTTTGACAAGATCAAAGAGGGGGCGGTCAATAAGCCCTTCACGGAAAGCCAAACGGCATACCTTCTTTACAGCCAAAGTCATCTTGCGATAGTAACTCTGAGAATGACCATGTCTACCAACACTATATTGATGTAAGCCCTCCAAGAAGTCCTCGGTTAATTGCCCAAAAGTAATGTCGTTTGTGTGGTATCGCTCTTGGATAAAGACTTGTAGATGCTTCTTGATTGCATAGTAGACCGAATGCCAACGTCTCGTAATCTCCACACCGACAAGTTTCTTCTCTTCTCCCACCATTTGGTCGTATCTCTGTAAGAACGTAGTTCGCCCCTGCATTGAGCCTTGAAACTGCTCCTTGATCTCTTTGGCAGAGAACTCAACTCCTCTATCATATAGAGTTTTATATGCTCTCTGTACAGAGAGGAGCAACTGCTCCAACTTCGCATTGGTAACCACTGCTTCACGATTCTTACCGTTTAGTCGGCTCTCTCGAGTATTCCACAACTTAGGATTACAAGAGAGTTTACTGCTAAACTGAGCCATCGTTCGATGGTAGGTTATTCGCCCCATAATTGGAGCTTGTCCCGATTTATCCAAACCGCTCTTTTTGAGGTAGAGCAACACCTTCATTTGGTCTTTCTGCATACGCTTCTATTTTATGGGCAAAGTTACCCAGTTTTGAAGCGTTTTCAGTTATGCAAAACATTGTGATTCAGTGAATAAACACCGTAATAACAGATGGCGTTATCATTGTGTTTATTGCTTTCTGTTACCTATCGTTGTCTGATTGTATTTGGATAACGATTTGGTAACGCATCTTCTGCACAAATCCACATTTCCTGCACTTTTCCTACCGAAGCAGTTTACAGCAACAATCCGTGTTTCTCTCATATTCTCAACCACTTACCCTCAATCTACATAAATCCACCTTTCTCTTGCATTTGCCCGTGAAAATGTGTACTTTTGCCCATGTTATTGAAGTTTTATCGCAGAAACAAAAGTAAC
>ERZ773027.1384-NODE-1384-length-13040-cov-6.322064_pt1 | contig 13040 bp, 18 predicted proteins | sample MGYA00511032_ERZ773027 | MGnify/ENA primary metagenome ERZ773027 (study PRJEB29015, sample SAMEA2738138) | human oral metagenome | biome: human oral; feature: human-associated habitat; material: saliva | place: China | collected 2190 ... | reverse complement strand
GCTATTTGGATGGAATTGAACGTATGTTAGAGATATCTGAAAAACGGATGGTAGCCTAATGGGAATCCAAGATTATACTGATAGTGAATTCAAACATGCTCTAGCACGGAATCTTCGTTCACTGACAAGAGGAAAAAAGTCCAGTAAGCAACCTATAGCGATTTTGCTTGGAGGGCAAAGTGGTGCTGGCAAGACTACAATTCATCGTATTAAACAGAAAGAATTTCAAGGAAATATTGTTATCATAGATGGCGATAGTTTTCGTTCTCAGCATCCACACTATTTAGAGCTTCAGCAAGAATATGGCAAAGACAGTGTTGAATACACCAAAGATTTTGCAGGAAAAATGGTAGAGTCTTTAGTAAGAGAATTGAGTCATTTGGGATACAATCTTTTGATAGAGGGAACTTTACGAACGATTGATGTTCCAAAGAAAACAGCACAACTCTTGAAAAATAAGGGATATAAAGTACAATTAGCCTTGATTGCGACAAAGCCTAAGCTGTCCTATCTGAGCACTCTTATCCGATACGAAGAACTGTACGCTATCAATCCAAATCAAGCACGCGCAACTCCAAAAGAACATCATGATTTCATTGTAAATCATCTAGTTGATAATACACGACAATTGGAAGAACTAGCTATCTTTGAAAGAATTCAAATTTATCAACGAGATAGAAGTTGTGTATATGATTCAGGAGAAGATAAAACTTCAGCAGCAACCGTTCTTCATGACTTACTATTTGGAGAATGGAATCAAGTTGAGAAAGAGATGTTTAAATCAGGAGAAGAAAGATTGAAAGTTTTAACCAATCGAAATAGTTGTTAGAACACGAATTTTAAAATAAAATCTACTTATAACTTTTGTTAGTTGTTTAAGGTGGGCGAAAATTTTTTAGAACCAAAAACGCATAGTCTCAGGTGTTGAAAAACTTGAAATTATGCGTTTTCTTGTGGCAAGATTTACTCCATTTTCTTCAGGAATTGAGATTTTGCCCAGCCTCAAAAGTTCCAATCAATCTCAATAACTCAGAAAAAAGAAGACTGACAAAATATGACTACTTTAAGACGAAACTAGAATTTGCTATCAAACTCTAGCATATGGAGGAAGAAATCAAAATTAATGGATAGGTGATTACGAATATAAAGTTATAAGACTTGAAATCTTATTTCAGAGACTTAATCATTTCTACCCTTCTTAAATTCATAGATCTCTTCCAAGTAAAAATGAATTTTTTCTTTAATATATTTTAATGATTTATTATTAGTTATGTCTATAACACCAAACACACTATAGTGGTTTCGGTAAAGCTCATCATAATCAATCTGACTGCCTATGATGATAACTTCTGATTTTTTTGAACTAAATTGGATAGATTTTAAATAGAGTTTCATTTTTTTAGATGTTAGAGACCCTGATTTTATGATAAAATAAGTAGAAGATTTATATTTGTAGTTAATCTTATGTCCTTGTAAAATTTTTGTATTTTTAAATGTTTTTTTAAGAAATAATATTTTAAATACAGAGATAAAATATAGCCAAATAAAGAGTAGTGTAAAATTTGAATTGCCTTCATAGCTTTCCTTTCATTAGAAATTAGTTTATCAAATGAAGAAAGATTAATATTATTGAGATACTAAAAAGTATCTATTTTATCCTGAAATGTCTAAATTAAGAAAATTTTTACCATTTGAGATAGTATAGAAACCATTTGAGATTTTTATGATTTAATTTCCATCATTCTGATAAGATTAAACTTATAGAAGGAGGCTAAATATGAAAGACTATATTTTATATCAAGATAGAGCTATCGTAAAGGTACCACTCTCTAAAATTTATTATGTTACAACTCACCCAACAAAAGCTCATGCTGTTCTTTTTGTAACAGCAGAAGGGAATTTTGAAGCTTCAACCTCACTAGCTAAAATCGAAGAGGAAAGTACAGAAGAACTTATTAGATGCCATAGAAAGTTTCTTGTGAATAAAGATAAAATAGCAGAATTTAATCATGAGACAAGAACGATTATGTTTATGGATGATAGAGTATCAGACATCGCTTGTTCTAGAAGACACTTTACAATATTAAAAAATCAGTGGAAAAATATATAGGAGTGAAGTAGTGAATATTTTTATACTAGAAGATAATTTTTTACAACAGACTAGAATTGAAAATATTGTCAAAAAAATTTTGGTGGATAATAAGATTGAGTATAGGCATTTTGAGGTTTATGGAAAACCTCAACAGCTTTTAGAGGACATTTCAGAGAGAGGAAATCATCAATTATTTTTACTTGATATTGAAATAAAAGATGATGACAAAAGAGGATTAGACGTTGCTAGAGAAATTAGAAAACTTGATTCTCAAGCAGTGATTGCTTTTGTAACATCACATTCTGAGTTTATGCCTGTATCTTTTGAATATTTAGTATCAGCTATTGATTTCATTGATAAAGAATTACCCGAACCATTATTTATCAAACGAATTGAAAATGTTATTTCAAGTGTTAGCGATAATCAAAGAAGAACAGTATCTGAGGACTCTTTTATATTTATAGGATCCAAAGCTCAAATTCAAGTCCCTTTTAAAGATTTATTGTATATTGAAACATCAACAATTGCTCATAAGTTGACTCTCTATTCCAAACGAGACATAGTTGAATTTTATGGACAATTGTCAGATATTCTTAAACAGGAACCACGTTTATTTCAATGTCATAGATCATTTATCGTAAATCCTTATAATATATCTTTAATTGATAAAGAAAATCGGTTAGTTCATTTTCAGAACGGATCCTCTTGTATTGTCTCTAGATTAAAAATTCGTCCACTTATGAAAGCTATCGAAAGACTTCATGACTAAGGAGATTTAGATGATATTTTTTCTAAATATTATAGGTGTTTTTCTATTATTATGTATCCATACTAAGGTTGTAGGTGAGAGATTAAATCTGAAAAAAGTAGTAATGTCCATTATTCTGTTCCATCTTTTAACATTACTATTTATTGTTTTATTTAAATCAACTGGATTTTACTTTCTTGGGTCATTATTGATTTATCCTACCTTTTTTATCCTATATACTTTGTCTATTAGTAAATTAAGAAGTAAGGTCTCTTTATTACTTTTTTACTCATTATTTCCACTTGGATTTTGGGATGTCATCAGAAATTTTTTAGGTTACTTTATAATTTCTAAGATTCCAATGTTGCATAGACTATATGAAACTAATCTAGGAACAATGATTTTCTCTTTATTAGCTGAAATTATTGTGTTTTTTCTTATTAGTCTCTTTCGATATAATTTTAGTCATTTAAAAATAAAGAACTTGGATAGAAAGACAAAATTTATTTTAATTACTGCGGATATTTTAATGCTAGCCTATTTTATCTTACCATCTTATATAAACTACAGTGATAAAGTAAGTTGGGATAGAATGTTGGATTATAAAGAATTATGGACAGCAGTTTACTTTTTATTGTTTATTTGTTTTGTTAATCTCTTGGATAGAAAATTACTTCAAGAATTACAGGAGAAAGTCGTTTTACAAAAAGAAATTCAATTGCAAAATCTTAGTAATTATAGTCAACAAGTTGAGGGGCTGTATCAAGAAATTAGAAGCTTTAGACATGATTATGCTAATATTTTATCGAGCTTAAAAATAGGTATAGATCAAAAAGATATTAAACTGGTTTCTCAAGTTTATGATAGTGTTTTGAAAAATTCTGGTGAAAAATTAAAAGGCAAGCGTTTTGATGTAGCACATCTAAGAAATATCAATGATTTGGCGCTAAAGAGTTTACTATTATCTAAGTTATCGGAGGCCCAAAACTTATCTGTTCCAGTTTCCCTGGAGATTGGTGAACAGTTCTCTATAAAAAATATGGAACAAATTGACTTCTTAACAATTACTTCTATCTTGTTAGATAATGCTATAGAGTCCGCAGCAGAAGGAGGAATAGCAGTTTGTTTCCTTGAAGATACAGAATGGAATAAATTAGTCATGATTGTAAAAAATTCTACTTTAGAAAGAGAGATCGAACTGAGAGATATATTCAAGCGTGACAATTCTTCAAAAGGAGTAGGTCGGGGTATAGGCTTGGCCAATGTTCGGAGAATTTTAAAATCTTATCCAAATGTATGTTTGAAAACCACAAGTAAAAATTATGTCTTTACACAGATCTTGGAAATAGAACTTTAAAAGAGTCGCCATTCTTAGGATATTCTATAGAATATTTTAAGGGGGACTCTTTTGTTATGACTTTATATACATTATTTTTTAGCTAGTTCCTGTAAATGAGTTAGGAAATAGTCATAACAATAAAACTGGGCAAAAAAGCTAGAGTGACGACTTTACAATATCTAGCAGCGATTTGTGGAATAAATTTTAAAATGGTTTATTTTTAATCTTGAAAGGTTACAAATCATGAAAAAATACGTTTCATGATGAAAAAAGTACATTTAAAGACTTTGAGGTAAAAATTTCTTCTTTCCTGCTATAATGAACTTGTCAAGATTATAATCTCATAAAAACATCTATTATACAGGATGTACTCATCGTGGAAGCAAAACAACAACTTATTTAAAATAGTTTTAAAAAAGAAGAGGTGTTAATATGTTAAATGAAACTATGATTCAACTTATACTCATTGCAATTTGTTGTGTGTACATTATTTTTAACACCAAGGCTGATAAAAACCCAAAGAGAGGATATCGTACAGCTTTGTATCTTTTCGTTTTGGCTGGTATTATATCGTATATTATAAACTATCTAAATTGGTTAGATTTTTTCTTACTAATAACTCCGATAATGTGTCTATTTAAATTTGAAGATAAGTGGAGTTAGCAACATTTGACTCTTCATTATACTATTCGCTGTTTTAATATTAATGTATTTTAAAAAATTTTGAGCATGTTATATAGCGGCTGGGCAAAAACCTACTTCTAACTATCAAAAAACGAGTATTCCGTAGTTGGAGATACTTGTTTTCTTATGTCATGGTTTATAATTAAAGGTTATAAATCATGAAAAAAATACGTTTCGTGATGAAAAAAGTACATTTAAAGACTTTGAGGTAAAAATCTCTGTTGTTCTGCTATACTGAACTTGTCAAGATTGCAATCCTACAAAAATAATAAAAATTAATATGGAGGTATTCCCAATGGAAACAAAGACAACGATTCAATTTGATGTTTTGGATACCCAAATGTTGGCTAGTATTGAGGGAGGAACAGCTAGTGCAGGGGAAGTTTGCACATTAGCAGGAGCAATGATTGGTAGTTTGGTTGCACCAAGAGCTGGAACTTAGGCTGGAGGTGTTTTATGAGCACAATATTGCACAGCTATATGGGCTGTCGCTAGATTTTTATAGAAAAGGGGTTAGTTGATGGAAAGTGGTGAATTTAGGCTAATTTTAGCTCTTTTTATATCTTTTTTTATAATAGGTGCGATTGGAATAGTTCTAAATGTTCCAATAAGCGAAGTTTTAGTTCTTTCTGTAGGTAGTGTGTTTTTTGAGTTGCTGATTCACTTATTAACGCATAATAAGAAGAGAGGAAACATTAGTTTTGAACTATGCTTTAATCGATACAAGCAATTTATTAAAAAGATTTTAGCACCTACTTTTTTTCTGTTACTATTATCAATTATTTTTGTCGTTATAGATGGTTATAAGTCGTCATCTGTATTATTTTATACTCATATATTTGTAGTATTATTCACAGTAGGATACATTATTTGCTCGAATAATATCGAATTACATATTTCAAAAAAAGAATGAGTTAGCGTTTTAATTATAGTATATAATAATAATAAATTATTTTGAGACATAGTAGTAAAGTGATTGAGCTATAGATATGATGAGGATGGAAATATGGAGATTGTTATAATGAACATAGTTAATTATCTCTTGCTAAAGATTGAATGGATAGTAAGTAATATCTTTATAAAAATGAGCATACTTTGGATGCTTATTTGGTTTCTATACTATTTAAAGAGTGATTTAGCAATGTATTTCTTGTTTTTTGGAAATGGCTTTTTATTATTGCTATTAATTTTTCGATTTGCACTGTATCAAATTAAACTAGTAATGCAGAATGATATTAACTAATTATGTCTAAATCATATTTTGGGTAATCAGATTATAATCATTCTGGACTTTTTCAAGACTTTTTGATAACTCCGATAATGTGTCTATTTAAATTTGAAGATAAGTTGAGTTAGCAACATGTAAATACTTTGTGATAAAAATCGATTTTGTTTTGCTATACTGAACTTGTCAAGGTTATAATCTGACAAAAGATTTCTATTATATACGAGATATTCATCATGGATACAAAAACAATGGAATAAGTTAATGTGCTTAAAGTTGATGCTCTTTCTATTGTTGTGTTGAAGGAGATAAAAATGATTTGGCATGTATTTCAGGTAGGGCAGGGATGACTGAGATAGGCTTTTTATACGCTGGAGCTGCGATTATATGTGGTGCTACAGCTATGCGAATTTGCTAAAAAGAGAGGATGGACAATGAATAGTACAATGAGTCAGTTTTCAATTCTAAAAAACAGTGATTTACAAGAGTACTCTGATGGATTAAATCCTACTTGTGGAGTATTAGTAGGTCTAACTGCATTTACTGGTCCTGTTGGTGTTGCATTTGCGATTTCAACAGGCGGGCTAGCGACAGGGAGTTTTTGTTGATAACGAGAAAAGTAATTAGTATATTTTACATTATTTCTCTAGGAGTCTTGTCTTTACTAAAGTCACAAGATATTGTTGATATCATAGCCACTCTACTATTGATTTGTATAGGTTTAAAAGGAATGAACCAAAAGGGAACTTTATAAGGTTTTGTTGACGATACTTTTTCGCGTCATTACATGTTTGGACAATGTTTCATTTATTAATTTCCAAATTGAGAATGGGGGTATTGTAACTAAGTGTGATTTTGAGTCAACTAAAGATGTCATGGCTAATGGTTGGATATCATCATTGGGTAGGAACTATTGTCTTTCGGGTTATAGAGGATAATTTATGGATAAGAGAACAGAAGAAATTCTCAATAAGATTTATAATTTGATTTTAGATACAGATATTTATAAAAATGAACGAGATATTTTATTACGTTATAAAACTCTATTAGAGAATACAAAAAATGAGCAGAGAGTTGTCATGGGATTGGCAGAAGCTCTTCGTCAGCAGGCTGTTAGTGGGATTCATAGTCACAAATCAATGAGCCCAAAGGTTGCGACATTTTATAAAGAAATTGCCACATATGGACAATTGAGTAAAAATCTAGCTCAAGGATTAATTTCTTTAGGAATAACGAGATAAGGAAAAATGAGTATTATAAACTCATAGAGCTTTTAACAAGATAAAACAATTCATATAAATGTAAGGAGATATCCATGATGGATACAATGATGAAACAATTTGAAGTAATATTGACCAGCATTGAAGGTGGACTTTCATGCTTTGAGAAGGTATTGTTGCTTTAGGAGGACATGGTGGAGCTATTATAAGCTTTTTGGGAAGAACTGGAGATATAGAAAGTTGAGGTACAGATGAAGCATCGTTTAATAATTGCAATTAGTTTTATAATGACTGGGATAGCCATTAACATTTTATTCGAATCAAATACTATTATTCATAAATTTATTGCTATATTAGGTCTGATTATGTATTATAGAGGTGTTTTTAGAGAGTATAAAAATATTAAAAACAATTCAGATTTTTAAATTTTATATTAAATCATGTAAAGGGAAGGTTATCTATATACGAAATCGAATTGGAACTCTGGTAATTTCAAAATGAATATAGAATCTGTAGTAAATTGTGTTGTATCAGAAATTGCTATGGCAATAACAGGATCTTATAGTAATGAAGGAGTATCGAAATGAATCAACAGTTTAGAAATCAATGTTTAGATGCAATCGTAAAATTTGAAACTAGCTTTAAAGAAATGAACTTACCTCAACAACAATATTTCCAAGCTTATAGTCTAGTGAGTAAAATAGTATCTGAAATGAAATTAGATGGTGTTGCATTTGCTCAATCTTTCAGATATTTTTATGAATTCTTTAGTCGCGAATTATTGCCAGGGGGAATTATTTTATCTGAACAAGCTCGTAAAGATTTTAGTAGGATATCAGATCTAGCAAATTCTACTGAGTTATTAAAAACAATTCATAGCCCTATTAAAATATTTTGGTAATTACAAAATTATAGCTGTTTGTTAATTGGAAAAAACATATCATTTTATCACTGGGGTTATAAAAAAGAATGTTGACGTATCAGCATTCTTTTTATTTTGTGTTCTTTGACAAAATAGCTAAAATTGTATCACTATCATTTGATGTATCTGTTTTTACTAGTCCTGTTTCAACTTTACTAAATAATGAGTTAATAATTATTAGTCGTTCTTCTTTACTAATATCAGTTCCGGCTTTAGTGAGAGATTGATAGAATCTTGTCAAAGCAGCTTTTTGTTTATATTCGGTAGCTAAATGATGATTTGACATAACGATTTTTATCAATATTCTAACAATGTAGATAAAAAATGAAATCACTGAAATGAGTATAAATGATTCCGAAATAAAAGGGAGCTCACTTTGAATACTATTTAAATAAGAGTGTATTACGACAACTAACCCTACTAGAGAAAATATTAAAGCTATGACTGCATGAATGAGAAACCTTGTCCATTTTTTTGCTAGTAATTGATGCTCTTTGGAGCGCTTTTTCCAAAGTCTTTCTGGCGCTTCTAAAGCAAGCTTATTTTCATAGGTTTCTTGTAAATCTTTAATTTTAGTTTGCTTTTCTTTTTGCCAGTCGTCGATAGATTTTTGAAATTCGGCCAACTCAGAAACTTTTTCATCATATTGCACCTGAATTTGATTATGCTTATCTTCGATGAAAGATGTAATTTCTCTAAATTGCTCATCTGCATCTTTTGAAATATCTTTTAACTTACTAGATATAGGAGTGACTATACTTGTTTCAAAATCGGACACATTATCTTTAATGTTTGAAAGATTTTTTCTAAGTAGATAAAGTGCTGGATAAAACATATATTGACTTGAACTTGAAAAATAGTAGCCGATAGAATCTTTGTTTTTAGAGAGATGTATATAAGCCTTGATGGCGTCATCAAGATTATTTTTAGATTGTTCAAGATAGAAGGAAACGAATCTCCTGATATTATAAAAATGTGTATCTTTGTCAATAGGAGAGCTTACTGATAGTATGTAAACTATCTTATCTTGTTCTCTTGTTTCACGATTAGTCGATAAAGTGTAATAAATTTGATTATTAATATTGTCAATATTTAGTTCTTTAAGTTCGAATATATAATTTTTTACTGTATTAAACTTATCATTTAAGCTTTTCCAAGTAGACTTAAAATTAGTTGGAGAACTTTCATAAATTGAATTCCAATAATCATAGTTACTTTTTATAATTCTTTCAAGCTCTTCAAATGTAAAAAATTCTTTGTAATCGTCAAATTCAATTATAAAATCTTTAGAAATAGAGAATCTAAAGAGAATCTTATCATTTAGAAAATTTGATACTTGACTTTTGGTATAACTCATAAACCTCACCTATTAAAGATTAATTATATTATCATCTATTATACCATAGAAAGATAGGATAAAATAAGTCATATCATACTATTATTGTGGAATTTGATGTTGCTCCTATTAATCTATTTGAAAGTCAAAAAGAGGCTAAAAAAAGATTAGTCCAAACATTTAGAAGTTAGTTTCAATGATTTTTGAAGATTACAGTCTTTTTTAAAAGTTATATAGTATAATAAAGATAGAAAACTAATTGACACTATTAATGCTTAGTTAATAGTGTTTTTATAAAACTTGTAAAAGGAGAAGTATATGAACCAATCGAAAAACATTCTAAGGATAGGGATTTGTTCTCTATTACTTTTAGGATTAGCTGCCTGTCATCAAAATCCTAGAACTACAGATGCAGAAAAAACAAGTCAGACTCAAATTAGTTCTACTAAGGAAGCAAGTTCTTGGAAGGCTTCATATAGCAATCTCAATAATCAAGTTAGTTCTGAAGAAGTTAAAAACCTCTTATCAGCACATTTGGATTCAAGGAGTGTAGATGACTTTTTTAATCTTGTAAATGACTATAATACAATTGTAGGGTCGATTGGTTTATCTGGAGATTTTTCTTCTTTTTCAAAAACTGAGTACGATGTCGAAAAAATCAGTAATCTATGGAAGCAAAAGAAAGGTGATTTTGTTGGCACCAACTGTCGCATCAATAGTTATTGTCTCTTGAAACATAGTATTACAATTCCTAAATTAGAAAAAAATGATGACTTGCTTTTCCTAGATAATGATGCCATTGATAAAGGTCAGGTTTTTGATTCCAAAGACAAGGAAGAGTTTGATGTGCTTTTTTCTAGAGTCAAAACAGAAGCAACTACGGATGTCAAGGTTCATGCTGAGAAGATGGAAAAATTCTTTTCTCAATTTCAATTTAACGAAAAAGCAAGAATGCTTTCTGTCGTGTTACACGATAATCTAGACGGGGAATATTTGTTTGTTGGACACGTTGGAGTTCTAGTGCCAGCTGATGATGGTTTCTTATTTGTAGAGAAATTAACTTTTGAAGAACCTTATCAAGCCATTAAATTTGCAACTATAGAAGATTGTTACAAATATCTAAATACCAAGTATGAGGACTATACAGGAGAAGGTCTAGCTAAACCTTTTATCATGGATAATGATCAGTGGGTCAATATCTAGAGGAAATCTAATATGAATGCTGTATTAGGCATTTTATATTTATGATTGATAGTCATTATAGGTAAATGCAATCACCTCCAGTCGAAATCCAATAAGAATGAAACATTTATCGCTTACATCCAGTGATATGTCATAGATGGTGAAGGTTATCAACAGGAAGTATAGAAGTAACTGACGAGGAAAATTAATGATTTCTTTACAGTATTTTCATCTTTCCAAACAGTCCATTTGTAGTTTTATATGGATTGGTATATAATTTAACATAGAGAAAATAGGAGGATTTATCGAATGGAATTAAAAGATTTTACAGAAAAAGAACAGGAAATGATTAAGAAGGGGCTTACGACGTCTAAGATTAGTGACAAGGAAACTGCTGAGAAAATTCTTGCACTAGTACCACAAGACTTGATTAAGCGAATTCCGTTTTTTGTCAGAAAACATGCTACGACACGTACGATTAAACGCATTTCAATTGAACACCCTGAACTCTACGCTGCAGCTCAAACAAGTGGTGAAATTCCAGAAAAAGAACGCGAAGAATTGCGTCAGATTATCACGACTATCTTTGAACAAAAGATGAATAAGCATAGTATTAAGTAGAGAATGAAGATATTTTTTATTGGCGGTCTGGGAAGCAATGTTTATCATAGCAAGGATTTTCTTCAAGAGCTAGATTTGCAGGTCTGTTTTCTAAATCCGTATGAAAAGCATCTTCGAGATGAAACAGAATTGAAATCATGGTTTAAAAATGAGATTGTAGAGGAAGAATCTATCTGTCTGATAGGCCATTCTCTTGGAGGAGATTTGGCTCGTTATCTCGCATCGGAATTTCAAGAAGTGAAGAAACTGATTCTTTTGGATGGTGGCTATCTAGATTTAGATAAGATTTTACCTTTAGATACAGAGTTAGAGGAAACTAAAAACTATATTGAATCTCAAGTCGTTTCGGACTTAAATCTTCTTATTTCTAAAGAAAAATCCGAAGCAAAGCATTGGTCAGAAAATATGGAGGAAGCTGTAAGACAGTCTTATCACTGGAATGCGGAGTATAATAGATATGAGTTAGCTATAAATTATGAAAATATAGAAGCGATCCTCCGCCTACGGAGGAAAATACAAGCTTTTAAGAGAGAAGTGGGAGATACCTTGTTTATTAGTCCTCGCTATCCTAATGAAGCTACATGGAGAGAGGAAGCCCTAAAAGAATTGCCAGACTGTTTTGATACTATTTTTTTGGAAAACTTCGACCATGAGCTTTATACTGAAGCACCCAAAGAAATCGCTAGTCTAATTAATGAGTGGCTCCCTTATTCTCAATGAGTTACTTGCATTGTTGGAAATGGTATAAGATGAAAATCTACAAGTCACTAATTCTCATATAACAAAAAACGAACAGGCTCTTTTTCTGTCATTCAGAAGAGAACTTGTTCGTTTTTATCTTACTTCCTTAAAAAGCTCGATACACATAGGGATTTTCTGGTTTATCGACTTTGGTAAAGCTGTCAATTTCCAAGGTTGGGAGATTTTGTTTGAGTTCTTTATGGTAGTGATTTATTAGTTTTCCTTTGGCCGTTATCCAGGTGTTGTTCTCATACTGCCGGGTATTTCCCTTTGTCAGCAATCCATATACACCGGAATCAGCGATACAGTGAATAATGCCGAAGCGGAACAGAAATTGACTATTGGCATGACTGGGGTCGTTATAGACAAAGCCTGTGAACTGGACTGTCTTACCCTCAAATTCATCTGGATAGTCGTAGATAGCTTCCATGACTTCCATATAGTTTTCGTTGGTGATCTGAATACTATCTTGGGACAAGTATTTATCTGCTGCAGTTCGCATCTCTTTTTCATAGGCTGTTTTTGAGAAATAAGAACTGGTATCTGGTTTCAAATATTGGCTTGTTGTCCCTTCACTTGTCTGGATGGCTTGATCCGTTCCTTCCGATAAGGGGAAATGATATCCTTTGGCAGAAACGGTCTGAGAATCCAAGCTAACAGTTGGGAAAGTTAAGCCGACAACAATTGGAATGGCCAAAAGAGCAATACTCGTCACCTTCGCCAATCGGCTGTTCAGATGACTATGGGTTTTAACTTGTTTCATCCAGATATACAATTGAACGATTGCTAAGATAAAGGATAGCACCATGGAGATATAGGCCAGATAGGAATAGTGCATGTTGATGTACTGGTTTAATTTGCCTGACAGATGGAGGTAAATGGTCAGTTCAAAATAGCCAGCTAAAACTAAAAATCGAATCATAGGATGAC
>ERZ773027.1381-NODE-1381-length-13063-cov-5.412746_pt1 | contig 13063 bp, 9 predicted proteins | sample MGYA00511032_ERZ773027 | MGnify/ENA primary metagenome ERZ773027 (study PRJEB29015, sample SAMEA2738138) | human oral metagenome | biome: human oral; feature: human-associated habitat; material: saliva | place: China | collected 2190 ... | reverse complement strand
AAATCTCAACTATTGCTTGTTTACAAGCAATAGTATTTCTGAAAGAAATAAAAAATTCTTTTCAAAAACTTCATTTCTTTGTGAATATAATAAACACTTAGCAATTATGGACTAAAATACTAACTTTTTTTAGTAAAAAATACTGTCTAAATGTGTTTTTTTTAGAAAAATGTGATATAATATATTACATAATTATGCCTTATTATAAGGTTTTGAGTAAGTAAAACAAGAGAATTTATAAAAGATTTTTTTTAAAAGTTAATAGGAGGAATTATGAAAAAACTTTTTAAAGTTGGACTATTAGCATTAGCTATTGTTGCGACTACATTTATTGCAGTTTTTGCTAATAATAATTCATTTGCCGAAGAAAATGCTAATAAAGCAGATGAAAAAATTAATATTTCTATAAAAACTGATTGGGTAGGATACTACTGGGGGAGTTTCTTTGTAGAATTATATGCTGATGGTGAGTTTGTTAAAAAGGACGCCGCTGAATCATATACTGACTGGGAATTTGAATTTAAAGATTTACCTAAATATAATGCTGAGGGTAGAGAGATTAAATATACAATAAATGTAGATGATGAAAGTTTAAAAGAAAATAATTTTGTTACTACAATTTCTGGTGATGCAGAAAATGGTTTTGTTGTTAAGAATACACTTTTAACTAATGTACCTTTTACAAAATATTGGAATGATATTAGAGGCGGATACGTTATTGCAAGACCTGGTACACCTTCTCCAGCAAGTTTTAGACCTGGTAAACGTGTTGCTACTACTTCAAGAGCTTCAGGTATTCAACCTAGATCTAATAACAATGCTTCAAGAACAAGTGAAAGAAAATTTCCTGATTCAAGAGTTCCATTGCCTGAATCAATTACAGTTCATTTAGTTGCAAATGGAAAAATAGTTCAAACAAAAGTAGTAACTGCTGCTGATAATTGGGAAGCTGTATTTGAAAAAGTACCAATGTATGATAATGAAGGTAATCAAATAGACTATGAATTAAGAGAAGAACCAGTTAAAGGTTTTAAAATAGGTGAAAAAAGCTCAGACTTTATTTTAAATAAAACAATTTTCGATATTCCTGTTGAAAAGAAATGGGTTGGAAATAAAAAAGAAGGTGCAGAAGTTTCATTATACAGAGATTATGAAAAGACTGAATATGATAATAATACTGGTAATGAAGTAAAAGTTCCTGTTAAGGGAGAGCTTGTTGAAACTGTAACATTAAATGAAGCTAATAATTGGAAATACACTTTTAAAGATGTAGAAGAATATTATGCAGATGTTTTAGGTCATAGTAAATATAAATACTATATTAAAGAAACTGAAATTGACGGATATAAAACTGTAATCAGTGGAGATGACGTAAAAGGCTTTACAATTAAAAATATCGATAAGAGTAAAATGTCAATTCCTGTTGAAAAGACTTGGAAGGGTAAAACTGCTGATGAAGTTGAAGTAGTTTTAAAAGCTGATGGAGTAGAAAAAGAAACAGTTAAATTATCAGAAGCTAATGATTGGAAACATACTTTTGAAAATCTTGATAGATTAAATGATAATGATGAACTTATTAATTACACAGTTGAAGAAAAAGCATTAGATAATTACAAAACAGTACTAAAACAAAAAGATCCTGAGGATATTTCAAAAGGTGTAGAAATAACAAATTATGAGTTAATTGATTTAAAAATTACAAAATATTGGAATGAAATGCCAGCTCCTCGTATGGTACCTACAGGTGTAAATGGAGATTTTGGTGTTGAAAATGTTGTTGTAGTTAATAATATTTTAGCTGCATTAGGTGCTGATAAAGCTGAAAAATCCGTTGTTCCATTACCTGAATCAATAACAATTCATCTTCTAGCTGATGGTGAAGTTATTAACACAAAGGTATTAACAAAAGCGGATAATTGGACTTATACAGTTGAAAAATTACCTTTATATTCTGAAACTGATGGTCATAGAATTAAATATGAACTTAAAGAAGATGCAGTAGAAGGTTATAAAACTTCTCTCGTTGAATTTGATTTTATTACAAACAAATCCATTATAGATATTCCTGTTGAAAAGAAATGGGTTGGAAAAGCTAAGGACGAAGTTGAAGTTCAACTTTATAGAGAGTATGATAAGACTGAATATGAGTTATTAGATGGTTCAAAGAAAGTAACTAAAATGACTGAGCTTGTTGATACTATAAAATTAAACAAAGCTAATAGTTGGAAATATACTTTTAAAGATTTGGAAGAATTTTATGTTGATTCAATTACTTCAACTAAATATAAATACTATGTAAAAGAAATTGAAGTTGATGGATATCAATCAGAAATAAAACAAAATGATGAAGAAGATGTTACAAAAGGTATTGTAATTACAAATAGTGAAAAACCAGTACCAACACCAGATCCAGAGCCAAATCCAAATCCTCAACCAAATCCAAATCCGGCACCACAACCGGATCCAAAGCCAGAACAACCAAAGGCAAGCATTCCTCAAACTGGAATTGATGCTAATATCATTATGTCATTAGGACTTATGACTGCTTCAGGAATGGGACTTGGAATTTACGTTAAGAAAAAAAGAAAATAATAAAACATAAGTGTCGATAATAAATCGACACTTTTTTTGTATTAAGCCTTATAATTTTTTTAAAAAAACACTGACAAAAATAATTGTTTATGATATACTAAGTATATAGTGATATACCATAGCAGAATTAAATTGATATTTATTGAAAATATATATAAAATCTTTTGTTATTTTGGAGGATTAAATATGAAAAGATTATTTAATGTTACTTTGCTTATACTTACTATTTTTATTGGAAGTATTGTTGGAATAAATAATAATAAAGTATTTGCAGATAAAAGTGAAGATGATAAAACAAGTGTTTCTATAGAAGTTAACTGGATTGGTGAGGAGTTATTATCTTCTGTTGAAGTTGATTTATTAGCAGATAATGAAGTTGTTAGAACAGAAACAGTAAGAAGCGATGCAGATTGGAAATATGTTTTTGAAAATTTACCTAAATATAATGATGAGGGTAAGTTGATAGTTTATACTGTTTCACAAAAACCAACAGGTATGGAAAACTATCTTAAAACAAGAGTTACTGGAAATATGAATGGAGGATTTGTTATTACTAATTTTCAAGTCAAATCAGTGCATATCATAAAGTTGTGGAATATATCGCATCCAGGTGAGCCATCTCCTATGAGGCTAGATCCTAATGAATATGGAAATAATTTGAATGGAAAATTAGAAGTAATAAATGGTGTGAGGGAAGATGTACCAGTGGATGCTTATGGTAATCCAATAGATTCTCCTGTTTCAAAGGTTCCTATGCCAAAATCAATAACAGTTAATCTTCTTGCTGATGGTAAAATTGTAGCAACAAAGGTAATTACTGAAGAAGATAATTGGGAATGTAATTTTGAAAATATGCCAAAATATGATGAAAAAGATGGGCATGAAATTAAGTATGAAGTTAAAGAAGAACCTGTAAAGGGTTATAAAGCAACATATCATTACCTTTATTTCGGTAACTTTATTATCAATAAATCAGTTGTAGATGTCTCTGTTGAGAAGAAATGGGTTGGAACTCCAAAGGATGAGGCAGAAGTAACTCTATATAGAGATTATGAAGTTTCAGAATATGATGTTTTAACAGAAACATTCAAAAAATCAGTTAAAACAGAAGCTGTTGAAACTATTAAGTTGAATAAAGATAATAATTGGAAACATACTTTTAAAGAATTACAAGAAATGTATATGGAATTTGTAAGTATGTCAAAATATAAATACTATGTAAAAGAAAAAGAAATTGATGGCTATAAAACAGTAATCACTGGAAATGAAGATAGTGGGTATACAATTACAAATATTGATATAAGCAAATTATCTATACCAGTTGAGAAACATTGGTTTGGAACTCCTTTTGGCAAAGTTGAAGTTATTTTAAAGGCTGATGGAATAGAAAAGGAAAGGGTTGAATTAAATAGAGAAAATAACTGGAAACATACATTTGAAAGTCTTGATAGAGTAAATGCTGATGATTCCGTTATAAAATATACTGTTGAAGAAACACCGATTGAAGGATATAAATCAGAAATAAAACAAAATGATGAAGAGGATATTACAAAGGGAATAGTTATCACAAACAGTGAAACTCCACCTCCACCAACAATTCCTACTCCTAAACCAAAAGAACCAGGATCAAAAATCCCAAAAACTGGAATTGATGCTAATATCATTATGTCATTAGGACTTATGACTGCTTCTGGAATAGGACTTGGAATTTACGGTAAGAAAAAAAGAAAATAATAAAACATAAGTGTCGATAATAAATCGACACTTTTTTTATGAGTAAAATACAATAAAATCGTTTAACAAAAATATGAAAAAGTTATAAACTATAAGAATAAATCGTTATTAAAATAATTATTAACAAAAAAATGAACAAATTGAGACATTTTGTGATATAATTAATATAGTTTTATGACTTGTGATAAAACTATATTAATTTCATCATAATCTACATTATAAAGAGTAATAAAAAAGGAGATTATGATATAATTAATAATTTCACCATAATTACCATAAAAAAATCAAAAAGGGATTATGGTAAAACTAATTGTTTGTATTAGGTAAAATGTGGTATCCTATTATTGGACACAAATTTGATATATTAATTCAATTTATTTATATAGAATTTTTTATAGGAGGTTCTTGATGAGTTATAAGGTTTATAAAGACTCTATCGGAGAAATTAAGGTAGAAAGCGATAAACTTTGGGGAGCAACTACTCAAAGAAGTTTTGAAAACTTCAAAATTGGGGACTATAAGATGCCAACTGAAGTTATCAGAGCTATGGCAACAGTAAAATATGCTTGTGCCATGGCAAATTACGAGCTTGGTGATATAAACAAGGAAAAATTTACAGCTATTGAAAATGCTGTTCAAGAAATTTTTAGTGGAAATCTTGATGAACATTTCCCACTTGTTGTTTATCAAACTGGTAGTGGTACACAAACAAATATGAACTTGAACGAAGTTATTGCAAATTATGCAAATCAAAAAGTGGGTAAAACTTTAATTCATCCAAATGATGATGTTAATAAATCTCAAAGTTCAAATGATACTTTTCCAACAGCTTTGCATATAGCTTGTTTAGATGTTATTGACAGAAAACTTATTCCGTCAATGAAAACTTTAATTTTAGCTTTTAAGGCTTTTGAAGAAGCTAATAGTGATGTTGTAAAGATTGGTAGAACACATTTACAAGATGCTGTACCAATTAAGATTTCACAAGAGTTTAGTGGTTATAGAAATTCTATCGAAAAATGTTTGGAATATATAGAATATACAAGAAAAGGTCTTTTAGAAATTTCACTTGGAGCAACTGCGGTTGGAACAGGAATTAATACAAAAGAAAACTTTAAAAACATTGTTGCAAAATATGTTTCAAAGATTACTGGAAAAGAATTCAAACCTGCTGAAAACTTCTTCCATTCATTAACAATGAAAGATGCAGTTGTTGTTTCTCACGGAGCAATAAAAGCTCTTGCAATGGATTTATTAAAGATTGGAAATGATATAAGATTTTTAGCTTGTGGGCCACGTTGTGGTTTTGCAGAAATTGAAATTCCTGCAAATGAACCTGGAAGTTCAATTATGCCAGGAAAAGTTAATCCTACACAAATAGAAGCATTGACTATGGTTTGTGCAAGAGTTTTAGGAAATGATACTACAATTAGTTTTTCAGCATCTCAAGGGAATTTTGAACTTAATGTTTATATGCCTGTTATTATTTACAGTTTTGTAGAATCTGTAAACTTGCTTTCAGATGCGATAGAATCTTTCGTTAAAAACTGTGTAAGAGGAATTAAGGTAAATAGAGAAGTTGTAGAAAAATACTTGAATGAATCTTTAATGCTTGTAACTTCACTTAACCCATATATTGGATATGATAAGGCAAGTCAATGTGCAAAATATGCATTCAAAGAAAATACAACTTTAAAAGAAGCGGTACTACATTTTGGTTATTTAACTGAAGAAGAATTTGATCGAATTGTAGATCCTAAAAAAATGGTTTAAATATAGTTTATATAAAGGAGAATTATTAGAAATGGAAGCAAAACAAGGATACAGAATTGAACATGATTGTATAGGAGAATGTTTAATTCCTGAAAATGCTTATTATGGTATTCATACTCAAAGAGCAACTGAAAACTTCAATATTACTAGAAAAACAACAAATCCTGAAATGATTAAATCAGTTGCAGAAATTAAGAAAGCTTGTGCTATTACAAACTTTGAAGCAGGAGTTTTAAGTGAAAAGAAAAAAGATGCAATAGTTTTTGCCTGTGATGAAATTATCTGGGGAAGATACTTAGATCAATTTATTGTTGACCCAATTCAAGGTGGAGCTGGAACAAGCCATAACATGAATGCAAATGAAGTAATTGCAAATATTGCTATTGAACATTTAGGTGGAAAACTTGGAGATTATTCAATAGTACATCCAAATGATGATGTAAATATGGGACAATCTACAAATGACGTTTATCCAACAAGTGGTAAAATTGCTCTTATAAGACTTTTAGGTGATACTATTGAAAGCTTAAAAGAATTAGAAAGTGCTTTATTACAAAAATCAGAAGAATTTGATGATGTAATTAAAATGGGTAGAACTCAAATGCAAGATGCTATTCCTATTAGACTTGGACAAGAATTCAAAGCTTATGCAACAGTAATTGCTAGAAATATTAAATTATTCAAAACTGCATGTACAGTTTTAAAAACTGTAAACATGGGTGCAACCGCAATTGGTACTGGACTTAATGCAGATGTAAGCTATATGGATAAGATTGTAAAAAATCTTGCACAAGTTACTGATATGGAATTAGTACAAGCTGAAGACTTAATTGACGGAACACAAAACATTGACGTTTTCGTTCACGTTTCAGGTCTTGTAAAGAGCTGTGCAATCAGTATGTCTAAAATAGCTAATGACTTAAGACTTATGTCTTCAGGTCCAACTTGTGGTTTTGCAGAAATCAACTTACCTGCAAGACAAGCAGGAAGCTCAATCATGCCAGGAAAAGTTAACCCTGTAATTCCAGAAGTTGTTTCACAAGTTGCTTTTAACTGTGCAGGAAATGACTTTGCAGTTACAATGGCAGCAGAAGCAGGACAATTAGAACTTAATGCTTTTGAACCAGTAATTTTCTACAACTTATTTGAATCAGTTGAAACAATTGGAAAAGCAGCAAATACATTTGTTCATAACTGTATTTTAGGAATTACTGCAAATGCAGAAAGAACTAAAAATATGGTTCACAACAGCTATGGAATAGTAACAGCTTTCGCTCCACATATTGGATACGAAAAATCAGTTGAAGTTATTCATAAAGCTATTGAACAAAACTTACCTGTAAAGGCAGTTTTAATAGCTGAAAAAATTATGACTGAAGAAGAAATTGACAATATCTTAGACGTATTCTCAATGACTACACCGGGAATTGCAAAAAGAAAATAATATATTAAAAGGGCATTCGCTTGAATGCCCTTTGTTTTTGCTTTTGAGTGATAGTTTTAATATTAAATTTTGATTTATTTTTAAGTTTTTACTTTTCCTTAGATACTTCATAATATAAAATTAATATCGTAAGTAACATTGAAAGATAAATTGACGTTCCGTGATATGTCTCATTCAAATAGTGTGAAAGCATATTTGAACTCATTATCATATTTGTTATATAAGGTATCAATAATAACCATATTAAAAGAAGCCCTTTTATTGTTTTTTTATTCATAAGCCCTCCTATTAATATCACTCTACAATCATAATAACATAATAAATCGATAAAGTCAACACTTTAAATAAAAAAAGAAAAAAATATATTTATAATGTTTTTAGACGTAAAAATAGCGATAAAAATCGCTATTTATCAATAATATTTACTTGAAAATTCTATTTTTCTTTAATTCTTAGTATATGAAGCTGTGCTTCTTTAGAATCGTCATTTTCTCTAACCAAATAAGAAATAGTATTTTTTGAAATAGCCATTTTAGAGGCTGATTTACCCTTTTCTTCATAGTTTTTTTGGATTAATAACTTTCCTGATTTATTATAAACATAGATATTGTCATTGTTATCTAATAGGTAAAAATCATTTATTTTATAAGCATCTAAAAGGTCGTGAGCACTTTCAACATTTGGAATTTCTGAACTTTCCATAGTTTCTAAATTAATTACTTTGCCTGTATTGTAGTCTGATGCTTCTATTACATAGTCGCTTGTAAATAAAAATTTGTCATCTCCTGAAACAAATATAACTTTTCTATTTTTTACGGCTTTAGGAGTTGTTATTTTTTCCAATTCTAAAACTTTTTTAGATTCGTTTGGGGAAATCTGTTTATAAATATCTGCATATCCCTTTTCCATAGCATCATCATTTTGGTAATTTATAACTTGAAAATATATATGATTTTCAAGTCCGCCTGCAAACATAATATATTTACCATTTAACTTATTGTTTTTAGTATTTAACTCTTCTTCCTCAAGTAAGGATAAATGTGCATCGTCAATATTAAATTGTAGCAGATAGGATTTAAGAATATCTTTTCCAACATTATTCTCACAAGTTAAAATTAAATTATGGCCGTCAATAGTTACTGATGGTATTTTATTATATACTTGATTATCATTAGTAATTGAAGATTTATCTTCATCAAAATATTTTTGAATAGATTTATTTTTATCTACAACTATAAAATTGTATTCAAAAGCTTCTTTTTCGCTATTATTCTTTTTGTTGTTTGCTACATTTTTATTATTCACTTTTACTATGAATAATGTTTCGTCAATAACACCATCTCTTGCAATAGCAAACATATTTTCTTTTTCATTTCCTTTTATTTCATAAATTATGTCAGTAGTTTCGTCTTTTAGGTTTTTAGATGCATAAACTATTCTATCCTCGCTTGTGTAGGTAAAATATAATTTGTTATTTTCCGGATTGTAATTTAAAAAACGAAATTCAGTAGCATTTTTTGGGATTTCTACATTTTTTATTTCTTCATCAAATTCTACTTTTTCTACTTTTTCTTTTTTTACTTCTGTATTAGTTTCAACATTTGAGTTTTTCTTTTCTTTTGATGAACAAGAAGTTAGAAAAATAGAAAATATAAATAAACAAATAAGTATTTTTTTCGATTTCATAAAGCACCACCTGTATTTATTTAGAACGGTTTATTAATAAAATATTCTATTAGCCATAGCTTATCATAATAAATTAATAAAGTCAACACTTTAAACAAAAAAAGTTAAAATATATTTATTATATTTTTAGACGTAAAAAATGGCGATTTGCTATCGCCATTTTAAATAATTATTTACTTGTCAATTCTATGAATTCGTCTATTTCTTCTTTAATGCTTTCAAGAGATTTTAACCAGAAATCTTTTTTAGTTAAATCAATATTCATAACTTTTGCAACATCTTCACAAGTGTTAATTGTTGTTGCGTGTAAAAGTTCTTGATATTTTTCTACGAAGCCTTCAGGATTTTCTTTATAGATTGCATAAAGACCTCTTGAGAAAAGTCCTCCAAATGAATATGGATAGTTATAGAATGAGAAACCTGCTGAATAGTAATGAGGTTTACAAGCCCACATAAATGGGTGATAAGTTTCAGGATCAAGTCCGTCTCCATAAGTTTTTTCTTGAGCATTTCTCATAATTTCTTCAAGTTCTTCACTCATCATAAAGTGGTCAAGTTTTCTATCAAAAACTTCTTTTTCAAATAAAAATCTTGAATATATATCAACAGTGATTTGAGCACAGTCTGAAATTTGTGATTCCATTAATGTAATCTTTTCTTCTTCGGATGCTTCATTTAACGCTGCAGACATTATTAAGTTTTCATTGAAAATTGATGCTGTTTCAGCAACTGGCATTGGATAATCCCAGTTTAAAGGTAAATGATTTTCAACATGAAGTCCATGATAAGCATGACCTAATTCATGTGCAAGAGTTAATACTGAAGAAAGACTTCCGTCAAAGTTCATCATTACTCTTGATTGTTTTATATAAGGAAGGTTGCTACAGAATGCTCCGCCAACTTTTCCTTTTCTAGGGAAGTAGTCAACGTAGTTATTATCAAAAGCACCTTTAACCATTTGTACCATATCATCTGAGAAAGTTGCAAAATGTTTTAATAAAAATTCTTGAGCTTCTTCAACTGTAAATGTTCTATTACTTTCTCCAATACTTGCGAAAAGGTCATAGAATTTTAATCCACCTTCATAACCTAAAAGTTTTGCTTTATGTTTAAAGTATTTTCTAAAATGAGGTAGGTAATCATCAATACTTGACCAAAGAGCATCTAATGTTTCTCTTTTTAATCTTGAGTTTTCTAAAGATTCAGCAAGAGCTGATTCAAAACCTCTCATTTTTGAAGTTGTATTAACTTCTTGTTTAATATTATTTAATGAGAAAGCTATTGAATCCTTTATGCTATCGTAAAGTTTCAATTCACTATAAAATGCTTCTTTTCTTGTTCGTGCATCTTCAGAATAAGCTAAGTTTCTGATTTCACTTAGAGTTTTTTCTTCGCCTCTAAATTCTATTGATGCTTTAGAAGTTAAGAAGTTGAACATAAATTCCCAAGCGTTTGAGCTTGAAAGTTTCATTTTTGCGATAACTTCTTCAATATCTTCTGGTAATACATGTTTTAAAGCTTCTTTTTTGTTTTTAAAGAAGAATTCATATTGTTTTAAATATTCATCTTGAGTAATATCACAAGTGATAGAACCTAAGAATTTATCTATTATTGTAAATGTTTTAGCATAATCTGAAAGTTTAGCGCTCAAATTATTGCTATAATAAGTTGTCTTTTCATCAGTTGTATTTATTGCTTGATTAAGTTCGATATAAGTAAAAAGCCTAAAAATTGTTGTGTTAATTTCTTCTAGTTTTTTAATAACTGATTTTACACAATCAATGTTATCCTCTAATTTAATTTTGTCGAATTCAGCAAACAAACTGTCTATTCTTTTAAAATCGTTTTGAAATTCAGCGCTTTCATAAGAAGGATAAATTTCAACTAATGAATACTGTTGCTCCATATTTTCTCTCTCTCCTTAATAAATTATTTTTTAAGTAAAACATTCCAATCCTTTTCTTTGAATCCAATTAGAAACACTTTATTTTCTTCATCAATTAATACAGGTCTTTTAATAAGAGAACCGTCTTTAACTAATAACTTAATAGCTTCTTCTGTAGATAGATTTTCAAAATTTTCTTTTAAATTTAAATCTCTATATGTTTTACCACTAGTGTTGAAAAGTCTTTTAAGTCCCATGCTTCCTTGAACTGCCTTTATTTGAGATTTTGTTGGAGTTTTCTCCTTAAGGCTTATCTCTTCAAATTCAATATCATGTTCTTTTAGGAATCTTTTTGCTCTTTTACAAGTTGTACAATTTGGATATTCGAATAAAATTTTCATTATAACACCTCCCATAATGATTTATAATTCTAACAAATCTTAAATGCATTTATAAAATACCCATTTATAACGATAATATCAAAAAAATCACAAAAGAAATCGATTTTTTCAGCATTTTATGTTATATAGGGTAAAATTAAAAATTGGCATATTAACTTAACTATTTTATCAATTTAATTCTATCACTATTTTGAAATAAAATCAACATAAGTTAATTAATTAATTGAAAAAATTTAATATAGTTAAAAAATTTTAATAAAATACAATAAAAGGTATTGTGTAATGTATAGTAGCATGATAGAATATATATAAAGATATAATATTAAACTAAAAAGGAGGTAAAATTGGATACACAAATAAAAAAAGGTCTATTAGATCTCTGTGTTTTAAGTTTTTTAATCGACAAAGATATGTATGGATATGAAATTGTTCAAAGTATTTCTAAATCAATAGAAGTAAGTGAAGGGACTATTTATCCTATTCTAAGACGTCTTAGTAAAGAAGGTTATTTTGAAACATATATTGTTGAGTCTAATGAAGGTCCTGCAAGAAAGTATTATAGAATTACAGCTTTAGGAATTGAATTTTATAAAAAACAATTAAATTCCTGGGAAAAATTAAAAAATGGTATGGATAGTATTTTAAAGAGAGGTGAAAATAATGATAAATAAAGTTGATTATTTAGATGTTTTAAAAGATTATCTCTTAAAATTTTACTCAGAAGAGGAAAGTTTAGATATTCTTAGAGATTATGAAGAATATTTTTTAAATGGAAAACTTGATGGAAAAACAGAAGAAGAAATAATTTTAGAGCTTGGTTCTCCTAAGAAAATTGTTCAAGAGATAAGGGAAGAAGAAAATAATTTGTCAAATCAAAAAGGCTCTTTTTATAATTTAAGTAAAAAGTTTGATGGATGGTTTGAAAAAGGACTTTCAGATAAATATAAAAGTGGAGAAATTGAAATAATAGAAAATAAATGTGATAAATTATTTGAAAAATATGGAATTTTCACTTTTATGTTTCTAGCAATTTTTTCAATTGTAGAGATGTTTTTAGGTTTACACTCTCTAATAGGTATAACAGAAATGCTAGGAATATATGTAGTTTCAATGTCTTTTTTAGTTAGAACAAATAAAGGGATACAAACGAAAGAAGGAAAATTACTAACATTTGTAAATATAATTTTTGTTTTATTGTTAGGGCTATTTGCATTTAGAGGAACTGGTAATTTTCTAACAGTAGGATTTGATTTAGCATTTATAATGTCCATTGTAAATTTAATATTAATATTTATATTTTCAAAGGGAATATTTTCTCTTGTATTAATTTCGCTAATATGTGCTGTAATTTTTATAGTTTTAGGTGGAATTTGGTTTTTATTCGTAGGGATTATTATTTTTGGAGTTGGACTTGCAACTTTCTTAACTCCAGTTGTGTTAACAGCTTTATCAACATTATCTCTTAATTCATTATGGATAGTTTTTCCAATAATGCTTGCGATAGGACTTTTTATTGCAATGTGCATATTAATAAAATATTATTCAATA
>ERZ773027.1371-NODE-1371-length-13124-cov-20.029306_pt1 | contig 13124 bp, 9 predicted proteins | sample MGYA00511032_ERZ773027 | MGnify/ENA primary metagenome ERZ773027 (study PRJEB29015, sample SAMEA2738138) | human oral metagenome | biome: human oral; feature: human-associated habitat; material: saliva | place: China | collected 2190 ... | reverse complement strand
GATAAGCGTCAAAAACTTCTTCATCTGAAATCGTGTCAGAAATGAAGCTTCCGTTACTAGTCCGTTCTGACAAATTCAAGTCTTGCAATCGGCTTTCATAGATTGTTCCTTTGTTAGATTGAACAAGCAGAGTTTGGTCATTCCTGTCTGCTTCTATACTAAAGAGATCACCAACAAATCCTTGCTCTGCAACTGCACCAGCCAAGAAGACACGGTGCGGTTTGTTTTTTAACTCACGCAAGACTTGTAGTCCTCGTTTGGCACGGCTGGTTGCTGGAATTTCCTCGATGGAAACACGTTTCAAGCTTCCACGCTGAGTTAAGAGATAGAAGGATGAAGTGTTACAGATAAAGGCAGATTGGAGGACATCATCTTCTTTCAAATTCATAGCCTTGACACCTGCAGCCTTGGCACCGACAACAGGAACCTCTTCAATATTGAAACGAAGGGCATAACCATTTTGGCTAATCAAGAGAACATCATCTAGTTTAATCGGAGCCACTGCTACAATCTGGTCTGTCTCGTCTTTGAGTTTAGCATACTTGACAGACTTAGACTTGTAGGTCCGCCATGGAGTGAATTCTTTGCGTTCTACACGCTTGATTTGACCGAGACGAGTTGCAGCAAAGTAGGTTGTCGCATCATCAAACTGATCCACGACTTCCACATAGAGGATTTCTTCGTTCGTTTCGAAGTTTGTAATGGTTTGGCTCAAATGCTCACCAATATCCTTCCAACGAATATCTGCCAATTCATGGATTGGTCGATAGATGACATTTCCAAGAGTTGTGAACATCAAAAGGTGTTGGGTTGTCTTGGCAGATTGAACAAAGATCAAACGGTCATCATCACGTTTACCAATTTCTTCCAGCGTGGAAGCCGCAAAGGAACGTGGGCTGGTACGCTTGATGTAACCTGCCTTGGTCACGCTGACATAGGTATCTTCCTCAGCAATCAGACTAGCTGTATCAATCTCGATTGCTTTCGCAGTATCTTCTAAGCTACTCAAACGAGGAGTCGCGAATTTCTTCTTAACCTCACGAAGCTCTTTCTTCATGAGATTGTACATAGTCCGCTCATCACCGATAATAGCCGCCAGCATGGCAATCTTTTCACGAAGGTCTGCTTCTTCTTCCTGTAAGACAACCACATCGGTATTGGTCAAACGATACAATTGCAAGGTAACGATGGCCTCAGCCTGCTCCTCTGTAAAATCATAGCTAAGTTTGAGATTTTCCTTGGCGTCCGCCTTATTCTCAGAAGCACGGATAAGAGCAATGACTTCATCCAAAATCGAAATCACGCGAATCAAACCTTCGACGATATGGAGACGTTTCTCAGCCTTTTCCTTGTCAAAGCGTGAACGCGCCAAAATCACTTCACGACGGTGGGCAATATAGCTAGACAAGATTGGAACGATCCCAACCTGACGAGGCGTGAAATTGTCAATCGCCACCATGTTAAAGTTATAGTTGATTTGCAGATCTGTGTACTTAAAGAGATAGTTGAGGACAAGCTCTGTATTGGCATCTTTTTTTAGCTCAATAGCAATACGTAGACCATCACGGTCAGACTCATCACGAACCTCAGCAATACCTGCCACCTTGTTATTGACACGAACATCATCGATTTTCTTGACCAGATTGGCCTTGTTGATTTCATAAGGAATTTCAGTGATAACGATTTGTTCCTTGCCACCTTTTAGCTTTTCAATCTCAGTCTTGGAACGAACAACCACACGCCCTTTTCCTGTTTCATAGGCCTTCTTGATTTCATCACGGCCTTGGATGATGGCTCCTGTAGGGAAGTCTGGCCCAGGCAAAAATTCCATGAGCTTATCAACTTTTGCAGTTGGATGGTCAATCATGTAAACCGCAGCATCAATGACCTCAGCTAAATTATGGGGAGGAATATCTGTCGCATATCCAGCCGAAATACCAGTAGAACCATTGACTAAGAGGTTTGGAAAGGCTGCTGGTAAGACAGTTGGTTCTTTCTCCGTGTCGTCAAAGTTCCAAGCAAAAGGAACGGTCTTTTTCTCGATATCCTGAAGAAGGTAGCCTGCAATCTCAGACAAACGTGCCTCAGTATAACGCATGGCCGCAGGCGGATCTCCGTCCATTGAACCGTTGTTACCGTGCATTTCGACCAAAATCTCACGATTTTTCCAATCTTGTGACATACGAACCATGGCATCATAGATGGAAGAATCCCCGTGTGGGTGGAAATTCCCCATAATATTCCCGACAGACTTAGCCGATTTACGGTAACTCTTGTCAAAGGTATTACCATCCTTATTCATAGAATAAAGGATACGACGCTGAACCGGCTTCAAGCCATCACGAATATCCGGCAAAGCCCGGTCTTGAATAATATACTTGGAGTAGCGACCAAAGCGCTCTCCCATGATGTCCTCAAGGGACATATTTTGAATGTTGGACATAATAATTCTCTTTTTAGTGTTTTATTGTAAAGTAAATCTATATTTTATAAATTTAACTGTTTCTTTGTAGGTAGTGAGAAAAGAAGAGCAATCCTACTAATCCTAGAATGAATAAAAGATTAATTTTAATAACAAATAAGCTAAGTAGGGTATTAATTAGACCGTGAAAAATGGCGCAAAAAAGGACCGACTTTGTCTTTTTGAAAACAGCTGCTAGAAGAATACTGAGATAAATTGCAAATAGACTGAATAATATAAAAGGCATCCCACTTTGGGAACTTCCAATCACAAACCATAAAGGTACATGCCATATTGCCCAAATACAACCTGTTATCAAACCGGAAATCCAAAAGGAGAATCTAGTTTCTAAAGTTGGTTGCAAGATGCCTCGCCATCCCAATTCTTCTTCGCCACCATAAACACAGACTGCACTCAAAAAAACAACTAACAAATTTCCTAGTGGAAAAGCTGGATTAAGTTCCTTAGAGGAGAAAGCAATGACACCTGTTTGCACGAAAATTAGTAAAAGAAATAACAAAATATATTTCTTTGAGTCCCCTAAGATAAAAGAGACTATGCTTTTAATGGATTTTTGAGGCAAACAAGAAATGGCTGCAATGGTAGGACCGAAACCTCCTAGTAAATGGAGAAAAACTCCTAGTGGACTTGTTAGACTTAAGAGGCTCATTTGCGTCAGAAAAGCGAGCAATCCCCAACCAAATCCCCAAGAAATGAGAAAACTAATCAGTAAAAATTTTGTTATCTTATTATTTTGTAAATGTTTCATTTTTTTCGAGTCTCTCCTCAGCATACTCAATCATCTTCTCAGCTACTTCTTTATCATAGTCAAAGCCCATCTTTTGGGCAAGTTTTTGAGCTTCTTGGTTAAAAAGTTGCATGGTAGCAAATAAAGACTGATTGATTTTGTCTAAACTTGATAAATCAAGCAGATTTAAGAATTCCTTCTCCTTCTCAGTCGGCAAGTAGTTAAAGAGATACTTGTAATTTTTACCAATGTCGACAGCTCCTCTATCACTTGCTATCTGCCAAGCTAAGATTTTCAAAAGTTCTTGTTGGCAAATACCGTAGATATGGTCAGTCGCATAGATGATTTGCTTACGACAAATTCCTTTGACTGCATAGGCTGACACCCACCAAAATTCATTGCAGGCTTTTTTAAAATCCTTCTCACTAGCTGGATGTATCCAAAAACGCTCTGGACTGGAAGAATAGGACTCAAACAAGCCTTTCTGGTCTACTAAGACTGTGAATCCTGCCTCACTATCCACCCATTCTTGCATGTGTTCTTGTGGGCAGAGAGTCAAATCAATGCGATTACCATCCTCAAAGAGCATGAGGTAAAGACAACGATGTCCAAGAATAACCTCTTGCTTGATGATACGTTTGCCGAACTGGTCCAACCAAGATAAATCTGAAATTAGTTCTTCAAAGTTCTCAACAAGATAAACAACATCATAGTCTTGAAATTCATCTTTTAGAGCTCGATCCTCTGTTCTTGAACCAGATATAGCCACAGCTTCGATTTTTAAAGTTTCAGCTATTTGTAAAATCAGATTCATCATTTCTGTTTCAGTTCTCATGTCAGTACTTTCTCGTTTTATAGGTTACTAGGTATCCGCCGTCAGATTATTAAGGAGGAGATACTTGAACTCTCCAGTTGATACATCACTGCGCTTCATGGCATTGAGGTACTCATCCTTATCTATGGCATTCCAGTCCACCACTTTGCCAAGCTTCTCACGAAGCATACAATCTACCCAAATCCGGATGGCACGACCATTTCCTTCACGGAAAGGATGGGCAATATTCATATCCGCATACTTATCAACTACTTGATCAAAAGTGTCATGAGAAAGTTTGTCAATATACTGCAAGGATTGCTCAAAAATATTTCAGAACATATCCAAATAATCGTATTTTACTCCACTAGATAAAGTATTCTTCAGGTGTGATTTTTTTTAAACTGTAGAAGATAATTCTACTCTATGGATAAAATCATTTCTTACTTATAACTTTTAATAATCAAGCTTATCTTCCAATCCGTCTTGATATAGTCGATATAATTCTATAAAAATATTATCAATTAAAGTCAATAGTCCAAACCAAATAAAATAATTTCTAGACTCTTGAGTTTCATTAACTAATTTATTTAATGTTGGTAAATTTTGCTGATAAGATAAAGTATTATGTGCCAATCGATTACGTTGATTAAACATAATTTCATACTTACATCTTAAATTATGCTCTTTATTTTTAATATAAATAGTATATTTCGAATTATATTCCCTAAGTTTATCTTCATATGCTTGATCACTATCTTTTTCTTTTCTCTCTGGCTTCTTAGGTCTGTTATTTTCGTTTGGTATTGACACAAACATATTATTTCCATCTTTTAAAAATTGATCAATATCAGTCCAATCATCTGATACAAAATAAGAAAAATCAGCACGAACCCAAGAAATCAGGTTTGAATCTTTAAATATTTCATTAATCTTGTGAGTAGTATTATCTAATAAACTTTTTTTATTAATATCGGTTATACTAAAATCTATATTTATTCTCTTAAGTACTTGATAAAATTCTTTATAAATATTATTTTTGTGGTCATATGCTGAATAAGTTCCTAAGTTAGCTTTTTCTAACCACCAATATCGGAACTCAAAATCATTTGTTCCCAATTCCCAAGCAATGCATCTCATCTTTTGCTCTTGAAAACCAGTCATTTTTAAAAAAGTAGCTTGTAAAATATAGTCACACAAAGGGTAGGTTTCAATTCCATCACCAATACTAGAAGTTGCAGCAACTGCTTCTTCCAAAATAGTAGTTATAGGAGTTAAAATAAAATCTGTATGTTTACTCACTAAAATACTCCTTATACAACTCTAGGGATTCTTTTAATCTAAGTCTAATATACTTCAAAGCATTGGGGCTCTTCTGATGATAGTAGCCATATTCATAATCATAAGAATAAAGAGTGCCCTCAAACTCTTGTCCAGCTTTAATCTTCAAATCTTTTAATTCAGATATTTTATTTTCAATCTCAGCTTTTAGATTACTATTTTTCGCAATAATGAGTTTTTTCTCATGAAAAATAGAAAAATAAATTAACCCAAACATATAGACATCTGCATCAATAATTGACGGAAAATTTTTCGGGAAAAAATCATATTCTAAGTTCTTAGAAAGAATTTTGATTTTATTAACAAAATCAAAATCAAATTCGAATTCTTCAGCAATTTTATAAACATAATCTGTATAAAACTGTTCAAGTTTATTTCCATATCCTGCAGCAACTTGAGGAATATTATAATCTTGATTTTTGTAACTATCCAAAATTGCTAGATAGCGTACAAAATCTAACTTCTTATCATTTAATTTAATATTTTTAAAAATATCAGGATCAAAAAATGGTTCTAAAGCATCATTCAAGTAATATAAAGATCGTCTGCTTTCTACATTCGACAATACTTCCCCCTGAATGTTTATATGACGGAAAACAGAAGAATAAAACTTTATTTGCTCTTTTTTACGTTCTTCTCCATCATAACTAGGTACAATAAATGAAAAACCTAAATAATTATCTTTAAAAAAATCTTCTCCAATATCTACATTTAGAGTAATATATTGCTCCGTCTTTATCTTTTCTTTTATGCTTGCTTTTGAACTTCCGATTGATAGAAGTCTATTAAAATTCCAATCTATTCCTTTATAATCATTACCTTCATCAATTTCAGAATCATCATTGGTATTAGCTAGAGGAATGAAATCTTTAGGTGCCCAATCTTCACACTTACGATTCGGAAATAAATCTAAGTAAGCAAGAAATATAGACGTTAAACGCTGTTGCCCATCTAGAATTAAATTTTTCCTCCCTTCTTCATCAGTAAAAGCTCCAACAGTAACTGGGGGGACAAATTCTTTTTTATTAAAACTCTCAATTAGAGTTTTAACTTTTTCTTGATTCCAAACATAATAACGTTGATAATCGGGTAATACAATATTCTTCTTTAATATCAACTTAATCCAATGCTCCAAGGAATATTCGCCATAATAAACTTTATTTTTCATTCATCTCTCTCCTTTTATATGTACTTCTTTCAAAACACCATCTCCCCACTCTCCTCCAGCGTAAATTTGACATTATCCTCAATCCACTTACGGCGTGGTTCGACCTTGTCTCCCATGAGGACATTGACACGGCGTTCGGCGCGAGCCAGGTCTTCGATGGTGACACGGATAAGGGTACGGGTTTCTGGATTCATGGTTGTTTCCCAGAGCTGGTCCGCATTCATCTCACCAAGACCTTTATAGCGTTGGAGGGTAGCGCCTTTACCGAACTGCTTGCGGAGTTCTTCTAACTCGCCATCTGTCCAAGCATAGGCCACTTCTTCTTTCTTGCCTTTTCCTTTGGACATCTTGTAAAGAGGCGGAAGGGCGATATAGACATGTCCTGCCTCAACTAGCGGACGCATGTAACGATAGAAAAATGTCAAGAGCAAGGTTTGGATATGAGCACCGTCAGTATCCGCATCGGTCATGATAATGATCTTGTCATAGTTGGCATCTTCAATGGAGAAGTCTGCTCCCACACCCGCACCAATGGTATAAATCATGGTATTGATTTCTTCATTTTTGAGGATATCCGCCATCTTGGCCTTGGCTGTATTGATGACCTTACCACGAAGAGGTAGGATAGCCTGGAACTTACGGTCACGGCCTTGTTTGGCAGAACCACCGGCAGAGTCTCCCTCGACCAGATAGAGTTCATTCTTAGCAGGATTCTTAGACTGGGCTGGGGTCAATTTTCCAGACAACAAGCCCTTGTCTTTCTTATTTTTCTTACCATTTCGGCTCTCATCACGTGCTTTTCGTGCCGCTTCTCGAGCATCACGCGCCTTGATAGCCTTGCGGATGAGGTTAGAAGCCAGTTCACCATTTTCCATAAGGAAGAAGGTCAACTTATCCGCCACAATTCCATCCACAACTGGACGAGCTAGTGGGCTCCCCAGTTTGTCCTTTGTCTGACCTTCAAACTGGAGGTGTTCTTCCGGAACCAAGATAGAAAGAACAGCTGCTAGTCCCTCACGATAGTCTGAACCTTCTAGGTTCTTATCTTTTTCCTTGAGAAGACCTGTCTTACGCGCATAGTCATTCATGACCTTAGTGATAGCAGACTTGAGTCCTGTCTCGTGCGTTCCACCGTCCTTGGTGCGAACGTTATTGACAAAGGATAGAATGTTATCTGAAAATCCATCATTGTACTGAAGCGCTACTTCCACTTGGAAACCATTATCTTCCCCTTCAAAGTAAAGGACTGGCGTTAAGGTTTCCTTGTCTTCATTAAGGTAGGAAACAAAGTCTTGTACTCCATTCTCATAGTGGAATTCAATCGCTTCATCTGTTCGTTTGTCCGTCAGAGATAAGGTCACATTTTTTAAGAGAAAAGCTGATTCATTGAGGCGCTCTGAAATGGTATTGTACTTGAAGTCTGTCGTAGAAAAGATAGTCGAATCAGGCATAAACGTAACCTTGGTACCTGTTTTAGACTTGGGTGCTGTACCAATTTTCTTCAAAGTCGTAACAGGTTTGCCACCATTTTCAAAACGTTGCTTGTAGACTGCACCATCACGGGTAATTTCAACTTCTAGCCAGCTAGAGAGGGCATTGACGACAGAAGAACCCACTCCGTGAAGTCCACCTGATGTCTTATAACCACCTTGACCGAATTTTCCTCCGGCGTGAAGAATGGTAAAGATAACCTCAACGGTTGGAATTCCCATAGCGTGCATCCCCGTCGGCATCCCACGTCCGTGGTCTTGCACAGTCAAACTCCCATCTTTATTGATGGTCACATCAATACGATCACCAAATCCAGACAAGGCTTCATCGACTGCATTATCAACGATTTCCCAAACTAGGTGATGGAGACCAGCACCATCGGTCGACCCAATGTACATACCTGGACGTTTACGGACCGCATCCAACCCTTCTAGCACCTGAATGGCATCATCATTATAATTGTTAATATTGATTTCCTTTTTTGACACAAGGAACCTCCTATTCGTTCATCTTTACTATTCTACAGGTTTTCCAAGGATTTTGCAAAATTTTTCTTTCTCCGGTGTGACAATTTCAGAAGTGATTCTCTGCCTTTCTTCTCCATTTCATGATATAATAGGAGTATGATTACAATAGTTTTATTAATCCTAGCCTATCTGCTGGGTTCGATTCCGTCTGGTCTCTGGATTGGACAAGTATTTTTTCAAATCAATCTGCGCGAACATGGTTCTGGTAACACTGGGACAACCAATACCTTCCGCATTTTAGGTAAAAAAGCTGGTATGGCGACCTTTGTGATTGACTTTTTCAAAGGAACTCTAGCAACGCTTCTTCCGATTATTTTTCATCTGCAAGGTGTTTCGCCTCTCATCTTTGGACTTTTGGCTGTTATTGGTCATACCTTCCCTATCTTTGCAGGATTTAAGGGTGGTAAGGCTGTCGCAACCAGTGCTGGTGTGATTTTCGGATTTGCGCCTATATTCTGCCTCTACCTTGCAGTTATTTTCTTTGGAACCCTCTATCTTGGTAGTATGATTTCACTGTCTAGTGTCACAGCATCTATCGCGGCTGTCATCGGGGTTCTACTCTTTCCGCTTTTTGGTTTTATCCTGAATCACTATGACCCTCTCTTCATCTCCATTATCCTAGCACTCGCTAGTTTAATTATCATTCGTCATAAGGATAATATCGCTCGCATCAAAAATAAAACTGAAAATTTGGTCCCTTGGGGATTGAACCTAACTCATCAACATCCAAAAAAATAAAACGTCAGTACATATTGTACTGACGTTTTTTGTATGCTTATTTTGATTTGATATAGTTAATACCATCTGCTTTTGGTGCAACTGCTTTTCCAAAGAAGGCTGCTAAGACAAGAATTGTCAAAACATAAGGTGCGATTTGAAGATAAACCGCAGGCACTCCTTGTAGGAATGGCAATTGAGAACCGATAACAGCCAAACTTTGTGAAAGTCCAAAGAAGAGACTAGAAAGCATGGCTCCGATTGGATTCCATTTCCCAAAGATCATCGCGGCAAGGGCGATAAATCCAGGTCCAACAATAGTTGTCACTGAGAAGTTAACTGAGATGGATTGAGCATAAATCGCTCCGCCAATTCCACCTAGGAAACCTGAAATAATAACCCCTAAATATCTCATCTTGTAGACATTGATTCCCAAGGTATCCGCTGCTTGAGGGTGTTCACCGACAGAGCGAAGACGAAGACCAAAACGAGTCTTAAAGAGGATAAACCAAGCAAGGAATGAGAAGGCAATCGCGATATAACCTAGCAGACTTGTTGATTTGAAGAAGATATCACCAATCACTGGGATATTTGCCAAGACTGGGAAATCAAAGCGACCAAAAGTCTGACTTAGGTTGTCAGTTTGTCCTTTGTTATAAAGAACTTTCACTAAGAAAACAGCCAAGGCTGGTGCCATCAAGTTCAATACCGTACCGCTGACAACATGGTCTGCACGGAAATGAACCGTCGCTGCTGCGTGGATGATAGAGAAGAGACCTCCAACCAATCCTGCTACAAGCAAGGATAGCCATGGAGTTGCTGCTCCAAATTGTTCTGCAAATTCAAGGTTAAAGACAACTCCAGAAAAGGCACCCATAACCATAATTCCTTCAAGGCCGACGTTTACCACACCACCACGTTCAGAGAAAACACCACCGATACTTGTAAAGATGAGGGGTGCTGAGTAAATCAGCATAGAAGACACCAAGAGGGTGAGCAAGGTTGTAATAGACATCTTTACTTACCTCCTTTAACTTGTTTTTTCGGTTTGACAAAGCGTTCGATAAGGTAATGAACACTGACAAAGAAGATAATAGACGCTGTTACAATGCTGACAAGCTCAGACGGTACCTGCGCCGCATTCATACCAGGGGCTCCAACTTGGAGAACACCAAATAGGAAGGCTGCAAAGAGAATACCGATTGGTGAGTTGGCTGCAAGCAGACTAACTGCCATCCCGTTAAATCCAACAGCCAATGACGCCCCTTGAACATAGACGTTCTGGAAGGTTCCAAGTCCTTCAACAGCTCCACCAAGACCTGCCAAAGCACCTGAAATAATCATTGATAGGATAATAGTTCGTTTGGCAGAAATACCAGCATATTCTGAAGCATGTGGATTAAGACCAACTGCACGAATTTCAAAACCAAGAGTTGTTTTCTTGAGCATGAACCAAATAACTGCAACGGCAATGAGAGCAAAGAAAATACCAATATTCATCCGCGAATTACCAGTCAACTCAGACAACCAAGGTGTCTGGTAGGTTGCATTAGCCCCAACACGAATGGTCGAATCTGTACTTTGCATGAAGTCTTTAGGAAAGGCATGGATAAAGGCATTCCCTACATACAAGACAATGTAGTTCATCATGATGGTTACGATAACCTCTGACGTCCCTAGATAGGCCCTAAGAATACCTGGAATCGCGCCAACAATCCCTCCAGCAATCAAGGCAATCACGATGGTTGCTAGAATCATCAAGGGACGTGGCATATCTGGATGCGACAAAGCAAACCAACCACTAAGAATCCAACCAGCCAAGGCCTGACCAGGAAGCCCTACGTTAAAGAAACCTGCACGACTGGCAACAGCAAAACCAAGACCAATCAAGACCAAAGGCCCCATAGCACGGAAGATTTCTCCAATCCCACGCAGGCTACCAAAGGCTGTATAGAACAATTCTTCGTAGCCCCAAATAGCATCATAACCGAAGATCCACATGACAATGGCTCCAAGTAAAATTCCTAGGAAGACAGAAATCAAGGGAACCGAAATTTGTTGTAATTTTTTAGACATCACTCTTCTCCTTTCCCAAGTTTCCACCAGCCATCAAGACACCAAGTTCTTGTTTATTGGTTGTTTCTGGTGATACAATACCTTGAATCTTACCATCGTGGATAACGGCAATACGGTCTGAGACGTTTAAAATCTCATCCAATTCAAAGCTGACAACAAGGACAGCCTTGCCATTATCACGCTCTTCAATCAAGCGTTTGTGGATATATTCAATGGCACCGACATCCAACCCACGAGTTGGCTGGCTGACGATAAGGAGATCAGGATCTCGATCAATTTCACGAGCAATAATTGCTTTTTGTTGATTTCCTCCTGAGAGTGCAGCTGCAGGAACAAATTCACTGGCAGCACGAACATCAAATTCTTCCATTAGCTTTTTAGCATAAGAAGTAATATTTGAATAGTTCAAAATTCCATTTTTACTATGTGGTTCTTTGTAGTAGGTTTGAAGGGCAATATTTTCAGAAATCATCATTTCCAAAATCAAACCATCACGGTGACGGTCTTCTGGAACGTGCCCAACACTCAACTCTGTAATCTGACGTGGGTGCAAGCCTACAATTGAATCTCCTTTTAGCTCAATGCTACCAGATTCAACCTTGCGAAGGCCTGTGATGGCTTGAATCAGTTCAGACTGACCATTTCCATCAATCCCCGCAATACCAACAATCTCTCCAGCACGAACATCCAAGGACAGATTTTTCACAGCTGGGACACCGCGGTTTTCATTGACCACCAAGTCTTTAATAGACAAGACCACTTCTTTTGGTTGAGAGGCTTGTTTCTCTGTTTTAAAGGAAACAGAACGTCCCACCATCATTTCTGCTAAATCAGCATTGGTAGCCCCTGCAATTTCGACGGTTTCAATTGATTTCCCACGACGGATAACTGTAACGCGGTCAGAAACTGCGCGAATCTCGTCCAACTTGTGGGTAATCAAGATAATTGATTTTCCTTCTTTGACAAGATTTTTCATAATAGCCATCAACTCATCAATTTCTGATGGAGTCAAAACAGCCGTTGGTTCGTCAAAGATAAGGATATCAGCTCCCCGATAAAGGGTTTTTAAAATTTCTACACGTTGTTGGGCTCCAACTGAGATATCTGCTACCTTGGCAGAAGGGTCAACAGCTAAGCCATAACGTTCAGAAAGAGCCTTGATTTCTTTGCTAGCTCCAGCGATATCTAGCACACCATTTTTAGTCAATTCACTACCTAAAATGATGTTTTCAGCCACTGTGAAGGCTTCTACCAACATAAAGTGCTGGTGAACCATTCCGATTCCCAAGCTAGCTGCTTTAGATGGTGAGTCGAGGTTGACAACTTGACCGTTAACCACAATTTCACCACTGGTTGGTTCAAGAAGCCCTGCTAACATGTTCATGAGCGTGGACTTTCCAGCCCCATTTTCTCCTAAAAGTGCATGAATTTCACCTTTTCGTAGGTGCAGGTTGATTTTGTCGTTGGCAACAAATTCACCAAACACCTTGGTAATATCACGCATCTCAATGACATTTTCGTGTGCCATGTGCTCTTCCTTTCAGAGTCTTATTTTATTTCAATAAAACTTGCTAATTTCTCTAGTAGCAAGCTTTACTGAGACAAAATGACTTTGTCTCAACTCTTAAAAAAGCGGCCGAGGGCCGCTTCCTAAGAAATGACTTCCATCCATTATTTTTCAGGAACTTTTACGCTTCCATCAAGGATTTTAGCTTTTGCAGCTTCGACAGCTTTTTTACCTTCTTCTGAAAGGTTTGTTACTGCCAAGTCAACCCCTTTAT
>ERZ773027.1370-NODE-1370-length-13128-cov-6.865983_pt1 | contig 13128 bp, 9 predicted proteins | sample MGYA00511032_ERZ773027 | MGnify/ENA primary metagenome ERZ773027 (study PRJEB29015, sample SAMEA2738138) | human oral metagenome | biome: human oral; feature: human-associated habitat; material: saliva | place: China | collected 2190 ... | reverse complement strand
CTACTCAGCCGGCGCGTCCCTGGCGGTGAACGCGCGCGAGCAGGGCGGCATCGCCGGCGTCATCAACGCGACCGGCGCTATCACGTGGATCGTGGCCCCCGTGAGCGCCACGGCCCTGTACGGCTGGATGCCGCTGTCCCCCTTCCTGCTGGCGCTCACGCTGGTCGCGCTGTCGTGCGCGTGCGCCTGGTGGCTCCTGCACCGATCCGATCACGAGGCCCGCGCGCGCGACTAGGACGCGACTAGGACGAGTGCCCCACGCCTCACAGCGCGTGCGGCGCTATCCTAGGAGGGTACGTAAGCCCTACGCGAAGGAGCCACCTGTGGCACAAGAAACCCGTACCGAAACCGACTCGATGGGCGCCGTTGAGGTCCCCGCGAACCGCTACTGGGGCGCTCAGACCGAGCGTTCGCTGCACAACTTCGACATTGGACGCAACACCTTCGTGTGGGGCCGCCCGATGGTGCGCGCCCTTGGCATCCTGAAGAAGTCCGCGGCCCTGGCCAACGCCGAGCTGGGCGAGCTGCCCGCCGACATCGCGAACTACATCGCGCAGGCCGGCGACGAGGTCATCTCCGGCAAGCTCGACGACAACTTCCCGCTGGTCGTCTTCCAGACCGGTTCGGGCACGCAGTCGAACATGAATGCCAACGAGGTCATCTCCAACCGCGCCATCGAGCTCGCGGGCGGCACCATGGGCACCAAGTCCCCCGTGCACCCCAACGACCACGTGAACCGCGGCCAGTCCTCGAACGACACGTTCCCCACCGCCATGCACATCGCGGTCGTCTCCGAGCTGCACGACATGTACCCGCGCGTGCGCCAGCTGCGTGACACCCTGGACAAGAAGGCCAAGGAGTTCGAGGACGTCATCATGGTGGGCCGCACCCACCTGCAGGACGCGACCCCGATCCGCCTGGGCCAGGTCATCTCCGGCTGGGTTGCTCAGATCGACTTCGCCCTCGACGGCATCGAGTACGCCGACACCCGTGCGCGCGAGCTGGCCATCGGCGGTACCGCCGTGGGCACCGGCCTGAACGCTCACCCGAAGTTCGGCGAGCTCACCGCCAAGAAGATCTCCGAGGAGACCGGCATCGAGTTCAAGCAGGCCGACAACCTGTTCGCCGCCCTGGGCGCGCACGACGCGCTGGTGCTGGTCTCGGGCGCGCTGCGCGTCCTGGCCGACGCCCTCATGAAGATCGCGAACGACGTGCGCTGGTACGCCTCCGGCCCGCGTAACGGCATCGGCGAGCTGATCATCCCCGAGAACGAGCCGGGCTCGTCCATCATGCCGGGCAAGGTCAACCCGACCCAGTGCGAGGCCATGACCATGGTCGCCACCCAGGTGTTCGGCAACGACGCGACGGTCGGCTTCGCCGGCTCGCAGGGCAACTTCCAGCTCAACGTCTTCAAGCCGGTCATGGCCTGGAACGTCCTGGAGTCCATCCGCCTGCTGGGCGACGCCTGCGTGTCCTTCGATACGCACTGCGCGTACGGCATCGAGCCCAACTACGAGAAGATCCAGCACAACCTGGACATCAACCTCATGCAGGTGACGGCCCTGAACCGCCACATCGGCTACGACAAGGCCTCGAAGATCGCGAAGAACGCGCATCACAAGGGCCTGTCGCTGCGCGAGTCCGCCCTCGAGCTGGGCTTCCTGACGGCCGAGGAGTTCGACGCGTGGGTCGTTCCCGCCGACATGACGCACCCCAGCGCCGCCGACGAGTGATCCGCTTCAGGCGCGCTAGCGCGGCTTAGCGTTTGGCCCCGGTCTCGTTTCCACGAGGCCGGGGCCGTGTCACGCTGTCAGGCGCGCCGCACTCACTTCGTCCAGGGCGTCGCCCCCACCGTAATGTCAGTGAATTGAGCGTGGAAGTCTTTCCACGTCATTGTGAAGGCGGGGCCGACAGACGGGGCGCCAGGACTGTTGTTCTTCCCCCACGGATTCGACAGTGTAACCCCATCAGCATCCGCTCCGATCACGGTGTAGACGTGCATGTCCGGCAGCGTGATCTTCGTGGGCTGCCCGTCCACAGTGACAGTGATGTTGTTGTTTGGCGTCATCAGGTCGGGCATGGCTTCTGCGACCACCGGTTTCCCATCACGGATGGCATCGATCGCAGCCTGTTGGGCGTTTTCCTTGCCTCTGAAGAAATCAAGGTTGACGGAAGATCCGCTGCCGCTAATCTCCCGCATGGTGATTGCAGACAGACTGCCGGAGGCCCCTCCGCTCAGAAGACCCGATTTCGTTCCACCGGGATGGGCTTTGATGTATGCCATCTCAAAGATGGAGGCGGCATCAATTCCCCCTCCAAGCCTCTTGTTTCCGTGCGTGAGTATTTCCTTGACCAAGAAGGGTGTTCCACCGTTGAGACCCGGGAATCGTACGAGGAAGCCGTCCACGGTTCCGTTCGTGGCGTGGTGCGGGCTGATGAGGCTCGCGAGGTATGCGCGTCCTTCCGGCGTGTGATCGTACGCATTGAGGGACGCGAGCAAGTGGCAGTCCCCGAGGCTGCCCTGGTCGGGCTCGATGAGGGACTGTGAGGGGTCCGCAAGCTGCTCAAGAATGCGCGCGATCTGCTCGCTCGTGAGCGCCGTCGTATCCCCAACATCGGTTGTGCTGCCGTCCGCGTTTTTCTGGATGTCTTCGGGCGTGAAGTAGAGGGCGGCACGGACCTCTGCGGCCGTGATGGCCGCTTGTTCTTCGATACCGTCGAGGGCTTTGTCGTAGCGGAAGGACAGGAAAGCGACCTCGGCGGCGTAGAAACGGGCTTCATGCCTGCGTTCCTCGGCTGAGAGCGAGCAGTACATCGCCCATAGCTCTTTGGCTTGCGCGCGGACCTCCTCGATAATGCGTAGCTCAGCCTCCAGGACCTTTGCGTAGCGCAGGAGTGAGGCGGCGGCATCGTCTGTTCCGCTGTCCCAGATCGTCAGCTCGTTTTTCTCTTTCTCGCAGCTGGCCTCGCACGCCTCGTGGGCTTTACCCTCCCAACCGTTTGTTCGACTGATCGCCGAGGAGATAGCACCCGCGGTGTCGCGGATCTTGTGGGCGCGGTCTGTGAGTTCGTCACTACACCGTTCGACGGCAGCCACATCGCCGGGGACCGGCGGGAACTTCAGGCGAAAATCAATCAGCATGGTATTGCCCTCCCGTCAGAGTTGTGCGCGGATGCCGGCAAGGACATCTGCAATTGTTTGGTCGGCTTCTTCTGTGCTTCTCGCGGTGTATCCGATTGCGAAAGCGGTCTGAGTGAGCCAGTTGGTCGTCCCCCGTTTTCGTGCGGCGTAGGCGTCAGCGAAGGCTTTCAGCGCGTCGCTGACGGCTTCACTGCCGGTGTCGATGGGGGCGAGGCACTCGTCGAGGTCCACCTGCGTCATGTTGTCACGCACGTCGCACAGCGCTGTGGAGGCCTCGAAAAGGTCGTCAGAATTCATGGCGTAGTCGCTCATTGCATCCTCCTGGGGTCTGAGGTAACGGATCATCATATGTGATGTCCGCCAATTCACCAAAACCCGTTCGAGACTGAGAATGAGGGGATTCCAGAGGCCCTCTTTCTGGTAGCGTCGGCCAGCTCCCTCCCCTGGTCAGCCAGCTTCCTCCCGTGGATCACGCGCACCGAACACCCCCCAAATTTCGCACGTAATTCCCTCCAACTCCATGAGCGCAACACTCAGCCCAGCTGGAGGCTCCCCATATTCCGCATGCAATTCCCTCCCAGGCTCTTTGATTATTGAAATACATTCGTTGGAATCACGCGGTTTTCTCACCATCACGATGAACAAGGCACAGGGAATTGCATGCGAAATTTCCGGATGACCGCAGTCGCGGCTGGTTCGGCAGTGGCCTTCCCTTAACGTTTCGGGCAAACTCGCAGGCAAAGCCGCTATTCCGTACGGAATCGTTCAGCCTTGGGCGCGCGCTTTCCGGCGCATCTTTAGAATCGTCGAGGCGATGATGGAGAGCAGGAAGATGTTGAAGAGGATCGCGCCCACGCTCGGGGATACCCACGTGGCCACGAGGCGCCCGACGGGGGTCGTGGCCGCTGCGGATACGCCGACGATAAGGCCGATGCGCAGGTTGACCATGCGGTGGCGCAGGTTGGTAACGGTGCCCGCGATGCCGGTGGGGATCATGACGAGGAGAGAGGTGCCGCGCGCGATGAGGTCCCCCGCGCCGACGGCGAGCTCCATGCCGGGCACGATGACGGATCCACCGCCCACGCCGACCAGGCCGGAGAGGATGCCGGCGCACAGGCCCACCAGGATCATGAGGGCGCACGAGGCCGGGGTCAGCGAGACTGACCCCTCGCGCGTGGGGACGTGCAGGTATTGGGAGACGATGACGAAGACCGTGAAGCCGATGAGGATCCAGGGCAGGGAGGGCGCGGGGAGGCGGCGCAGGAGCCACACGCCGATCTGGGAGCCCACGAGCGCGCCGACGACGAGGAGGGCGGCTCCCGCCCAGGAGACCTCGCCGTGCAGGGCGTAGGTGCCCGAGCCGACGGCGGCGGTGACGATGATGGCGGCAAGCGACGTGGCCGAGGCGCGGCGCTGATCCATGCCCAGGACGGCCATGAGGGCGGGCACGATGACGAGGCCGCCTCCCACCCCGAAGAGCCCGGAGAGGAATCCAGCGCCGACGCCCATCGCAATGACGAGGAGGATGCGGCGCAGGGTGAGGGGCTGGGAGTCGGTGTTGGCCATGCTTCTACTGTAGTGCTGAGTCGTTTTGCGTTCTGGGACGGGGCATCACCGTGCGAGAAACATGTACCCATGCCTTGTTCATGGGCCCGCGTGCAGCAGGACCTCGCGTCTGAGAGCTCCGTTAGGATGGGGGCATGACAGATGCGCGTGACCCGCGAGGGATTGTTAACTTCTTTGTCCGGTACCTGGTTCTCCACGTGATCTTCCTGGTCGGGCTGGCGCTCTCCTATGCCGCGGGCCTGGCCCTCTTCTATTTCTTTGGTTTCGTGGGCTTCTTCACCTTCTTCCAGGTGTTGATAGCCGTCACCCGAAAGTTCCTCGATAAGGCCGGATGGTGGAAGCCTGTCGCGATCGCGGGGGCCGTAGTCTCCGACGTGGCGGTCCTGTGGTGGCTGGGAAGCTTGCTGGGAGGTGCACTTGACGGCTCTTCTGAGTGGTGGCTTGTGACTGCGTGGCTGCCCTACCACTTCGTCGCTGCTTTCTTCGCATGGGGGCTCCGCGAGATCTTCCGCTGGTTGAGCCCACGAGTCACTGCGACGCCCAGCGCCTCTGACAGTCCCGCCGAGCCGGCCGCTCCCGAGAACCTGGGCGAATCTAACGATGCGGATGCCCCGACAGCCACCCCTGCAGGCGCAGAAGCCGACACCGACAAGCGGTAGTCCGTTTTCTCGGGAGCAGCTTCGGCTCCTCCCCTACCACCAGACAAAACGCACAACCCGCCCCCGGCCTCGTCAATCCATCAACGAAGCCGGAGGCACGTCTACTGTTTCTTCTTCGGTGCAGGTAGCTCCTCCCACATCGCGTCGACGACGTCGCGCAGTACATCGCGATCCTCCACCTCGACGAGGAGCATCTCCTTCGCTCCCTCGTAGGGGATGGCGCGCGGGGCCTCGGGCAGAAGCCGTTCGGAGGCGGGCGTGACCTTGAGCAGGAAGCGGTCGCCGCGGTAGATGCCGCCGATGACCTTGCCCCGGTAGTAGAGGACGTATCCGCCCATCATCTTGCGGTGCGCCACGTCTTCCAGCTCGCCCAGCAGGTCGAGCACGAACTCCAGGTATTGGGTGCTGCACGACATCGTTCTTCCTCGCTTTCCCGCTCAACGACACGCTCGCCTGAGCCTGCGCTGCATTGAGCGGCCGTCCTCTTTTGTGGCGTATGAGAACAGTATAGGAGCCTGTGAGCGGCCCGGTGACCGCGTTCGTTCATTGATCAACGGGGCCGGGTTGGAAGCAGGAAGGGCTAGTATCGCCATGATGCTAAAGGCTTGAAGGGCTGGACCTCGCAGCTGAGAACTCCGTTAGGATGGGGCATGACAGATACGCGTGACCCGCGAGGGATTGTTAACTTCTTTGTCCGGTACCTGGTTCTCCACGTGATCTTCCTGGTCGGGCTGGCGCTCTCCTATGCCGCGGGCCTGGCCCTCTTCTATTTCTTTGGTTTCGTGGGCTTCTTCACCTTCTTCCAGGTGTTGATAGCCGTCACCCGAAAGTTCCTCGAGAAGGCCGGATTGTGGAAGCCTGTCGAGATCACGGGGGCCGCATTCTCCGACGTGGCGGTCCTGTGGTGGCTGGGAAACATGCTGGGAGGCGCACTTGACGGCTCTTCTGACTGGGGGCTTGTGACTGCGTGACTGCCCTACCACTTCGTCGCCGCTTTCTTCGCGTGGGGACTGCGCGAAATCTTCTACTGGTTGACCCCGCGAGACTCTGCCACGCCCAGCACTTCTGACAGTCCCGCTGAGCCGGCCGCTTCCGAGAACCTGGGCGAATCCAACGATGCGGACGCCCTGACGGATAGCAACGGGGTCACCGACACCGACAACCGATAAGTCGGAGTGTTCATGGGCGCGTCCGTTCAACATGACACGACCGGCCACCCATCTCAACAAAGAGGACACCAAAGTACCAGCACCACACAGATTGGAGGCACGGAGCCGCAGCAGTTCCACAGCCCAAGTGACCGGGTATAGTCTTCCAATCTAGGTTCCCGATGAGCCACCGCCCTTGTATATCAGCGCGCGAATAAGAGTACTCCATAATTAGAATAAGACTAATCTTTGCAGCAAGGAGGACACTCGATGGCACGCTTGACACTCAAGGACATTGAAGCACGCATCGCCCCCCTCGGAGACCACGTGACCTATGACCGGGAGTTCCTCTTCAGCCTTCTGGTCGCTTACGGCAAACCGAAGAGTTCTATCACCCGTCTACGCAACGGTTCGTTGAACGTATCGGCAGACCCCACTTGCGAGGTAGCTCTAAAGAACGTGGTCTATTTCCGTGAGATTCCCAAGGCCACGGAAACATCCCTATTGGAAGCCGGAGAGCAGCTGCGCACCGCTGCTCACGTGCTTCGCTACACCCCACGCTTCATCATGGTCACCGACTACACCACGTTGATCTCATGGGACACGAAGACTGGTGAGAACATCGTTTTTCCCTTGCGGGAGATCGCCAAGCACTTCACATTCTTCCTACCTTGGGCGGGTATGGAGAAAGCCCAGTACGTGGCAGAAAGACATGCGGACGTTAAGGCTGCCGAACAAATGGGGAAGCTCTTCGACGAGCTACTTAAGGCCAACCCAATTGTCACGAAGGACGAGACCCAGCGCCACGGCCTCAACGTATTCTTCACCCGCCTGTTATTCTGCTTCTTTGCGGAAGACACAGGGATTTTCACAGACAACCAGTTCACTAACGCAGTAGGCTCTCACACCCAAGAGGATGGTTCTGACGTCGACATTTTCCTCACAGGCCTATTCAAAGCACTGGACACTGAACGCTCGGAGGATAAGCCCGCATACCTCACAGGCTTCCCCTATGTGAACGGACGACTTTTCAGCACTGACCACGCACTATTCATCCCAACGTTTACAAAGGCCGCACGCGCCATGTTACTGGGACTGGGCACATTGATCTGGCAAGAGATCAACCCGGACATCTTCGGTTCCATGTTCCAGGCAATCGTCACCCCTGGAAAGCGCTCAGACCTTGGCCAGCACTACACGTCCGTCCCCAACATTCTAAAAACCATCGAACCACTGTTTCTTGATGACCTACGCAGAGAATTCGACACAGCATGGGACAGCACAAAGAAACTCGAGGATCTACTCCATCGCATTTCTGAAATACGCATATTTGACCCTGCTTGCGGAAGCGGTAATTTCCTGGTTATTGCATACAAGGAGTTGCGTCGTCTGGAGCATGCGATCTTAGAGCGCCTGGCGGATCTCGCCCCCTCCCACAACACCCTGTTCACGGACTCAGTGATCAGCATTGAACATTTCTATGGCATTGAAATCGACGATTTCGCTGCGGAGGTAGCGATCCTTTCATTATGGATCGCCAAGCACCAAATGAATCGCGAGTTTGAGGATAAGTTTGGCACCACCATCCCACTTATCCCATTGAAAGAAACCGGGGCTATCCATACAGGAAATGCCACCCGAATCAACTGGAATTCCATCTGCAAAAATGACGGTAGCGGCGAAATATACCTTATCGGCAATCCACCTTACGGAGGAGCAAAGAAACTCAAAGCAGCTCAAAAGGAAGACTACGATTACGTTTTCGGAGACCGCCCCTACTCAAAAAACCTGGACTACATTGCTCTATGGTTCATCAAGGGGGCATCCTACATCCGCCAAACCCAAGCACAACTCGCATTTGTAAGCACAAACTCTGTGACCCACAGGCGAACATGTGGGCCTCATGTTTCCTATGATTCTCGAGATGGGGCTTGAGATCGGCTACGCCTATACCTCTTTCAAATGGGAAAACAACGCTAAGCATAACGCAGGTGTAACCGTGGTGGTCGTCAGTTTACGCAACATCACCAACATCCAAAAGTATTTGTATTCCGAGAACATCCAAACACAGGTTACAAATATCAATGGATACCTGATCGATGCTGACGATGTTTATATCAGTAGACGTAAACAACCCCTCACCCAATGCCTCCCAGCCATGAACTATGGTTCTATGCCCCGCGACGGCGGGAATCTAATTCTTTCTGAAACTGATCTCACCGATCTGAAAAATACAGATCCTCAGGCAGAACGCTTCGTTAAGTCTTATTGCGGAGCCAAGGACTTTATTGAAGGAAATCAACGATACTGTCTATGGATTACGGACTCTCAGGCACAAGAGGCGCAGGAATCCGCCTGGATTTCAGGTCGCCTACGCTCAGTTTCAGAGTACCGACAGACCAGTGACGCACCATCCACTGCCAAGTATGCAAGCAGGCCACATTTATTTGTACAGCGCGCTTACAAGCCTACCGATTCGATCATCGTTCCACGCGTTTCTTCAGAACGACGCGATTATATCCCCATCGGTTACTTAGGTCCCGAAACGGTGATTTCAGACGCTGCAAATGCTATCTACGATGCTGAGCCTTGGTTGTTCGCATTACTTACGTCACGGATGCACATGGTATGGCTTCGCGCGGTGGGCGGTAAAATGAAAACTGACTACCGTTACTCAAATACGTTAGTCTACAACAACTTTCCCGTCCCCCCACTTACTGACCAAGTGAAGGAAACCCTCACACAACGTGCATTCCGCGTGCTTGATGTGCGTGAATACCATTGTGAGTACACATTGGCTGAGCTGTACGACACGGAAAAGATGCCTGAGAATCTGCGCCAGGCCCACGTGGACTTGGACATTGCTGTGGACCGCATCTACCGGAAGCCACCCTTCAGCTCCGATGATGAGCGGCTCACGTTACTCTTCGATCTCTATCGGCAGATGAGCGACCAGAAAGCACCCAGCCAGCAGGCAACCAGAACCACACAGAGAAATCGCCGAACACGAAAGGCACAGTCATGAGCGCCCATATTGAGGACTTCACAAACATAGTCGACGTTACCTACGCCCAAAATTGTTCTTCGGTAAACACCAATGAGCTGGGTATGCGCGAAATGCAGGCCAGGGTGTTTAAACAACGAGCTTCTCAGTACCTCCTCGTGAAGGCGCCCCCAGCGTCGGGGAAGTCCCGTGCCTTGATGTTCGTGGCACTGGATAAACTGTACAATCAGGGCATCAGGAAGGTCATTGTCGCAGTACCCGAGCGTTCTATCGGCGCTTCCTTCGCCAGCACAGACCTGACGACCTACGGATTTTTCGCCGATTGGCGCGTTGAGGATCGAAACAACCTGTGCACGCCCGGTTCCAGCCAGTCCAAAGTACAAGCTTTCGTGGATTTCTTGGAGAATTCAGATCCAGTCCTTGTGTGTACCCACGCAACCCTGCGGTTCGCCTTTGAGAAACTTCCACCAGAAGCTTTCAACGACTCTCTATTGGCTATCGACGAGTTCCACCACGTGTCCGCCGACATTGAGTCATCACGTCTAGGAGCCCTACTCCGCGACGTGATGACGAAATCCACTGCGCATATCGTGGCCATGACTGGCTCCTACTTCCGCGGGGATAGCGTTCCGGTGCTCCTACCAGAGGACGAAGCCAAGTTCACCCCGGTTACTTTCAACTATTACGAACAGCTCAACGGATACCGGTATCTCAAGCACCTGGGGATCGGCCACCACTTCTACCAGGGCCGCTACACCGATGCGATCCACGAAGTGCTGGACCTAGACAAGAAGACAATCGTCCACATCCCCAACGTGAATTCCGGCGAGTCCACCAAGAACAAACTCGAAGAAGTTGGTTTCATCCTCGACGCCATCGGCACCGTGGAACGCACCGAACCCCGCACCGGGATTATCGAAGTGCGGCGCCGCGATAACGGTAGCGTCGTTCGCGTAGCAGACCTGGTGGACGATACGGATCAGAATGCGCGAGCAAACACCCTGCATTACCTGTCCACTGTGGCCTCGAAGCACCGCGATGCCGTTGACATTATCATCGCACTCGGGATGGCGAAAGAGGGTTTCGACTGGCCCTTCGCAGAGCACGCTCTAACGGTCGGATACCGTGCTTCACTGACAGAAATAATCCAGATCATCGGGCGTGTCACTCGCGACAGCGAAGGCAAGAGCCGCGCTCAGTTCACGAACCTCATTGCAGAACCCGACGCCAGCCAAAACGAGGTAGCGGTAGCGGTAAATAACATGCTCAAAGCGATCACCGCATCGCTGCTCATGGAGCAGGTCCTCGCTCCCAACTTCGCTTTCAAGGCCAAGCAGGGTAATGACGACACCTCCGAACCGGGGACATTGCGAGTCAGGGGGTTCAAAGAACCATCCACTGCACGGGTCAAGCAGATCATCCAGACCGACCTCAACGATCTCAAGGCTAACATCCTTCAAGATGACAACTTCGCACGGGCTGCTGCAGGGAGCGTCGACCCTCAGTCGACCAACAAGATCCTTATCCCCAAAATCATCAGGCAACGCTACCCAGACCTCACCGAATCCGAGGTTGAAGAGGTTCGCCAGCATGTAGTCATAGACTCCGTCGTTAAGACGGGTGAGGTGAAGGAAGTCGGAGACAAACGTTTCGTAAAGCTGGCTAACCGATTCGTGAACCTCGACGAGTTGAACATCAATCTCATCGACACGATCAATCCGTTTCAGCGCGCTTTTGAGGTAATTTCCAAAACCGTCACGCCCAACGTGCTGCGACTGATCTCCGACACTATCGCCGCTACGCACCTGGATATCGCTGTCGAAGAAGCACTCGAAGCATTTCCACAGATCCAGCACTGGGCGAAAGTCAACGGAAAGCGTCCCGACCGTCGTTCTGAGGACGCAACCGAGCGCTACTATGCCGAGTGTCTGCTGATATTGCGGCGTTTCAAACAGGAGAGCGACCGGCGAAGGACCCAGGAGAGCGCAAGCCAGGAAGACTGAATATGAGCGAGGACAACCGCAACCTTGAGGCTCTACTCGACGCTGTCATTGCCAGTGACGAGGACGGACTCTTAGAGGAACCAACAAAGAAACATAAGCTCACCAGAGAAGACCGCCTGGACCGAGGCTTCCTAGAAATCGCCGAATTTTACCGCACCCACGGACGCCGCCCAAGCTCACACACTCGTGACATTGCCGAACGCCGCCTGGGAGCTCGCTTGGACGGCTTCCTAGCCGACGAAGTTCGCGCTGATGCGGTGGCGGACCTTGATGACTTCGGCCTGCTGGACCCTGAGAGCGCTCCGAAGAATGTCGATGAGCTTCTCGCCCACGATGATCTCGATCTATTGGGCGGCGACGATGACATCTTCGATCTGACTACGCTCCCCGCGAGGGTCGTTACAGACAAGGATGTGGAGGTTGCAAAACGCAAGAAAGCACGTGATTTTAGACAGTTTGAGAACCTCTTCAAAATCAAGCACGCCGAGCTGGCCACTGGCAAAGCGATTCTACGCAATTTCAGCGGCATCTCAACCATCAGGCAAGGCAGCTTTTTCGTGCTAGGCGGGGTCATGTTGTTTGTCTCTGAGGTAGGTGAGCGCGACTATAAGATGAGCGGAGGCTCCTCTCGACCCCGTGAACGCCTGCGGGTAATTTTTGAGAACGGCACCGAATCCTCAATGTATCGAACCTCATTGGCTATTCGACTGGCTGAACAGAACGGCAGGGCAGTCGTTCCGGCCGATCATGTCCTCTCTTTGGACGAGCTGGGGGACGCTGATATTGAGACCGGACACATTTACGTGTTGCGCTCGCTGAGCACGGATCCACAGATCGCCGGTCTAGAGCACCTTCACAAAATCGGTTTCTCGACAACCCCGGTCAGTCAGCGCATCAAAAACGCTATCAACGAGCCTACGTACCTGATGGCCCCCGTTGAGGTTGTGGCCGACTATCGTGTCTACAACGTGCGCCCCTCCGCTTTGGAACGCCTAATCCACCGTGTTTTCTCCGATGTACGCCTCAACCTCAGCCAGGTGGGCCACGATGGAGAGATCTACAATCCCTCCGAGTGGTTCATAGTCCCCATCGATGCGATCGACCAGGCCATTGAAATGACCGTCAATGGCGACATCACAGATTTCACCTACGATCCAACAACTCAGACCTTTATCTACAAGGGAGGTGGAGGAGACCGAGGTTAGCTCTCGTATAAGTTTCTGACTCGTATCCATCGAATTCTATAATGAATCACGGAGCGCAGACACATGGCATAGATTCGCGCAGAGGTCTTCGCCATGCGCAGCTCCGGGAGCACTACACAGCACCGGAGCTGCTCTCCAGAACAAATGGAGTCCCCGGCACGTCCTATTTCCACCCACCCCAGCCCCAGCCTCGCCAACGAGCACGGGGCAAGTAAGACAGACTCACAAAACCCAACTTTTCAGAATACTCCCCCAAGGCTCTCACGTTAGACACTTTCAGAAAATAACGACAGGCTCTCGTACAGACAAGCAACCAAAGCAGCAGCTCACGAGCACACAATGCCTGGCAAATACTCAGAAATTCAACTAACCCACGATTTTACTTGTCCGCACTGCGGGAC
>ERZ773027.1369-NODE-1369-length-13133-cov-2.999694_pt1 | contig 13133 bp, 10 predicted proteins | sample MGYA00511032_ERZ773027 | MGnify/ENA primary metagenome ERZ773027 (study PRJEB29015, sample SAMEA2738138) | human oral metagenome | biome: human oral; feature: human-associated habitat; material: saliva | place: China | collected 2190 ... | reverse complement strand
CGTCTTTTACATACAGCTTCTGTGTCCATTCAAACTCCGTCATATCAAACACGTCAATCTGAACTCCGTCAGGAAGAGGCTTACCATCCTCAGTCTCGACCTTGATATCCTTAACATTAACGACTTCTCCTTTGTTCACCTTCTCCTTAGGCCCAGGTGCCGGCTCGGATCCATTTCCTCCTGAACCTGAGTTATCGTCGTGACTGTTAAGCTTTTGAAGCCTAATAACTGAAATCGGTTTGTCCTCTTTCATAGTCTTTGTATGTCTGTCATACCATACGGCTCCCTTTCCTTCCGAAGGAATCGCCATAGGAATAGTATCGAGATTGGGATCAGCATCGATCAGCTTATAATCATTGAATTTTGGTTCATTCCACGAGATGCCGAGTCTATACTCCTTGCCGGTACGCATCGCTATCTTGATCTTGCCGTCTTTTACCTTATATTCCCGCTGGAGGCTAATCTCCGGATCATCGAGATCAAACAGGAATCCATCTTCTATAGGCTTGCCGTCTGTATCGACAACAGCAATAGTTGCTGCAGCCATCTCCGATGTAGATACTCGTTCCAATTTGTGATTTTTTGCAGCTTTTGCCCGAGCACCGACTGCTGTCCCTTTGCCATCTGCAATACCGTTGTTTTTAACAACATGTGCTGCAGCAGCCTTTTTTGTCGTAGCTGCTTCATCCCGATTTCCCGAATCGTCTGCCATAACCTGATATGGTAACATAGTCATTATTATGGCAAAGGATAGGAAAATACCGGATAACTTTGAAATAAGTGTGTGTTTTTTCATGTTATTCTTTCCTTAATCATCATGTAGGTAGTAACGATTGATGCATACAACGCTCATCTCAAGCTGTTCCCCAATCCAGCCCTTGGAATGCGACCAATGCATCGTGCTAATTGTATAATATCGTGCATATTCAAAGGATTGTATTTTTGAATACCTTTCTGTCTGTTATAAATTTAATTTATCGCACGATATATTGACAATTCCTTAATTTATCACCTTGCTTTTACCAACTCGTTTTGTCCTATAACCCCAACTACGCAAGTTTACGCATTTTGGTCTACCCGGCACTAATGTATTCATCATATATTTCTTTATCTACATGCTTCCGTATCTTCCGGCGAACTCCTTTGGAGCGTGCTTTTATCTCTTCACGAGTTTTATCATCTAACTCGATAACTTTTGTGCCACTCTTTTTGACGGTATTTATCTGCCTTTGGATGCGCTTATCTGCCTGCTTTCTGGCATAGATGGTAGCATTAGCGGATGCTTCATCCATAATCTTTTGATCCTTTGCAGATAGCGTATTATAGAAATCCTCATTCATAATAAGTGAAATCATGTGAGGTAGATGATTAGTTTCAACAATATATTTCTGTTGCTCGTAAAGCTTATTGGAGACGATGACCTCATAAGGATTCTCCTGTGCATCAATGGTATGCTGCTGAAGCCCGATATACACCTCGGCGAAACTCATAGGCAGCGGATTAGCGCCTATAGATTCCCAGAATTTCAGATGATAGCTATTTTCCATAGTGCGGATTTTCTGTCCCTTGAAGTCATCTATACTCTGAACCTTCCTGTTTGTGCTCATGACGCGGAACCCTTGGTCTGCCATGCCCAGGAAGTGATATCCACCCTTACTGTAAGTCGTATTTAGGAGCCTTCTGAACCTTGCTTTGTCTAAAATCGCTCTGTAATCATCCATAGAATCATAAATTTCCGGTAAATCGAACACCGCCAGATCAGGCATAAATGTCACCTGCGGGCCGGTATTCTGCACGATGAAAGGTATATCTCCATCTCGGCAGCTTTCGAGAAGATCTCTGTCTCCGCCGAGCGTTGAATTGGGATAAACTTGAATTTTTATACGGCCGTCGCTCAGTCTGTACACTTCAGAAGCAAATTTATCAGCATAAAGCTGGGTAACAGTATCCTCCGGACTTGCTGTAGCGAGTGGTAATGCATAACGCTGCTCCCCGCCGTCTTCTACGGCTTTGACAGCTTTTTTTGCTTTTGACTTGCTGTACCTGGAGTTGCCGGAACTGATAGAACAGCTTGAGAGGAAAAGCAAATGTATTGTTATGAGGATTAAGGTGATGGTCAGCATTTTTTTGTTTTTCATTCCGCATCTTCCTCGTATAATATTTCTTACCGACACATTTTCTTATGAAAAAGTGTCCTACAATAACTCGTTCAACCTTGGATATCCTATAGCAGCGCCAGCGAAAGCGCCGGGATAAATGTTATCAGCACAAGAGCCACGAGAAAATATCCAATCATAGGAAGAGCTTTTTTCGCGATATCCATGACTGAAACATCTGTTATGGAGGCGGCTACAAATAGATTGACTCCGATAGGAGGAGTGATAAAGCCTATGGCCAGGTTCACCACCATGATGACTCCGAATTGGATAGGATTCACGCCTATGTTCGTAGCTATAGGGAGCAGGATAGGTGTCAGGATCAGGATTGCCGGCGTTGTATCCATGACCATTCCTACGATGAGCAGGAATGCGTTTATAATGAACAGGATTATAATCTTGCTGTGAAAATTTGAGCTGATAAGCTCGCTGACTGTCTGAGGCACCTGCATCAGTGTTAGTACTCTCGAGAAAGCCGTAGAAGCGGCTAGGATGAAGAGTATCGGGGTGAAGGTACGAATGGCTTCCTTAAATATTTCTCCGAGATCCTTCAGATGAATACTCTTATATACCAGCAGGCTGATAATAAGGGCATAGAACACGGAGATGACGGCAGCCTCGGTAGGTGAAGCGACTCCCGAATATATACATCCCAGGATAATAACCGGACTCAGAATAGCGAAAAAGCTATCCTTAAGTACGGTTACGAGGCTTCTGTCATGTAGCTTTTGTACTTCCATCCGAATCCTGAGCTTATCCTCACCATGCTTCCGGCAATAATGAAATGCATAGACCATCAGGAGGATGCCGATGAGCAGACCGGGTATGATACCGGCAATAAAAAGGTCACTGACTGATGCCCCGGATGCCATGCCGTACATGATAAAGGGAATACTTGGAGGGATAATAACTCCCAGGCCGCCTGCGACTGCCACGATGGCTGTCGTGAATTTGAGGTCGTAGCCAAGCTCTGTGAGGATAGGGATGGTCATACTGCCTACAGCAGCTACCGTCGCCGGCGCAGAGCCTGAAATGGCTCCGTAGAACAGACAGGTAACAATGACTGCGCAAGGCATTCCGGCCGTGCGATTCCCGAGAAAGTAGGCGAAGACGTCAAAGAGCTTCTTGGAGATTCCACCCTTAGCCATGATGATTCCTGACAGGACGAACATAGGCACCGCCAAAAGGGGAAAGGAATCAAGCCCACCGAACATGGCACGCACCATATATTTCGCACCGACTGTAAATGACGGATCCGCCAGTGAGGGCAGTACTGATGTGATACCGAGAGCGATCCCCACCGGTATGGCGATGATGAGCAGTAGAACGAAGATGATGAAGAGGATACCTATCGACATTTATACTTCACCTCCCCGTTAGTGGAATCAAGGTGTTCTGCATTCGCCTCAATAACAGCATCTGTGCCGGAGCGCTCAGGATGTATAGGCTCATAGACATTCTTGCCAATGGCAATTTTGAATTCGATAATCCAGCGCTGCACAATACGAAATGCCACAAAGATGAATGATACAAATGGTGCCGCTTGTATATAGTACATGGGGATGGAGCAGGCAGGAGATACCTGACCGCTCTCCACGGCAGACATCATGTATGAGAACGCAATAGGAATCATATATATGAAGAAAATTAACTCAAAGGTATGGTTCACAATCTTGAAGATTGCGTTGCCGCGTCTGGGAAAGATAGAAACGAACTGTTCAATCTTGATGGATAAACACTTCTTGCTGCAATAGCTGACGCTAAGAAATCCGCTCCATATGAACATGTAGCGGGTTAATTCCTCAGACCAGGATAACGACATACCGAAAACATATCGAGAGACTACTTGTATGCCCATGATCATTGTCATCCCTATGAGAAGTGCGATTAACAGCGATTCCTCCAAGCTTTCGTCGAGAAAATGAATCACTTTCTTCATAGCATTCTCCTTCCGATCAAAACGTTTACAGGATATGTAAATAAAAAGGAAAAGGTTGGGTTCTATCAGAACCCAACCTTAAGCATATTGTATAGCATTTATAACGCGTTGTGCAATAGTGTAAGTACGGTGCTGAGATCGTTTACCCCCATCTGTCCGGGAGCAGATGCCTTTTTCGCTGCTCCGAAGGTGAGCGCTGAGCCGAATACTTCACCGCAAAGTCTCGATATTACACCGGTTCCTGCCATCGACATGGTGATGATAGGGCGATCTGCGTATTCTCTATACATCTCCTCTGTAGCAGCGAGAAGTGTGAGAACATCTTTCTTGCTTGTCGGCATCACCGCAATCTTCGGAATATCTGCGTCCAAATCCTGCATTTTGCGGAGTCGTGAAACGATATCATCCTTATCCGGAGTCTTGTCGAAATCATGATTTGAAGCAACTACCCTGACCCCTGCCTTATGGGCACCGGTGATAATTTTCTTTACGATATCGTCTCCGGTGAACACCTCTACATCCACGAGATCGACGTAACCGGTCTCTGCAGCCTTGATGTTAAGCTCTGCGTAAGCATCCGCCTCAATAGCCTTTTCTCCCCCTTCTTTGGAGGTACGGAATGTCATGAGCAAGGGTAGGTCTCCGAGGGCTGCTCTCAGTTCCTTGAGCGTATCTTCAACCTTACCGAAATCGAACACGCTCTCGAACCAATCGACACGCCATTCGACCACATCTACAGGAAGGTTATCAAGACTCTTGGCCTCGGCGATGATATCTTCTTTTGTAATGCCGACAATAGGTACACAAATCTTCGGTATGCCGGAGCCGATTTCTACATTTCTTACTTTCACTGTCTTCATGTCTATACGTATAATCCAATCATCGAAGATGGTGATTGGATTTTTTTCCTTTCTCCCGGATTCTTCCGGGCATTCAATTACATCTCTGATATATTCCTATCAGGCACTGTGGCTCTGCATCTATATCACTACAGCTTTAACCGGTATGAAGAGCCTCAGACCACACCATTATTCCTGATTAACTTCCACCATCTTCGAATATCGCATGTTTACGAAGAGTCCGAGCAGTACCCCTACTGCCGTGAGTATTATGTTCATCATCATTACACCGGATGGGCTCATCTTTGCTGCGGCTGTCAGTAAAGTATAATTGCAGAGAGAAGACGCTATCATAACGAGTGCTGTAACAGTTCCCTTAATCTTAGGGAAGATCATGTTGCAAACGGATGTTGCGATCTGAAGCAGACCGCCGGCACCTGCCCAGCCGATAAGGAATGCCCCTACGGTGCAGAGAGTCTGGGATTTTACAAGGTATACCGCAATCATCGTCACCAGACAGATCACCGGATAAACGAAGATAAAACGAACGTCTCTAACCTTTTTAGTTAGAAGTGCAGTAACAATGAGTGCGAGGAAGGTTCCAAGCGAATAATATGTCTGCATCTTAGATGGATCTGCCCAACCAACGTCTTTGGCGAAGTTCTGTGCGCAGTTCAGCCATAGCTGAAATGTACCGGTAGTCGTAAATCCGATGAGAATCATTGCGATGGATTCAATTGAGAAGTGAGTGGCTTTAATGTTTTGCATAAGCCCTTCCTTCTTCTCTTTCTTAGCATCTGCATCAGGAAGAGGCAAGAAGAATATTAGTGCTGCAAGCACAATATAGCTGAGTCCTGCAACATAGAAAAGTGTGTTGTATGACTTCATACCGGCCGCCGTTGTAGTAACGGTTATTCCTAAAATAAATGGAATCAGCATCTGCGAGATAGATATGAAGAATTTGATTCCCATGGTAGCAACGCCCGGAGCCTTTGAGAATATTTCACTAACACCGGGATATATGCCTGTATCGAGGAATGAGTTGGCTATACCCCCGACAATAGCACAGATGTAGGCTATCTGATAACCTCCGTGTGAGCTTGCATTGAATGCTGCTGCCAGACCGATAAGATAGATAGCGTACGAAAGTCCACCGATGACGCAAGATACGCGTCTGCCCAGCTTATCGGATAACGGGCCTGCAAATGGCAGGGCTATAAGCCGCCCGAGTCCAAGTGCAGCCGAAATAGCTGTGATGGCCATAGCCTCGACTCCCCAGCTCGCAGCAAGTGCATCTTTGATAAGAGCCTGTCCCAAGATGGCAGCTCCTATACCGTGTAAAAAGTAGTTCAAGTACATGACTAATGCACTTGGCAAATATTTCTTGTTCATTTAAGTTCTCCTCACCACAAAGTGTAACTAAATAATTCTGTTCTTTTAATTTCATCACATTTCGTCACAAACGTAGAAACATAGCCTGCCTTTAGCTGTTAAATGTTTAACTAATATTTGTAAATAGTCTATCAATATTTTGAACTGCACTCCAATGCTAATTGATGGCACAATTAATGCACAAAAGGTATCAATGATATATAATCACTATAACACAATGACGTTAATCGAAAACAAATGCATCGGACAGAAGGTTATCGAGGTGTGGCTATGACATTGAATCAATTGCGCTATTTTTTGGCAGTAGCTGAGCATGAAAATTACAGAAGGGCGGCTGAGAAGCTTTATATTTCCCAGCCTTCACTCTCGCGCTCAATATCATCGCTCGAGGCCGAGCTGGGAGTTCTGTTGTTTGATAAGAGCGGCAGAGGAATAGAGCTCACTAAGGAAGGCAGACTGTTCCTCATACATGCAGAGAGAATTATTCGCGAATGTGACGTGGCCCTGAACCGCATGCAGGAAATCGCCAAGGGTGGCGGGCAGGTCGATATAGGTTACGTATATCCGTTGGCCAATCATTATATTCCCCATCTCGTTCGCTCCTTTCTTAAACAGGAAGAAAATGAAGGTATTTCCTTCAACTTTTACCAAGGACATACCCCTGCTATTATCGCTAAGCTAAAGATGGGAGAGCTTGATGTAGGCTTCGGTGGTCACATACCTGACGATGAGGATCTGGATTTTTATCCAATTATAAAGGAAGAGCTGGTTATTATTACACCTAAAGGTCATCCGCTCGACTCTCAAGATTCCATATCCATCAATGAGTTAAACAATTACCCTCTCATCAGCTATGAACGTGGTGCATGGATGGGAAAGTATATGGTGCGCCTGTGCGCGAAGCTATCGCTTTCGCCGGATGTTGCATTCGAATGTCCTGATGAACACTCTATTCATGCCCTGGTTTCCGAGGGCTTCGGCATTGCATTGGTACCTAACATCGATGAGCTCGATGAAGGAAAAATTACTCTCCATAGAGTGAAGGATCTTGAGCTCTACCATCGCACTTATATGATATGCATGAAGAATCATTTCTTAATGCCGGCCGCCAAACACTTCAAGGAATATGTCGAGGCCGGCTGCATCAAAGAAAAAGAGGAAGAATAATCTCTGAACCTGTAAGATGAAAGTGGACACGAAAAAGGAATAATCTCTATCCTTTTTCTTTTGATAAACATATATCAATTAATAGCTTGTACGTATCAGTTGTCGCACTAAATTGTAATTTTATTTAACAATCTTCTCATATAAAATAAATTTGTCACAAACATGAACCAGCCTATGAAAAATTCTATGGACAAAGAGAGGATTATTATGAAAAAGAAGTATCCGCACATTTTTGAGCCTATTACCGTCAAACGCACTACTATCAAGAATAGAATTGCTATGACCCCTATGGGTAGCAACTATGGAGAAGCAAGCGGAGAGATGAGTAATCGTCACATGAACTACTACAAGCTTCGCGCGAAGGGCGGCACAGGTCTTATCATCGTGGAAAACGCTAACGTGCAGTATCCTGTCGGTTCTAACGGAACCAGTCAGCTGCGAATTGACCACGACAGATTCATGCCTAGATTATATCAATTGGTCGAGAGTCTGCATAAGGAGGGCTCTACAGTTGCTATTCAGATCAACCACGCCGGAGCATCTGCGTCCTCTGAGAGAACGGGTGTACCTACAGTTTCATCTTCTAATATACCTACCAAAGACGGTGGTGAGACCCCGCGTCCGATGACTAAAGAAGAAATCCGGGAAACAGTAAAGAAGTACGGAGAGGCTGCCAAGCGAGCTCAAGCCATTGGTTTTGATGCTGTTGAGATTCACTGCGGCCATTCATATCTGATGTCTCAGTTTATCTCCCCTTATTACAATAAGAGAGATGATGAATTCGGCGGCTCTGTTGAGAATCGTATGAGATTTCCAAGAATGGTACTGGAGGAGGTTCGCAAACAGGTTGGCCCTTGGTTCCCTATCATCGTCAGGGTCTCCGCGGAGGAACGAGTTCCCGGAGGAAACGAATTGAAGGATACTATCGAGTATCTTCAGTATCTGGATGAATTCGTAGATATGTATGACGTGTCGGCAGCTCTCAACCCATCATTGCATTATCAGATTGATTCCAATTTCCTTCCTGACGGCTGGAAGCGTTATATGGCAAGAGCGGTTAAGGATGCATACAAGAAGCCTGTCATCAATGCCGGTAACTACAGGGATCCCGCTGTTGTCGAAGAGGTGCTTGCGAGCGGAGATGTGGATATCGTTGGCATCGGCCGCGGCCTCATCGCTGACCCTGAATGGGTGAAGAAGGTAGAGCACGATGAAACAGATATTCTTCGCAAATGTATCAGCTGTAATGTCGGTTGTGCAGGCAATCGTATCGGTATCAACCGTCCTATTCGCTGCACGGTGAATCCGGCAGTTCCTGAAGGTGATATATATAAACGATTGAGAGTGAACAAAAATTGCAATGTAGTCGTAATTGGTGGCGGTACAGCCGGTCTGGAAGCAGCATGTACTGCTGCAGAGGTAGGCTGCAATGTATTTCTGTTTGAGAAATCCGACAAGCTCGGCGGTCTCTCCGAGTTTATCTCTGATCTTCCCGGCAAAACGAGAATGAAGGACTTCCCAAGATATCTGAGGACTAGAGCTGAGAGATTGCCTAATCTATACACTTTCCTAAACACAGAAGCCAGCATAGAGGAGATTAATAAATTCCATCTGGATATCGTTGTAAATGCCACCGGTTCACATCCGGTAGTGCCACCGATTCCGGGACTGCGTGAAAACAGGGCGGCCGGAAATTTAGACGATATCTTCATCATGATCAATAATGTGAATGCCGGAAAATATCCTGAAGAGTTCTGCAGAGGTAAGAAGGTTCTTGTTATGGGAGGTGGAGCTGTAGGTCTCGATATTATAGAGTATTTCGCACCGCTTGGCGCAGACTGCACTATCGTCGATATGCTTCCTACTATTGGCGCTGTCGCTGATCCTATCACCAAGTGCTCGATTAAAGAGACCTTCGAGGTAAATCACGTAAAGCAATATGTAAACACCGCTATTCAGGAGGTAAAGGAGCATTCCATAGTGGTTAAGACACCTGAAGGCAATGTGGAGGAGCTTGAGTTTGACCTCGGCTTCAGTGCCCTTGGCTTAGCCGCATACAATCCTATTCTCGATGAGCTTCACAAGGAATATGATGATACCGACGTTGATGTTTATAATATCGGAGATTCGATCCGTGCACGTCATATCATGGAAGGAACCATGGATGGGCGTGCCATCCTGAACGTGCTTGATAAGAGAGGTCTTCTGGATCTCAGTGAGATTGAACTTGCATAAAGAATCAGCATACATATATACAACAATTACCGTTAATAGTTAAGCCCTGCGGGGCAAGAAAGAGGTGCAGAAATGCCAAATATTACAGGTCATACAGAGCTGGTCGGTCTAATGGCTTATCCAATCCGTCATACACAGTCGCCGGTAACACACAATCTGGCATATGATAAGAATGGCGATGACGTTATTCAGCTCGCTTTTGAAGTAGATAACGATACACTTGAGCCGGCGGTAGAGAGTATTCGCGCTCTTAAAATGCTCGGCTCCAATATATCGATGCCCAACAAGACAGTTGTTCACAAGTATCTCGACGACGTTGATGAAGCAGCCGGACTGTGCGGTGCTATCAACACAGTTGTAAATACTCGCGATGAGAACGGCAATGTCACAGGAAAACTCAAGGGTTATAATACCGACGGCATGGGCTACTGGCAGGCAATCAAGGAAGAAGGAATTGATTTCAAAGGAATGAGGATGGTTCTCGTCGGCACAGGAGGCGCTGCTACAGCTATCGCGGTTCGTGGCGCCCTCGATGCCATCAAGGAATTACATGTCTTCAACATCAGAGATAAGTTCTATGAGAGAGGTGAGGAGATCGTAGAGCTGATCAACAAGGAAACGAAGTGCAAGGCATACATGTACGACCTCGCTGATAAAGGTAAGCTGAAGACAGAGATGCAGGCAGCAGATATTTTCTGTGATGCTACAGGCGTAGGAATGCACCCTCTTGAGGAACTGTCTAACATTCCGGATGGTTCATTCTTTAAAGAGGATCTCATCGTAACAGATACAGTTTATGCTCCACGCGAGACAGTCATGATGAAGCAGGCTAAAGAGTCCGGTGTGAAGAGAGTCTACAACGGTATGGGAATGATGCTCTTCCAAGCGCTGATTGCAATTAAGCTATATACCGGTAAGGATACAGATGTAGCCTATATGAAGGAGCGGCTGGGCATCTAGTATACTGTGAGCAGGCTGTGCAGACATTGTCCTGTACGTGACCGTGAGACCGTTTTTAAGTTTACCCAAAACTCATAAAAGCGAGCGGGGGGATTTTTCTGTAAATTAGCCTTCCGCGGTAGATAGTGAATGTAGCACTCCATTTGTAAGGAATATGCCTTTAGGACAAAAAGGGACAATTTGCTTAAGCATGTCAAGAGAAGCCTTGTGAGCTGGCTTCTCTTGTTGCTTAATATCTCGATATGCCGGTGGCAACTTCTAGTCCCTTTATCCATTCGCCTAATCCTTCTCATACACAATAATATCACCAGGAGAACATTTCAAGTAGTTGCACATTTTATCAAGTGTCGTAAACCGAATTGCTCTTGCACGATTGTTTTTTAGTATTGAAATATTAGCTGGCGTTATATCTATTGCTTCTGACAGCTCGCGAATTGTCACATTGCGACTTGCCAGAACACTGTCTAAATTAATTTTTATTGACATTCTTTCTCTCTTCACAGCCTATACTGTTAACTTGTTATCTTCCTGTAGTTCAATATAATTTACCAGAAGTTTTCCTACTGACATAAATGCAAAAGCACATAGGAGGAATACTATCATTAAAACTGATACTCTTAGATTAAATACCTCAAATAATCTATCACCTTTATTTGATAAAACTCCACATCCGATTACAAAAAAAAAGCAACCCTCATCATGCGGCTGCTCTTTTATCTTAATATTATGATGTTGGGATCAAAAGCATATTATCTGAGAAATCGCCTCCATATATTGTTCTTGGCGGTCGCTGATATTACACCATATGGTACCGTAAGTTGTGATGTTACCCTTTTGACCCTTACATCATCTGCTTATTATTTAATATTCTTATTAACCTAACTCCTTAAACCAGTGTCATCTGCTCGCTATCTGCCTTCGCTTTCTTAAGCATAGGCTTCTTGGCCGCGTCTTCATCGAGAACCTTTGCGAAGGATACTATCTCATCGCCATCCTCGACCTTCATTATCTTGACACCCTGGGTTGTCCTTCCGGACTTAGATATCTCGTTAGCCCTGATTCTGATGATTACACCGTTTGAGTTGATGAGCATGATCTCATCATCATCGCTTACAAGCGTCGCCCCTACCAGTTCACCGGTCTTAGCAAACTTGGTCTTGTCATAAGTCGCAACACCCTTGCCGCCTCTAGTCTGAACTCTATATTCATCCAGATTCGTTCTCTTACCAAACCCTTTCTTGGTCATTACGAGCAGCTCGCGCTCCCCGGTACTGTCGAGCTCCATAGAGACGACCTCGTCGCCGTCATCCAGGCTGATAGCTCTAACTCCGCCTGCACTTCTACCCATGCTTCTAACGTCGTCCTCAGGAAATGTAATAGATTTACCCTTCTTGGTAATAACGTATACACTCTCATCTCCACTTGACTGACTTACGGCTATCAGCTTGTCGTCGTCCTTAAGCGTAATAGCTATGAGACCTGTCTTGCGGTTGGTATCGAACTGAGACATTGGTGTCTTCTTGATAGTTCCGTTCTTGGTAACCATGATCAGATAATTGTCATCTGCAAATTCCTTAACCGGTATAACCGCAGTTACTCGCTCGCCCTGATCGAGGTTGAGGAAGTTAATAACCGGAGTTCCCTTAGCCGTTCTAGATGCTTCAGGAATCTCATAAGCCTTTATCTTGTAGACCTTACCTAGGTCGGTGAAAAACATCAGGTAGTCGTGGGTCGAGGTGATGATGAGATCCTTTACAAAATCGGTGTCTCTGGTTGTCAGTCCCACGATACCCTTTCCGCCGCGGCGCTGTGCCTTGTACGTATTTTCAGGAACTCTCTTGATGTATCCGAGGTGTGTCAGTGTAACTGCTACATCCTCTTCATCGATAAGGTATTCCTCGTCTATTCCACCGTCGTCAGCGACAATCTTGGTTCTTCTGCCATCACCGTATTTATGCTTAATCTCGAGAAGCTCATCCTTGATTACCCCCATAAGCTTATGCTCATCAGCGAGGATTGACTTATAGTAAGCAATCTTTTCCATGAGCTCGTTGTGCTCGTTCTCAATCTTCTCGCGTTCCAACCCCTGCAGTCTGGCAAGTCTCATATCGAGGATAGCCTGCGCCTGAACCTCGCTTAGTCCAAACCTCACCATCAGCTTTTCCTTGGCATCGTTGTAGCTTGAACGAATTACCTTAATTACCTCGTCTATGTTATCCAAGGCGATAAGCAGACCCTCTAAAATATGTGCTCTTGCCTCTGCTTTAGCCAGATCGAACTTAGTTCTCCTTGTGATTACTATCCTCTGGTGTTTGAGGTACTCATCTATAATCTCAACCAGCTTGAGAATCTTAGGCTCTCCATTAACTAGAGCGAGCATAATCATGCTATAAGTGCTCTGAAGCTGAGTGTGCTTATATAGTCTGTTGAGAATCACATTAGGAT
>ERZ773027.1364-NODE-1364-length-13160-cov-4.410301_pt1 | contig 13160 bp, 12 predicted proteins | sample MGYA00511032_ERZ773027 | MGnify/ENA primary metagenome ERZ773027 (study PRJEB29015, sample SAMEA2738138) | human oral metagenome | biome: human oral; feature: human-associated habitat; material: saliva | place: China | collected 2190 ... | reverse complement strand
GCTCATTGAATCCTTTCGGATCTCTTGTGATCCCTTCTAGTACATCCTTAAAGGCTTGTTCGACAACACCTTTATCTTTTGCATTGAAAGCAAGAGTTGTCTTACCATCAGGGTGTGTATAAAAAGAAAAGCCAATCCCGTATTGGCCAAGTTCTTTTCGAACTGCCTCGAGATTGACTTCATTATGTAGTAATTGCTGGACTTCTTTCGTATCTGCCGTTGCCATGAATTTATTCCAGTCTGTCTCACCAGTAAAGAGGACATTTTCCCCTCTGGCCTGATACATTTCAACTGCCTTAGAGCTCACCAGGAAGAGTCCTTTTAAGATGATTTCTCCTGTCACAAGAGTTGCCCGTCCTAATTGGGCTACCACTTGTTCTTGTTCCATTTTAGCTTACCTCTTCAATTTTATAATAAAGATCCTTCAGTTGACTAGCTTGTTTCTCTTTGGCAAGAATCTGTTGTCGCAACTCATTGATTTTGTTTTGGCACTCATTAATTTCCTCGTTTGCTTCCTTAATAAACTCTTCGTTAGACTGAATTTTATGTTTAATAGATTGCTTATAAGTAACCGTCTGAGCCTCAAAGCTATCAATAACCTCTGAAGGTAAATTTACTGAAGTCACATGAGAAAGGGAGAAGGAAGGCTCAACATTACCCTTATCTTCTTTAACAGAAAGAGGTATTTTCTCTTCCTGCGTTGATTTTTCAACAATAGAAACTACTTCTTGTGTAGGCATATCTTGTGAGGCTTCTACTAGTTCTTCCTCTTTTTTATCCAACCTACTGAAGTCTTCTGTAGTCCATTCACTGGAAGAATAGGTATTTTTATCTTCCAAAGGTACTTCCTCTCCAACCTCATCTTGAGGCTTCTGAGAAACTAGCTCAGCAATTCTTTGACGAGCCATATTCGCCTCTTCCTTTACCGTTAGATCTTCTAGTTCAGGATTTGCTTCTGGTTGGAACTCTGGTTGGGGTTGAGGTTCTGGTGTTCCTAGTGAGGAGTTCTTTTCTTTATGTTTTGCTAAAAAATGAAGCAAACCTTTCTTTTTCTTCCCAACGCTCGTACCAAAATTTTCCAACAACTGATCAATGATGCCAATAAAAGGTATTACAAGACTTTCTTCTTGTAAGATTTCACCTTCAGAATTGAGAGAATAAATCCGATAGATTCCGGTTATTCTATTACTCTTCATTCGCTCATTGATGATTTCTAGCCTTGATAACAAGTCATCTCGGTGCTCAAATATTTCCTCTTGATTAGTCAGTTGATTGATAATTTTATACATGGTTCACTCCTTGGTTACTTGATTGTGATGGAAGAATGAGTTCCTTCATTTCCTGATAGGATAAGCCACTTTCTTCTGATAGTGCAACAAAAAGCTGTGCTTCCAAATCTTTTTCTTGATTTATGCAATTCTTGATTTTTTTATCTGCTTCTTCTTTTTGTCGTTGCGCTTTTTTCTTATCTTTCCTCACTTTCTCAAGCTTACCTTCAAGTTGTTCTGTTTTTTTATTCATTCCATTCTCCTTATTGGTTACTACTAGTTGCGGTTGTTGGTTCAGAAGATGTAGGTGTTGCCGTTGATGTAGATGAAGCTGGAGTCGAGCTTGAACTGCTAGTATCTGTATAGGTTCCTATACTTTGCCCTCTCGCTTCAGTCAATACAATAGGCTCTATTTTATTGATCAATAGTTTCCCTGCTTTTTCTACATAGGTCAACCGAATTGTAGCCTTAGTGCTACCAGTAAGCCCCTTAGAAGCTCTATTATCTTTCTCTGTTAGAGTGGTACTAGTATATTGAACCTGAGCTAAAGCAATTTTATGTTGTTTATCAATGTAGATAGCTCCTGATTCAAAAGCTTGGTCAACCACATACCCCTTATAGGTCTGGTTGACTGGCTTTTGTTCTTCTTGAACAGTTTCCTGATACATAGAATCCGTCATAAAAGGCTTATAGCGTGGTCGATTCTCTTCTAAATCCTTTTTTGTGTAGTAAGCAATTAAAAAATCCTCGACCTGCTGTTCAGTAAGAGATAGTTGTTCCTGTTGTTTCTCTTCTGGTTTTTGCTTCGCCTCTTCCTGAACTTGACTATTCTGTCTCAAATTCTGTTGTACTTGAGCAATAGAATAACCCAATACAATACATAAAACGGCAATGAATCCCATAAAGAGTCCCTTTACCATTTTGATTAACTTTTGATTATACATTCTTTTCCTTTCTTATTTAGGGGTAACAAAATAGATACCTGATTGTGGTTTCAAGGTACGCCAACTTGATACATATAAACCAGCAAAATTCATTTCTGAAACTAAGAAGCTACCATCGCTATTAACGTACTCACAAAAAGCAACGTGACCATAGATTGGCGATGCCCCAGCTACACCATTCATGAATACAGCTGCAGAACCTGGTTTAGGAGTCGTTGAAATGTCATATCCTTGCGCTTGGCCACTATCAACCCACTGATTGGCATTTCCTAGATAGGGATGAATGCCAACTCCAATTTGAGCAAAGCGATTATAAACATACCAAGTACAATTCCCTAGTTCATAAGCATTACCTGAATAGCCTTGTCCTTCTAAAAGTGCTTTATCTGTAGGAAGTCCATAAGGTAGCTTATCTTTATATTCTGATGGAACTTGCTTGCTAGAAACCCCCGTCGAACCTCCTCCTTTATTTTTTAAGAAATTCAACCATTGACGGGCTGCATTTTGTCGTTCTAGAAGCTTATTACCTGGTACTCCCAACCAAGCGTTTAAGAAGTCCTCCGTAAGAGCTTCTACGGATCCAGTAGATGTTACAATTCTTCTGAATGCTGCACGTCTAGTTGGATCATCTTCCTCCAGAAGAAATTTTGTTTGGACTTCTGCAGACCAAATATCTCCATTCACAGATTTTGCAAAATTCCACAATGCAAGAGCACGAGGGCCAGTAAATTGGCCAATCCCAATCCCGATATAGTGCAAACCGTTGACTAGATAACCTCTTTCATTTAGAGGCAAAGTAGGGTACATAGCTTGAAAGGCTCCCCAGTTGCCAACTAGATTTTCTGCAGTTGGTTCTTTAGCGACTTTATCAAACTGATTATTGGTTAGAAAGTCTGTTTCATAGCGTTTAAAGGTGATGGAACTCTCAATATCAAATCCTCCCAAAACGGCTGCGATTCCTTCATCTGTTGCTTCTGGTATATTTTTTTTGATTGCATCCGCAAAAGCTCTTGCACGTCTTCCTTTATCTCCAGATGTTTCAATATTACTGACAACAGACGTTGCTTGGGTATATTCTACATGCTGGAAGTAAAAACCGACATTGACATAAGTCCAGCTCTTCTTGATATTCCCATCTTTATCTTTCTTGTTTGATCGATCAGGTTCTAGCTTTTGATAATAAACAGTTTGATTCCCTTCAGGTGCTACTTTCCCGATGATCTCTCCAGATTTAACATGATCACCTGTTTTATAGCGAATCGTATCTACATTCTTATACAGAAACTTAGAATCCTGATCACTAATTTCTATGTCACTCCCCTTAACTTCCACTTTCCCATCTAAAACAGCTAACAGAGACTGACCTCCTGCAGCCTGCAAAACAGATCCATTAAAAACTTCCGTCTTCGATTTATATCCAAAACGCTCAATAATCTGAAGAGGTGCTTGTGATTCAGGTTGTTCTTCTGTATAAAATGGATTATCTAGTTCTTGAAGCAACATATATTTTCCACTATCTCTAGCAATTTCTAAGAGTTGTTTATACTCCTCTAACTCGTCCTTATCAAGCTTATAGAGATTATTTTTGGTATAAAGCTCTTCCATCGTTTTAAGATTGTCTTTATCCCCATTCAAATTCTTCCATAAGGTATCTAAGTAAAGTTTTCCACGATTCTGTTGTGAAAAATATTTATTCCCGTCTATACGAAGCTTATCTGAAATATCATCATACTTATAATTCAAGTACAAAAGCGGATCGTCAATTTTTGTCCAATAATCTACCTTGTCATTCGATTTTTCACGATCCAATTTTGAAAGATACAACCAGGTATCGTTCATATCAAATTCATCTTGACGGGTAATTCCTGAACTACCTATACCAAGTATAGCCAGAAACAAAAGCAGACCAAAAGCAATCAGATAAGACTTTAAGCTAAATGGATTTTTGATAATAGCTTGAAGCGGTTTAGAACCTACACGGTAGAACTTCCTCGCTTTCTTAGCCACTTTCCCTGTTTTAGAAGTAGCCAAGCGTTTCTTATAATCCTGAATACGCCGTGAGAGTTTTCCTTCCCAAGAAAATTCTCTTGGAGTTCGAGTGAAGCCCCTACCCTTAGCCTTATTGTAGACTCTATTTCCAAGGCTATAGCTCGATTTAACCATTCCTTGGCCAAGTTTACCGCTGTACTTCCCAATCGTTTTGATTCGTTTCCCTTGAATCTGAATATCCTGATGCCGATATTTAGCTCGTGCTATATCTGATAGTGTATCATCCTGATGCGCAACAGAGCTAGCCTGTTGATTAGCAACTCGTTCTACAGATTGTTTTGCCACACGAAGAAACTTCTTCTTGCGTGAACCACCATTAGCCTCTTGAGCGACTTTAAAAGTTCTTTTAGAAGTTTTTTTCTCCAGTTTCGCCTTATCTAATTCCTGCTTAAGAAATGTCTGCTTTTTATTGTTCCTATCTAATTCCTGCTTAAGGAAGACCTGTTTTTTAATTTCCTCTGGACGAAGTGCCTTTCCTTCTTTTCCAAGATTTCTTCCTTGTTTCTGGATATTCTTGTACTCTTTTTGGATTCTCTTATACTCTTTTTGTATTTTCTTGACCTTGTTCTTAGAAGCTCGAAATTGGCTTCGACTCTTCTTTACCAACTGACGTTTAGAGTGAGTCTGAGATTGTAACTTCGTAAGTTGCTTTGCGCTATCTTGTTGAACCGTTCGGTAATTCTTACGAACTTTTTCTAGCTTTCGATCTAACCTATGACCGATTGTTTTTGGTCTGCCTTTTTCCTGATCCATAGTGAGACTCCTAAGCGTCTGTTGCGACTAAGTTATACAACTTAGTATTCTTTGGTATTGGATTTTCAAATGGCACTACAACTGGCCCAGCTACGATTAAGCCAGTACCTTTAGCTTTTGGTCGTGCTAAGTAGCGAATCTGTTTATCAGTCAGATTGACAATCTCTTTTAGGATAGCCAAATCTTGAGGTTTTTGTTTGAGTAAAATCATAAACTCACTATTTGAAAGCAATTTCCGACCTTCTTCAACAGCAGCTAGCGTTTCTACGTTCTGGGTGATTCCTGTTGGAATCGCACCATATTTCCGAATCCGTGAATACAACGTAGTAAAGAAGTCTGCTTGAGCCTTATTTTTAAATAGAATCTGCATCTCATCAAAGTAAACCCATGTAGTACATTTCCCTTGATTCTCTACAATTTGATTCCAGATATAATCCTGAATAACCATTAAAGCAAACGGCTTCAACTTATGAGACAACTTCTTCAGATTAAAGATAACAAAGCGATGATTGAGATCCACATTGGTATTGTGAGCAAAAATATCCTGAGAACCAGTTGTATAGGTCTCTACTGCTAAAGCTAAGTCTTGTGCTTCGGGTTCGGGTTGTTCTTTCAAGACCTGGTGCCACTCTTTTAATGTTGGGGTAAAATTATCCGTCAAATAGCGTTCATAAGTCACACCTGTCACTCGGTCAATAATCCCAATCTGGGCATCTGTCACCTCTGACAGAATCGATTCAAACAATCCCATCAACAAGTTTGCTTTATCCCCTATTGGATCGTCATCCTCATCATCCAAACGATCCAGATCTGGTAGATCCAAAAGATTGATATGTGTTTTAGAACCAATCGAAATATCCACCATCTGAGCACCGAAAGCACGGCCAATATCAGAATATTCATCTTCTGGATCCACGATGATAACTCGGTCTTCCGGATATTTCAGTAAAGTTGGAATAACTTCTCCGCCCTTAATCGTAGTTGATTTACCAGAACCAGAGGAACCTAGCACAACACCTGAACCCGTGTTCAAATCACGTTTTCGATCTAGTGTAATGATATTGTTTGATAACTGATTTTGGCCATAGTAGCGAGCAAGTGAGCTTTCAGACTTCAAGTCCACGTTGGTAAAAGGAACTTGCGTAGCAATATTAGCTGTAGTCATCTTTCTCATAAAATTCTTCTTCACATTCAAGAAGCACTCACCAATAGGTAGAATCGTATTCAAAGCCTCTTCTTGATAATAATAAAGATCATCAAACTCTACCCCTAATTTACGGCCAGCACGCTTAATCTTTTGCTCATTACGTTGTAATTCCTCTTGGCTCTCTGCCTTAAAATACACTGCAATCAAACCAGAGAAGATTTTCTGATCATACTCAGTAATCTCGTCTCGCCACTTCTTGGTAGCTTCTGAGATTTCTTGGTCACGACCAGCAACAACCGCATCATCAAAGATACCAGATTGAGCAGCCTTCCGTTTAGAACGTAACTTCCCAATTTCAGCATCTGTTTCTGCATCGTCAATCTTCTCTAAGATTTCAACGTTCTCATAAGGTTCTGCATGAATAGTAATAGCTAGCTCAAATCCTAGTGTTGTTAAATCCCGAATAAGCCGATCAGACATCCAGTTAGGATAGCGGTGGGCATAGAGTACTTTTACCCAGCTATCATCTATAATCATGCGCTTTTCTTGAAATTCAATCCTGTTTGGTGCAATAAATGATTTAGTGGATAAACCTGTCAAAGCAATTTCTTTGTAATCAAAATTGACATACGGGTTACCTCGTAGTAACTCAGAAAAGACTTTTAGACGATCCAAACCGTTCATATCCCTGAAAGTAATATCAGATTCCTGAAATTGAGTCCCTAGGGAAACTCCTATATCTTGCAGGATCAACTGAGCCTGTTTTCGGTCATCCGCATTCGTTGAAATGGTCACATACTTATGTACCTCGAAGTTGTTAGCATGTGTTGTAAATCGCTCCTTGATCATCTCATTTAGCTCCTCACGATAGTCATCGTAGCCATCGTTTGTTTCTTCAAACAAGATATTCTGCAAGGAGTTATCCGATACTCGACGGTTAATGACTAGGAGCTGGTAGTTACTGCCCTCATCCAGTGAATTAAGAGCATCCATCGTTGTATCGATGATGCTCTCTTTTTCATCTTGTTGAGCAGTTGAGTAAGAAGCATCCCCCAGCATAAAACTACGAGAGTACTTCTCACGAGCAATGTGCATCAATCCATCTTCATGTAGAAGTGTATAATTGATTGTATTTTGTGTCGTAGGTTTCATCTGACGACGCAAGCGCTCAATTCTTTTCTTTTCTGCGTTTTCTAGTTTTTCTCTTTTGCTTTTGAATAAACTCATCTTTCGTATACATTCCTACCTTTCCAAATTCTGTCTCATAAGTTCTTTGTTGGATTCGGAAAAAGAAATTGATTTTTTCTTTAATCCGCATTCGCTTAGTCATTCCCGTACCGTACATTCCTCCAGGAACGACAAATAGAGCATCCCACAGATAAATGTACCAATCAGGTAAACCAAAGAAGTATATAGCAATTGTCCCTGAGACAGCTATTATCAAACACACGTATAGAACAAGCATTCTAGTAGTTAGACCAAATAGAATTGGCTTGTCCTCGTTTTCAAATTCTCTTAAAAATTCTGATCCAATTTTTTTCAATTAGTTTCCTTCCCATCAAAAAAACAGTTCCTCTAGAACTGTTAGTGTTATGTCAGTTATTTATCACGTTCCTTTACAAGCATAGCTACAGGAATCTCATCAAGCGAAATTCTTCCATCTGTGATAGAAAAACCAAATTTTTGGTACAAATGATCTCGACGTTGATGATTTACCTTGTCTACTTCGTCTACAAAAGACAACTTTCCAACAATTTTAGTCTTTACTCCAAATAATTGACTAATATGAAGAAGAGATTCCCTTAATAATAGACTGCCATATCCTCTATTAGGATCTCTTATAAGAAAATCCCTTATTACCAATTGTTTAAATAATCCATCATGATTACCATAGAGGGCTTGAAGTTGTAACTGATGAGCGTATTTAGTCTTTCCTTGACCATCATCCAAGCTAAAATAAAGCATTTCAACCTGTTTTTTATAATTTAGGTTATAGCGCACCGTGATAATAATACGTCTATTCTGAATAGTCTTACTAAAAAGAATCATTCTTTCACTATAATTCGATTCTTCAATTCTTGGCAAATCTCTATTAAGAATGCTTAACTGTTTCTTTAACAATTTGATTTCATTCTCATAACCCCTCAGTATCGAATAGGCTTCTGTTAGCCGATTTTTGTTCCTGAAAATAGCGTTCAAAGTTTTCATCTCCTTTGAAAGCCATTTTACCACGATCCATATATTTAATCCACTGTTCCAAACGGTAAACATACTCTGTTTGACTTATACTATCGGCTATAGCACAGTACTTTATATCTTCCTGAAGAAGGGTAAGAATTCTCATGCCATAAAAAGCATCTTGCTTAGCTTCTGCATAGCGCCAAGCATAAATATATAGTTCGTCACCATTACTACTCATCCGAACGGCACGAGGGATTTCATCTATCTTAACCCTACCATCCAATATCCACTCCAATAAAGGCTCCGATAATAATTCATGTTCATAGGCAAACCAAGAAAGACGTGTAATTTCTTGTTCAAGAGAAGTTATTTTATCCTTCAACTCTCTTGTCCCATGTTGCTTTTGTAAATCATTAAATTGTTTATTCCCTATCTTCTTTAACGTTTCCATTGATAGTCACCTCTTTCTATAGAAAACATCCACACGATTCTCTAAACATAGGTAACATCTATCAATCCTAATTTCTCTATACATGGATTATACTCCTAAAAGTTGTTTGGCTTTTCGACTAGATCCAACCATTACAAAGATATAGATAACTCCTTTGGCAATTGACGCAAAGGCTGTTCCCCAGGAATCACTTGAACCAGTGGTAACCTTTAGGATATCTGTTGCAACAATCGAATCGTATACAACAGAAACAATAATTAGGATGACACCAATAAGGGCAGAGGCTGCAAAGTATTTCAGGAAGTTAATCGTAACAGATCGCAACGAATCCATCATAAAGAACGCTACTAACAATGGAGCTATGGCTTTAAGCATATACAAATCCAAGTAACGTAAGAAAACAATAATCCCTAGAATAATGTTAGCCACTCCACTTACAGCTTTCCCAACTAAAGTAATGATTGTTTTTTCAAATATTCCTTTTCCACCAGAAATATTAGAATCAATGGTTGTTTTAACAGTAGGTGTTACATGAGCAATTACCTTGACAACAATATTAAGTAATTCAAGAATAGCATCACAAATCTGAGATGATGCAGAAATCATGATGAAAGCAAATAAGTACTTCATCAAGGCCTCTAACCAGATCTTTTGGGTTAGCGAACCTCCTCTAGACTTGACCATTTGTGACCATGATGCCATCTCAAACCAGAAAAAAAGACCTAAAAGGATATACCCAATAGGTCGGACTGCGTCAGCCATTATGTTTACAGCTTGGTTTGTCGCAGAGCTGTAACTAGAAAGAGAGCTTGTCAGCTCTCTAATATCTAAATTCATAGGCTACTCCTAAAATTTTAGCTGAGACAGTGATGCAACGACTGCAGCCGCAATCCCAGCAGAAGCAACAGCTAAAAATGCACCATTAATCATAGAATCAGATCCATCATCTTGCCTTTGCTTATCTTTGTTCTTTCTTCCTTGAATATAATCGACCGCACCATTCCAGATCCAGATAAGACCTGTGATTGTTCCAACTACACCAAGACCAGTAATAATTTTTGTAATAATTTCCATTTTGTTTTACCTCTTTTAATTTCTTTTTTATAACAAAAGGCACTGCAGAGATTTCTACAGTGCCAAACACAATACTATTTTTACAATTCATCAAATTCTTCACGATAAATCGTCCGAACGGTAGCTACTAGAATACTAAGACCAATAATAACCGGAACTTCAATATTCGGATGTGGGAAAAATAAGCCTCCTCCTTTTGGTACATCAACTACTTGACCAGCAATAATAAGTGAATCATGGGGCATTCCTAATATATGCGGTGTATACCATCCAAAAATACTATCAATTATGTTTTCGCTTGGAAAATTGAATAGATGATGAATAATTGCCATTCCGCCAATCAATACGATTGTTATACATATTTTAGCTATAACCCACAGAATAAACATACCAATAGTGGATTTCACAACATTAATACACCAAAGAACGATATAAAAGGGAGCTGTAAAAATCCTAATAATAGATACCCATAACCAGGAAAAATCACTCCCAAATTTCATAACTCTACTCCTCCACAATCTATCGTAATTATAGCATAAATCGACAACCTTAACAATATTTTTATATTGTTTTTACATTATATTTTACTACTTTTTATTTAATTTTCTATAGATTATTACAGAGATTCCTAATGCTATGCCAACGATTCCTGTCAAAGTCAAGAAATTGGATAAACTAGTTCCCGTATTAGGTAATACTTTTTCAACTTTGGTGCCTACTTCGATAATTTCATTTACAGGATCTACTTTTTCAAGACTCGGTTTGTTTTCTTTTATCTCTCCAGTATCTGGATTAAGATAATAAGTTGTCGTAATTGTTTCTCTACCTTTAACACCGGCTTGAATAATTTTTTCTTCACCTTTCTTTAAATCTTTATTTTCTCGTTTTTCAGTTTTAAATTCTGTTTCCCTCATTTCAACTTTGGGCTTAGTCCCTACTGAAATAACTTCGTCTACAGATTTAGTTTTTTCAATCTTTGGTTCATTTGCAGTTACTTCTCCTGTTTCAGAATTAAAACTATAGGTAATCGTGGTTGTTTCATGACCTTTGCTACCTTTTGTAACAACTGTCTTCTTACCTGCTTCTGAATCTTTGTATTCAACATATTTTGTTTTGTAATCTAGTTCCTTAGTCGCAACAGCTGATTTGCTTCCTCTAGCCACTACTTTATCAACAGCTTCTTTAAGGACTTCCTCTTTTATAGATGGTTCATCTTTCGTTCGAACTCCTTTTTGAGTTACATAGGTTTTAGTAGTTCTTTTAACTCCTAGAACACCTTCAGTTACAATTTTTTCCTGTCCAAACTCTAACTCAGGATCCTCTGTATAAACAGTCTTAAAAGCTATATCAGACTCTGCAACATCTACATCTTGCCCCTTTGTACCTTTTGCAATTACTTTATCAACAGCTTTTTTAAGGATTTTCTCTGTGACAGCTGGATCCCCTACACGTTTTCCTGATTGAGTAACATAAGTCTTTGTTATTTCTTTTTGACCTACAGCACCTTCAGTTACAACTTTGGTCTGTCCAATTTCTAACTCAGGATCCTCTGTATAAGTTGTGTTAAAAGGGATGTCTTCTGTTTTCACCTCAGCGTCTGATCCTTTAGTTCCTCTAAGAACAATGCGATCAACTTTAGGTTTTGTAATAGTAGTTGAAATAACCTTACCATCTTTTAGAGAAACCAATTGTGAACCTTCACTACCAGCTTGCTTTTCTTTCTCTTGACCAGCAGCCAGCGATTGATCTTCTTCATATTTGGTTTCAAAAGCAATTTTTTCAGGTCTAAGAGTATTGATTTTTTCATCTACTTTTTTACCATCTACTGTTACAGAACTGCGAATACTACGTTCTACAGACGGTGTACCAGTAAAGGTATAATTAACAGTATAGGAACCATTATCCAAATCACCTGACCAAGAAACGGTATTATTGGTGATAGTTAGAGGAGTTTTTTGACCATTAGGAGAAACTAATTCTGCTGATGTTAATGTCAAATCTGCTTCAGGGATAATAGAGACTGTTCCTTTTTGTTTCACAGAAACTGTCTCTTCTTTGATTTCCTCAACAGCTGTTTTAGCAAACTGAGCATTAATTGCTTTTTGTCTTTCTGATTCATTCGTAGAGTCATTAGATATAAAAATATTATTATGACCTGCTGCCTTCATAGCTTCAACAGAGTGGCTACCCTCATTTGCATCATAGGTAACTGTATAAAATGTTTTAGCATGATTTTTTGCCCAATTCGCATATTGAACATCGATTTTTTCATCACCTTGCCACTCATCAGTAAACTGAATTGTCGAAACATAAGAGTTCTTTTTTCCGCTATAATTATTGTATATTTCTGAAAAATCTTTCCCTATACGCTCCTCTGTTACATTCCAGCCTTCTGTTTTGAATAAATCTTTAAACTTATCAGCAGCTGTGTCTCTCGAAAGAAAAGAAAGTTCCTTATTTTCTAATAAATTAATAAGATTTTTCTTATTCATCGGCTTTCCCGATGCAATTTCAGACCTTTTAGCTTTATAAGAATCTTTAAAATTCATATCATAACTAAACAACCAAATTTGATCTTCATCAGACATTGTTGAAACCAATGACTTCAAATCTGAAAACATTTTAGTGATATTACTGTTATTCGAAGCTGAAAAATCTAACAAAACCAATAAATCCATCGGCTTTATCTTCTTCTCTGTAGTTCGATTGATTTCTTCTCTAGACTTAGCTGTAAAAGTTAGAGTATTACCATTTACGTTACTATTCTCTTGTGCATAAACCTTTGTGGTCTCTACAAACGGTGTAACAACTTCAACTAAATTCGCAAATCCTAGAACTGTTAGTCCTAGGATTACACTACAACGCTGTTTCCATTTTCTCATAATTTTTTAACCTATTCTTCCTTCTTTTTTCGCATAGATAAAGCTAAAGCGATTGTTCCCATAGCCATTCCAAGAAGAGCTAAATTATTAGAACGACTCATACCAGTATTAGGCAATTCCACTTTTGAAACTTCTTCTTTTGGTTCCTCGGATTTCGGTTCTTCTTTCTTTGGTTGTTCTGGTTTGACTTCTTCTGGAGTATGAGTCACAACTGTATTAGATACAACTTCCACACCATTAACCGTATGACGATATGTATTTTCTACTGTTCCTGCTTTAATACGTGTCATTTGTAGATATACTTCTGCTTGAAATACTGAAGTTTCTAAAATCGACTTCAAGAAAGCATCATCAAAGCTAATATCTACTTTTCCTTTGTCTTTGTCTACTACCTGACTAGTATACTTAGTT
>ERZ773027.1354-NODE-1354-length-13234-cov-14.246453_pt1 | contig 13234 bp, 13 predicted proteins | sample MGYA00511032_ERZ773027 | MGnify/ENA primary metagenome ERZ773027 (study PRJEB29015, sample SAMEA2738138) | human oral metagenome | biome: human oral; feature: human-associated habitat; material: saliva | place: China | collected 2190 ... | reverse complement strand
GCGTGGCCCCGTCGGCCTCATCGGCTCCACCAAGTCCGATGCTCAGCAGACGATCACGCACCTCGTGGAGGATGCCTCGGAGGGGCGTCTGCACGCGAATACCGCCGAGGTCGGTCACGAGGCCATGGTGGCCCTCCTGGAGTCCCGTGGCGTCGAGTTCACGACCTGGGAAGGTTGGGAGCTGCTGGATGCGTACGAGCAGGCCCTCGGCGAGGGCTACGGCGAGCTTCCGGGCGGTCGCGGCACGCGCGAGCGCGTCAAGGTCGTGTCCCGTCGTGCGATGACCGACATCTCGCGCGGTGCCGAGGTGGATGCTGCCTCCGCCGACCTGATCGGCGAGATGGGCGAGATGGGCGTGCCCACCGCCCCTGAGCGCTTCGATGACTACACGGGTCCGGGGCGTCGCAACTGAGATTGTCATCTCCCCAATTGTGACGAGGCCGTGGCTGGGTTTTCCGGCTGCGGCCTCGTCGCACCCTGCTGGTTGTCGTACAAGTTCTCACTGGTGACTCGGGTGTTTTTCAGGGCGTTCCCAGGTAACCTCTTTAGGATCATGAGCATGGTGCACCGCAACTATCACAATGGCCTCAAGACGACCCTCCTGCTGGGCGGCATGTGGGCGTTGTTGGTGTGCATTGGCGCGCTCGTGGCGCGGGGGACGGGGCAGGCTATGTGGATCCTCTTGTTCGCGGGGATCGGACTCGCGCAGACCGCCTACTCGTACTGGAACTCTGCGTCGTTGGCGCTGCGCTCGATGAACGCATACCCGGTCTCCGAACTTGAACGGCCAGAGCTCTACGCCATCGTGCGTGAACTCGCCGAACGTGCGGGCCAGCCGATGCCCCTCATCTGGGTTGCCCCGACCATGACACCTAACGCGTTCGCGACGGGCCGCGACCCGAACCACGCGGCCGTGTGCTGCACTGAGGGTATCCTCGCAATCCTCAACGAGCGCGAGCTGCGCGGCGTCCTCGGGCACGAGCTTATGCATGTCTACAACCGCGATATCCTCACGTCGTCCGTTGCCGCAGCCATGGGTGGCCTCATTACGTCGGTCGCGCAGTTCCTCATGTTCTTCGGTGCCATGAATCGACGCGACGAGGAAGGCGGATCGGGGATCTTTGGGGTCCTCGGGATCCTTGCTATGAGCATCCTGGCTCCGATTGCCTCGACACTTATCCAGTTCTCCATTTCTCGCACCCGTGAATTCGACGCTGACGAGGACGGGGCGGAGCTCACGCAGGATCCGCTGGCCCTCGCGTCCGCGCTGCGTAAGCTTGAGATGGCGACCGACCGGCGTCCCATGGCCGACACGTCCGGCACGCGCAACGTTGCCGCCATGATGATTGCAAACCCCTTCCGCGGCGAGTCCCTGGCTCGCCTTTTCTCCACGCACCCCCCGATGGACCAGCGCATCGCGCGCCTGGAGAAGATCGCGGGCTACTGAGATTGCCGATTGAATGCCTGGCCCGTTACCCGATAGATCCTGCGGTGCCCTTCGGGTTTGGGCCTCGGGTGTCCTCCGTGCAGCCGATTCATGGTACGTGAGATCGGCAATAAAAAGCGGGGCGACTCGGAGGAGTCGCCCCGCCGCGCAGCCTGTCAGGGGGTCGCGCTCGGGAAGGGCGAGATGTGATCAACGGTAGTTCACGAACTGGAGTGCGACGTCCAGCTCCTCGCCCTTGGGGCCCTTGAGGAGGGCGATGACGGCCTGCAGGTCGTCGCGGGACTTGGAGGAAACGCGAAGTTCGTCACCCTGAATCTGGGCCTTGACGCCCTTGGGGCCCTCCTCGCGGATGAGCTTGGAGATCTTCTTCGCGGTGTCCTGCGGGATGCCCTCCTTGAGGGGGCATACGAGCTTGAAGAGCTTACCGGAGGCCTTGGGCTCACGGTCCTTGTAGTCCAGAACCTTCAGCGATAGGCCGCGGCGGATCAGCTTGGACTGCAGAACGTCGAGGATTGCCATCACGCGGGAGGCGGAGTTTGCCTCCATCGCGATCGTGTCGCCGCTGAGGGAGATGGCGGCGTCGACGCCGCGGAAGTCGTAGCGGTTGGCGATCTCCTTGGCGGTCTGGTTGACAGCGTTGTCGACCTCCTGGCGGTCGAGCTTGGAGACAACGTCGAAGGAGGAGTCTGCCATGGGTGCACCTTTCGTTGGAACTGCGCCAATCGTCGTTCCGATTGGCGCTCGGCATCATTTTAATGCTATTCTTTCACGGCACCGCGAGAGCGGCGCACGGCAGGTTACCAAAGCGGCCAAATGGATCTGACTGTAAATCAGACGCTTCGTGCTTCGGGGGTTCGAATCCCTCACCTGCCACCACTCGCTGGTTTCAGTGAGTAACGCCTGTGATGTCATTCTCAGGCTCCGGGATTGCTTCGGCGCTCGGAGATGAGATAGGCTTTCCGGCGTTGCCCCGATAGCTCAGTAGGCAGAGCGTCTCCATGGTAAGGAGAAGGTCAAGGGTTCGATTCCCTTTCGGGGCTCCGGTCGCGGATTCATCCGCTTCCGGCGGCGGGGTAGCTCAGCTGGTCAGAGCGCACGACTCATAATCGTGAGGTCGCGGGTTCGAGCCCCGCCCCCGCTACCAATTCTTTGATCCGACAGGTCGCGCGAGCGACGAAACTAAGCGAGGGAAACAACCGTGGCAAGCAAGTCCCAGGACGTTCGCCCCAAGATCACTCTGGCCTGCTCGGAGTGCAAGGAGCGCAACTACATCACCAAGAAGAACCGTCGTAACACGCCGGATCGTCTCGAGCTGGCGAAGTACTGCCCGCGCTGCCACAAGTCGACGGCGCACCGCGAGACCCGCTGACGGTTTCACAGTAAGAGCCCCGAGGAACGAAAAGTTCCCCGGGGCTTTCTCTGTGTGTGCGGCGTCACTCGTGTATGCTGTCCGCATGAGTGAGAGCTATGACACACAATGTGGGGTGGGTGCCCGCCAGATCGTTGCACCGATCGGTGCAGGTGAGGCGCGTATTCCCGCCCTTGTGAGGCTCCATGATGAGCGTCTCATTCTCTTCTTCGACGAGCGGCCCGCCCCGGCCTCGGGCACGGGAGCTGACTTCAACGGGCTGACCATGGCCTCGGACCTGTCGAATCCGAACCGAATCCGCTGGATGGAGCGCGATGGGCGCGGTGGCTGGTCGGATCCGCGCGCGTCGTCGTCGACCTGGGGGAGGGTGCCTTCGGGTACTCCGACTGTCAGCTGTTGGGGGCCGAGGCCGTGGTCGTCTTTGAGCGCGAGCGTGGCCTATGGGAGGTGTCGTGTTTCCCGGAGCGGTGCTCAGCGTGGGCCCCGGCGCGCAGCTCAAGCGTCGCCGCACGAGCCGGGGCTCCTGGTCAACGGCCTTCGATGGTGGCCATGAGGGGTTCGTAGTGGGCGTCGACTGCTGCGGCGTACGCCTCCACGTCCCCGGCCTCGCACGCGCGCAGGATCGCGGCGTGCGCCTCGGCGGTGTCCTCCATCTCCTGGCGCGAGGCAATGGCCAGTTGAGGGGTCACGCTCTGGTGGACCAGCCACATGGCAGCGACGAGCTGGTGCATGAGCGGGTTCTTCAGGTAGGCGAGCAGCCCGGAGTGGAACGCGATGTCCTGGTCGAAGTAGGTCTCGCCGGCGTGGGCGTGGTCCGTCATGGTGTTGACCAGTTCCCACAGTTCCGGGTTGGATGTGCCCTTCATCGCGCGCGTGAGCGGCAGCGCGATCCCGAGGTCGAGGGCGTGGCGGGTTTCGACGATCGAGTGCAGTGACTGCACGCCGTTGATGTCGTCGAGGGCCGCGCGCAGCACGAGTGTTTCGACCAGGGGTTGCAGCGACATGTCTCCGACGTAGGAGCCCGATCCCTGGCGGACCGTGACGATGTCGAGGGCCTGGAGTTTGCGCAGTGCCTCACGAACCGAAGAGCGCGAGACTCCGAGGTCGGCGCACAGCGCGGATTCGGTGGGCAGGTGGTCCCCGGGGCGCAGCCCGTGGCGCAGGATGTAGGACTTGATCGCGTCCATCGTGACGGAGGATCGCGTATCAATGTGCGCTGGTGCCACCCGGTTTGCGTCGGTGGATCCGGGAACTTGTGTTGTAATCTCTTGCACAGATTTGTCTGACAACATAAGCTAAGTATAGCGAGCGGAACAAAAAAGATCCGCACGTTCCATTTCTCGAAGATGAGGAGCGAGAGCATGCTGGAGGGGTCTGTGTTTTTTGGACCGTTTGTTGTGAGAGGGTTGTTCTGAGTAGTCCTGGCTGCTTGTGGCCGGGCAGAATGGATGACCATGAGGAAGTTCTCGAAGCACACGCCTGAGCAGATTGTCGTGAAGCTGGAGAAGGCCGAGGCGCTGCGAGGTGAGGGCATGAGTGCGGCCCAACCCCGCCAACAACACCTACACCCTCAATTATGAAGAGCCTGTTTATTAGCAACAGTACTGTCGCTAGAATAGTGGCAACTACCAGTGTCGAACGGATCTTATTTGCCATTGCGAATATCTCCGTCTGTGACAGTCCAGCTCCCATTTTTCCAGGTCATGAACAATACAACGGTGGACTCATATTCGTTCTCTTTAGTAGTTATCTTCTGGTTGACGCATGTCACCCCGTTGATTGTTTTGACCTTGAATTGAACGCCGATAGTGCTGGGTTGAGCTCCCCACCGCTCCTCTGATACGGGCTCGACTTTGATGATCCGTGTAACGTTTGAAGTCATACCGTATGTCCAACCGTTCGCGTAGGAATTCTCAATGGTATCGATATACGTCTGACGGAAACCATCGCCAGGTTCTGTGATATCTGCGAATGGTTGTGTATCTCCTGTATTCCAGGCATATATGAGAAGAGAGAATGCATGCTCGGCGGCGAGTTCTGCTCCTCTTTCTGTGTTTTCTTTGGCTTCTTCTGGTAGTTCTGGTTGGGTGTAGGTCGATGCTGCGTGCTCGGCAGGACGCACCAGGACGCCGTCGGGGCCGATTTCGTAGCCGCCTGACATGGCGGGTTCGCTCGATGCGGACGGTGCAGGCCGAGCAGCGGGGGTAGTCGTCGCAGCAATGGTGGGTTTTTCGCCCCAGGCGTGCCACCAGCCGTAAGCAACACCGTTGATGTAGAGCGAGTAGGATCCGCCGATGAACAAGAAGACGATGGCGACGCGGATCCCCCAGTCCACGGCGTCGGCGTCCATCCACGCATGAAAGCGCGCCTTAGCTCCCTTGGGTCTGTTGCGCTTGGCCTCGGCCCGATAATCGGCCCATCTTTCCCACAGCGTGTACTTGCGTGGGGTGGACTCGCGCCGGAACTGCTCCTCGTCCTCCTCGGTCACGGGACGTTCGGATAGGGGTGGGACCATCATGGCGTGTGCTCCTTTGCTCGCCTATGTCGTGTGTGCAGTTGTTACCTTCGTGCGTTTGGGTGGCTGGGGTTAGTGGCCTTGTTTTTCTTCCCAGGTGTCGGTGTTGTTGATGACCAGGTGGGACAGGGGGAACTTGCGCACAGGCCCACCGTTTGGCGCTCGGTGCTTTCTGGCAGGCCATCTTCTCCTACCTGGACGGCACCTTCCCCATGTCTTAATGCACCGTTTTGCGCTAGGTGCTTTCTGACTGGCCGAGGTCGCCGCGACCGTGGGAGCCATTGACCCGTCTTAATGCACTGTTTGGCGCTCGGTGCTTTCTAACAGGAGCAGGGCAAGTCCGAGCTGCAGAAGGCGCAGTCTTAATGCACCGTTTGGCGCTCGGTGCTTTCTAACCAGGCGATCACGAAGGCCGGGTGGGTGTCGATTTCGCGTTTGAATGCACCGTTTGGTGCTCGGGGCTTTCTAACACCCCGGATCCCAAGCCCAGCACCCCGCCCGTGAGTCTTAATGCACCGTTTGGTGCTCATGTTGCAGGGTTGTCGGAAAATGTCGCATGCAATTCGGCTGACAGTCCTTCAAGAGTTGAAGTCAGAACGTTGAAATTCTGCGGTATCCTGGTGCTGGTTGATGCGCGCTCTGGGGAATTGCATGCTAGATTTTGGGACGCTAGGTGCTTTCTAACATCGCACAGGACAAACAGCGCCGCGCAGAAGAGCAGCTAGCGTCTTAATGCACCGTTTGGCGCTCGGCGCTGTCTAACTGTACCCAGATCCGATCGTATTCCGACTCATGTGGTGGTCTTAATGCACCGTTTGGCGCTCGGTGCTTTCTAACAGGACCGACATTACGGGTATGCCCGCGTTGAACGAGTTGTCTTAATGCGCCTTGTGGTGCTCGGTGCTTTCTAACCGAATCAAGACCAGTTCGATACCAGAGGCGAAACCGCTGGTCTTAATGCACCTTATGACGCTCGGTGCTTTCTCACTTGCCAAGCTGTTCAAGGGTGGGCGGTGTCAATGGGTGGTAGCAATGAGTTCGTTGAATGCTTCTGTGGGGGTGCGGTAGCCGAGGGTGGCTCTGGGGCAGTTGCCCGGTTCGTCGGCGATGGCGTCGAGGTAGGGTTGGTGGCTGGTGATGCCTCCATACTCAGGCGCCCGCTGATCTGGCGGGGCGTGCGCCCCTGCGACAAATCAAAGATCACGCGGCGGCGAAGAAGCGAATTGCGATCCAGGAGTCGCGTCTTGGGCGGCGCCTGGCCACCTGGGCCGCTCTCCCAGCATCCTCGGCCTGGTACACGCCGCCAGGACCCCGGTGGCGGGCGATCTCACGGCACACCACCGAAGGACTACGCCCAATCAAACGAGCGATACGCACCTGGGACAAGCCAGCCTCCAACCCCACCATAATCGCCGCACGATCCTCAACACTCAACAACCGACGGCAGCTCACAATCAGCCCCTCCAACAGCACCGCTACCACACAAATTGCTTACACCCTATGACACTGCCGTCTGATCATTTCCAGAAGATCTCTTTGATACTGCTCCGGATGGTTGATGGAATACTCTCCATGGTACAGGCCCGTCTTTTTCTCAAGGTGACTTCCGGGCAGTGCTTCATGCAGTAACTCTGCAGAGTAGGTCATCTTCTTCTGTTCTTTTTCCCCGACAACAATACGAACCTGAGCGCGGCAGTTTTGGATTCCCGGTTTTAATTCATATTCTGTGTTTGCCTTCAAAAACGCGATCATGTTGCTTTTCGAGATTTTCGACGTATCCCGACAATAATCCTCGAACAGATCATCACGAATATGAAGATAGCGGAACTGCATTTTCGCAAACCATTTCTTCTGAATCAGTCCGTAGCTTGACGCAATTGTAGGTCCGATCAATACGTTCGTTATCTTGGAAGGAACAACGGACGCGCTTTCGATGATGGCATATTGGCAAATATCCCCACGCTGTGAAAGTATCTCCGTCAATATTTGAGCGCCAAGGGACAGTCCACCGATCAACAGAATCGACCCGCCATACTCACGATTGACAAAGGCAATAATCTGACTTGCATTTTCCTCTATGCTGACAAAATCCGCATCGCTGTCCGCATGTCCATCAAGGATTGGCAATACAACATGGTAACGATCGCCGAGCAGTTCTGCCTCCGTTCTATAATTCCACCATGATAATCCGCCGCCGTGAAGCAGCATGATAATGTCTTTGTTTTGTTTTCCATATTCTACTATTTTCACACCTGCTCCTTTTTCACTTCACGCCGCCTATGATAGCAGGGCAGTGTCATAGGGTGTAAGCAATTTGTGTGGTAGTGGTGATGTTGGAGGTGCTGGTTGTGGGCTGTCGTCGGATACTAAGGTTAAGGCGATGAAATCCCATGCACTCGCGGAGCGGATCAGGGTTGAGACGATGGGCCTATCCGATTCCCAGAAAAGTCCAATTTTACGCGGGTTTCAGGAAATCCCGGATATATTCCCGTGAACGCTTGGGCTTGAAGCAGACGAGGCAAATTTAGATATTTTCAGATGAAATCGGCTGGATAAGTTTCCGCGAACGTCGGAGGTTGATGACATCAAAATGGACGTATCGACCCACGCCGAGGTCGCCTCCTCCTCGAGCGCGCGTCAGCGCAGGTAGCTCCGATCGGACGGCCCGCCCCGGCCTCGTTCCTTGTCGAGTGCCGCCTCACGACAGGCGAGCGGATCGACTCGCGCCCGGCGCGGTTGCTCCACGCGCCTCCTGCCTGATCCATCTTTACTCCTCGACGGGGAGCTCCGTCCACCCGTTCCACGAGCGACCCGAGCGCCCGGGCTCACCGCCCCGTACAGTTACAATTGGACCTAACGTTAGGAGAAACATGACCGTCGAACTTATCACCGCCGCCACGCCCGAAATCCACGAGGCCATGGGGCGCCTGATCCCCCAGCTGTCCCGCTCCGCCAAGCCCATGAGCGAGACGGACGTTGAGCGCTTCCTCGCCCAGGGCGGCGTCCACCTGTTCGTGTTCCGCCCTGACGCGGCCGATGATGAGGGCAACCACCCGATCCTCGGCATGCTGTCGCTGGCCACCTTCGAGATCCCCACCGGCGTGCGCGCGTGGATTGAAGACGTCGTCGTCGACGAGGCTGCCCGCGGCCAGGGTGCCGGCCAGTCCCTTGTCGTCGCCGCGATCGAGCACGCAAAGAAGGTCGGCGCGCGCACCGTCGACCTGACGTCGCGCCCCTCGCGCGAGGCCGCGAACCGCCTCTACCAGCGCGCCGGCTTCCAGCTGCGCGAGACCAACGTGTACCGCGTGACGCTCGAGAAGAAGTGAGCGCGCTGCGCTTGCACTGCTTGCGGCCGTAGTGTCGTTTGCAGTGCTTACTTTCCGAGCATTCTGTGTGTTGCCGCCCGCCCCGCATGACGCGTGGGCGGGCGCTTCGTTTGGGCCTTGGACGCGCCTCCGGAGCCTGACTCACGCGCACGTGGGCACAAGGGCAGACCTGGCAGCCAACGACGCGGATAGGTTGCGACGATGCGGATAGGTTATCCGCATCCGGATAGGTTAATAAGCTATCCGGATCCTCATAACCTATCCATATGGCGACAACCTATCCGCATGCGCAGCAGACGTCGACACCGCTGGACTATTTTGGAAGGCAATGCACTAGGTAGCGCAGCATTGCACTAGCAACGAAGCAGCGCAATGGCTCCCCAAGTAGTGCAATACCCACGGGCGACAAGCTTAACCGCGCATTCCAGCCGCGCCGTTGGCGTAGAGGTCGCCGCGTGGGCTGCGAGCCTGATTACAGCACCCGTTGGCGAGACATTCTTCGCCCAGCACGAGGCATATCTGGCCTTGTGCGAGACAAAATTCGCCCTGCTGACACAAAATCGCCGAATTTGGGGTGTTTTGCGCGCGCTGGGCGAGTTTTGTCTCGCGTACGCGGCAAACCAGCTGAGCAGGGCGAGTTTAATCTCGCCTGAACGATGCACGGCGGCCACCCAGCAAGGGTCCCACCGACGCGGGGCCAACAGCAGATAGGTGGGTCGAGGACTCACAAATGTCGCATGCAATTCGACCGATGACGGTCAAGTCCTGTGGAGTGGTGTAATCGTTTTGTGTCCTTCGGGTTGGGTTATGCGCTGAGTTGGAGTGGGGTGTCCTCCTGCCCGGTGGGTTGTGGTGTGAGTCGTGATTTGGTGAGGATGTCGAGGCTGAGGTAGCGTCGGCCTTCGGCCCATTCGTCGTTTTGTTCGGCTAGGACGGCTCCGACCAGGCGGATGATGGCCTGGCGGTTGGGGAAGATCCCCACGGAGTCGGTGCGTCGGCGGATTTCGCGGTTGAGGCGCTCATTGGGGTTGTTGGACCAGATCTGGGTCCATACCCCGGTGGGGAAGGACGCGAAGGCGAGGACGTCTGCCCTGGCTTGATCGAGGTGATCACACACAGCGGGGAGCTTGTCGTGCACGTAGTCCAAGAGTCGGTCGTATTGAGCGTTGACTGAGGCGGCGTCGGGTTGGTCGTACACCGAGTGCAGCATCGCTTTGACGGCGGGCCATAGCGCTTTGGGGGTGATGGACATGAGATTCGCGGCGTAGTGGGTGCGGCATCGTTGCCAGGTGGCTCCGGGTAGGTTCGCTGCGATGGCTTCGACCAGGCCCAGATGGGCGTCACTGGTCACCAGGCGCACGCCGGTGAGGCCTCGGGCGACCAGGTCGGCGAAGAACTCGTTCCACGCCGGGCCGGTCTCGCTGGTGGATACGCGCACCCCCAGTACTTCGCGGTGTCCGTCATTGTTGACTCCGGTGGCAACCAGGACCGCGCACGAGACGACGCGTCCTCCTTCGCGCACCTTCATGGTCAGTGCGTCAGCGGCGACGAACGTGAAAGGCCCAGCGTCGTCGAGGGGGCGATGGCGGAACTCGTCCACGTGTTCGTCCAGGTCGGCTGCCATACGTGAGACCTGGGACTTGGACAGTCCTGTGATCCCCAGGGTTTTGACGAGCTTGTCCATGCGGCGTGTGGATACTCCCGCTAAGTAGCAGTCAGCAACCACTGTGATCAAGGCGTTTTCGGAGCGTTTGCGGCGCTGCAACAGCCACTCTGGAAAGTAGGTGCCTGAGCGTAGCTTGGGGATCGCCACGTCAATGGTGCCGACCCTGGTATCCAGGGGCCGGTAGCGATACCCATTGCGCTGGGCCTGACGCTGCGGGTCTTGTTGGCCCCACTGGGCCCCGCACACGGTGTCAGCGTCCGCTGAGAGCAACGCGTTGATCACGTGCTGGAGCAGGGAACGCATCAAATCTGGGGACGCCTGGGATAACGCCTCGCCAAGCAGGCCAGCAGGGTCGATAATATGAGGAGCGGTCATCGTTGTGCCTCCAAATCGTTTCGAGTCAGAAGTAGAGAGCTTTCTCGAAGGATCACACGGTGACCGCACCCATATCAAACGGGCCGACCACCCACGGTTACACCACTATGCGGGACGCTACTGGTATGACAATGAGAGCAGCGCAGCTGGCGAGAAGCTTGTGTATGTTGTGGGAATGGGTGAGGCTTTGCTTGTCAGCAGATACGCGATCGGTTCGAGGAATTCGATGGAAAAGCCGGGGTGAACGTCGGTCACCGCTGGGACGTTGAGTGGCGGGAGCTGGTGTGCTGCACGAATGTCGGCGGCGAAGTGCATGATCGCGAACTTCTTGAAGATCTCGAAGGACGCGGATCCGAAGTCTTCCCCGCTGAATGAGTATCTTTCGACGTGGCCGTAGGCGTAGTATTCCTCGACCATGGCGAATGCGTCGTAGATAAGGTCTTTACTCGGCTCGACCAGGATTAAGTCTTTCTTGATCCGTGTCGTGTGCCCGGAGAGTTCACACAGACGGGTGATGTATGCGGCGAGTTCTTCGTTCATGTGAGGGTTGCTCCTCCTGGGTGCGCACTTCCGACTGCCTCGATTCTACGGCCGTAGTGAATCGGGGAGGGTGCCGAGGTCTCGTCATGGTGTGGGGAAACGATCGAGCGTTCGCCGGTGGATGGACCCGGTAGCAGGGAGCGGAGCCTGTGGAGAGGGTGTGCTGGGTCCCCTCGAGTGCGCTGATGAGGTCTTCGGAGATGGGAGTTTTAATCGGTGGACGCGGAAATGCTATCGCTGTGGGTGCGGGCTCAAGCGCGTCTATAGCACCACCGTCGCGTAGCTCCTTGTAATACGCTGACCCGGACAGCCCGGTAACGCGGATTGCAAGACGCTGAGAAAATCTCTGGCCACAGGTGGTCAGGACTACTCCGAAAAACCCTCTCACAACAAACGGTTCGAAACCAGAGGTCTTCAAAAGGCTAGGAATCGATGGGATGATCTGGTCGGACGTTTACGTATGATGGTGGATGAAATATACTGCTTGTTGACTGGTGGATGAGGGGGAATGAATGGTTGCGACTGAACCGTCTGGCACGGGGACACTTCGCTTTGAAAACAAGGGTATTCTGCGCTTTGTTGAGGATAGCGAGACCGTACTTGCTCGTATGGACCGATCGACGCTCGAGTATTTTTCTTCATTGTCGAAGTATCGGGAGGCATACGGACCATATCTTGATCGCATCGGAATGCCATCCGGTAAGTACTTGTGGCAGCTTCCGGAGAGTGGCGAGTCGTTTTCTTTCGAAGCGCGATCGCTTGATATCTTCGCATTGCATGACCCCTACTTCCAATATGAGATCGTAAAACTTCCTGAAGGTTTCTTCATTCGTACAGGAATTAATGTGCCCCAATTCGATCTTCCGGGTGGCGCGCGGCAAGTACAGATTTTAGCGGGCGACTTTGTTCTTACTGCCAGTGAATGTGTGCAGTTGGGTATTCTTGTGGGTAAAGGGAAGGTCTGATGTCAGTAACGGCTGATTTGATCGATTTCGCCGAGCATGCGGGTGCGCAGGTTCGTATCTGGCGCGGTAACGGCGTAGGTATAACGTGGGATTGTGGCCGCTATTGGTATCATATTTGGGATAAGGCGGGAACGCATCCACAGGCTCTCTATGGGGAGACTGAGTATCTAGAGCCGCGAGTCCCTACGATGCTCTCCGACTACGGCGAGATTATGCTGCGATGGGCGATTGTTCGGATCGGGGAGCGTGCAAGACGAGAATTGGGTTGGCCTAGTATTAACGTTCCGTTCGCCCTCGAGGATGTTCACCCTGGATGGGAATTTCAGCAGTTAACTCCGATTACGGGGCGGCTTGCGGTGAAGGGGGAGTATGTTCCTATGGAAATGCGGACAATATTCCCAAATCACTATGAGCTTAATATTCTTTCTCACGTCATGCCGATTGGCTTTGATGTGCTGTTGCAGTCTTATAAAGAGCCTGCGGGAGGAGCGGCTGTCGCGCAGTGGGTGCAGTTACCAGAAGCGTAAGTTGATTGCATCGCAGGTGCGTCGTGTAGAGAGTGCATCATTCTGAGTGGTACGCAGCCACGGCCTCGACCCTCAGAAGCCTTTCTATCGGCCGGACATCGGGGGAATCATCCGTGAGATGTCGACGCCCGCGTCGCTGAGCTGGCGGAGATATGGTTCGAATGATGTCCTGAACGGGGTGAGCGCTGGACTTGCGTCGGCGTTGAGGTAGGAATTGAGGTAGTCCTCGACCGAAAACTGCACGGCAAACTGCAGCTGCCGAAGCGCGGCGCAGTTCGTCGAATTGAGGGACAGTTGCGGATTTTCGATGTGCTGATAGTTCACGACGCGAGGCCAGCGGGTGGGGGAGGAAACCCACCGGCTACGCAGCTCATCGGTGAGGATGGCAGGCGAGATGGCGTCCTGGAAAAGGGGCTCTTCAGAGTTGAGTGTGGGCGGAGGCGTCTAGGCCTCCTGCGATGAGGAGCATTCGGAGTCTGTAGTTGGTGGGGTTGCGGTAGCCTC
>ERZ773027.1345-NODE-1345-length-13332-cov-3.278000_pt1 | contig 13332 bp, 11 predicted proteins | sample MGYA00511032_ERZ773027 | MGnify/ENA primary metagenome ERZ773027 (study PRJEB29015, sample SAMEA2738138) | human oral metagenome | biome: human oral; feature: human-associated habitat; material: saliva | place: China | collected 2190 ... | reverse complement strand
CCGTATTGTAAATTGACAACGGCTAACGTAACGGCATCGGCAGGCAAAGGGGATATATACGTGTTGACGACAATATCCATTGCTAAATTTACGGCAAGAGGCGAGAATTCTTTGCGCAATTCTTTCGCTCGTAAAAGATGCAGTGAGAGAATATGAAGTATTTCATGTTTCAAGGCGCTTTCCATTTGTTCCGGTGTGAGAGGCAGAAAGAGGAAAGGATTGAAAATAAGAACTATAATAAATCCAAAGAGATAAATCAAGGGAGTCCCAAACAGGAGTCTAGACGGGGCGCCCTAAAAAAATGGTTCATAGCAAGTCTTATCATATCGATTGCGTCAACCTATTTGTTTAGTTTAGAACCGACAGGTTTCTTTGTTGTTTTCGGAATCGTATTTTCTATAGGGATAATAGATAATTTGAATAAACCTAAAGCAAAGACTAAACCATTGAGTAAGGGGAAATCAGACAAAAAGAAATTTCCAACATCTGTTCTGGTCAAGTTGCTCATCGTGAGCTTGGCTGTGTCTTTTGTCGCAACAATAGTGGCTGGGCTAGACCTATTCGGATTCCTTATCGTTGGCGTAGCATTCTATGCTATCCTTATAAGGGAAGGACTTAAGAGGTATAGGTTCTAATTCTGACTTTATCTGCTATTAGAAGATCTCCCAACGATAATCTCTCCAATAAAAGAATAGGGGCTACGCTCTGGCGTTTTCTTTGATTTGGTCAAAGAAAACAACCAAAAGAAAAGGCCACGGTCAGAGACCGAGCGCACACTTAGGGCGTGCTTGTTGCCCCCACGAACTGCAGCTTCTAGGTTATTCTCTAGTATCCGTCTTGAAACATCCGCTCCTCAAGCATCTCAATGATGAGATCCTTGATGCTCACTTCGTGATGAGCCATGTACATGCGCAGACGCCAGTGGAAGGGTGGGAAGGTAATGTCCGAAAAAGTGTGTAAGATTCCCCTTTGTCCTTCCCCTCAGGCTTGGGGTCCCCCAAGCCTGAGGGGAATTTGTAATGTTGATTTTTATTTGTCGTTTTACTTGATTCTCCATTCCCGAAAATATGGCAGCCGTCTTGCATACGTCCCTTCTGTTTTCTCCTTGGCAACAGAGCCCAAAAGATAAACCACGGAAGCGGGAGAAGGCATCGCTCCACACATGAGCAAGGTTCGCTTGTAGCAGCGATTGAGTCGTTCCACCCAGTTGGTCGAGTAAATCATCCGACGCACATTTTCGGGAAACCTCAGATAGGTGAAATAGGCCGCATTGCGTTCTCTGTCCAATCGGGCAAGGCTCGGGTACTTCTTGCCCCAACGTCAGGCAAAGGTACGCAGATTCTCATAGGCCGACAGAGGAGTCATGTCGGTATGCTCCACAGGAAAGAGCGCCTTGAGTTCCTCTCCGACCTCGGCTTTGTCTTTGGTGGAAACGGTGTTCAAGACCTTGCATTTGAAATGCACGACGCGGAGTTGGTAGCCCCCGAGTGAGTGCGAGGAATGCGAAGTTGGAAACTGCAACCGTGACCACGCCAACGACGAGGACGGAAACCGTTACCCTATTCTCCTTTATGCTCCACTAAGAAGAGGGCACGTTCCTGCTTGGAAAAACTATCCAAAAGTACGCGCATCAACTCATTAAAACCAGCCTCGCTTGAGGCCATTTCAGAAATAATTTCCGATCTTTGTTCCACTGTAAGCTTCATTGTTCTTTGTTTGATTCGTTATTGCACCACAAATATAAGAACTTTGGAGCTTATGCACGTTTTGGGGACAGTATCGCCTCCCATCGAGAATTTCGATCGGGAGGTAGTAGGAGGAATGGAAGGGGGAAAGGAGGATACAAAAAAACGCACGATACGAAAACGTATCGTGCGTAAAAACCTTACATTATGTCTGATGTACAGATCATCGTGATCCGCTTGGGACTCGAACCCAAGACCCATACATTAAAAGTGTATTGCTCTACCAGCTGAGCTAGCGGATCTCCAACAAAAAAGTGACAAGCGTTAGTTGCTGTTTTACCAGCTCTTATCCTCTTTGCGAGTGCAAAAGTACAACAAGTTTTTGTTTCCACCAAATTTTACAGCAAGAAAATGCGAGAAAGGCGCAAGAAGGTGGATAATTCGGGGTTCGTGCAACACTACGCGGTTTGCAGCTTCGGGCATTTTACAATCGGCGGAAAATGATCCACGCCGCGGGGGAGCCGGGCAAGGAGGTCGTTCACGAGGGAAAAGTCAGGGTACGAAAAGCCGCCATTTGCCCTCCCCTTCGGGGCTATGCGCACAAAAAAACTCCGTGGACGAACCACGGAGTTGATGAGGGAGTGACGTTGGGGTCACTGCTTTTTGGGGAGCGTGACGTTGAACATCGGATAGGCGGGCTTGGTGTGCTCGCGATAGATGATGTCGACCATCTTTTTGACCACATCGGGGTGAGCGGCTGCGACGTTGTTGTCTTCGTGGAGGTCTTTCGAGAGATCGTAAAGACGGCAGTTGCCGCGCTCAACGACCAACTTCCAATCGCCCATGCGCACGCCGAGCATATCGGTCTCGTGGAATTCCCAGTAGAGGGCATCGTGACGCTGTTGGGCTTCGGTGTTGCCGGTGAGGGTGGGATAGATGGAGATGCCGTCGTAGAGGTCGCGCTCGTTGTGCTGATAGGCCTTGGGGAAGTCGCGAATGCCGGCCACGTCGCAGAAGGTGGGCAGCATGTCGTAGAAGGCAAATTGGTGATCGGAAACTTCGCCAGACTTGACTTTACCGGGCCAGCGCACGATGAAGGGAACGCGGATACCGCCTTCGTGGGTGGAGCGTTTCAGGCCTTTGAGGAGTCCGTCGCGGTTGAAGAAGGTGGGATCGGCACCGCCTTCTTCGTGAGGGCCGTTGTCGGAGGTGAAGATCACGATGGTGTTTTCGTCGAGACCTTTCTCCTTGAGTTTGGCAAGGATTTGACCGACATAGGCATCCAAACGGGTGATCATGGCCGCAAACTGCGCGTGGGCAATTTCGGTGCCGTGATAACGGTTGCCGAATTGGCCGGCGAACTTGTGTTCTTGGCAGAAATGATTCTTATAGGCGAGGAGGAGACTGTCTTCGGGCTGCGCAAGTTCGGCGTGTGGGAGCGTGTAGGTGAAGATGCCGAGGAAGGGTTGCGCGTTGCTCTGCTTGTCGAGCCACTCCATGGCTTTGTTGTGAATGAGATCGGCGGAGTATTGCGGGCGCTTGGTGTAGTCGGCGGCGGTGGGCATGCCGTACTTGATGTTTTCCTCGAGGACAACGCGGTGCGTCTTGGTGTCGCCGGCCGAACGGCTGAAGGCGTTGAGGAAGTTGGGATAGTAGGAGTGCGCTTCGAACTGGCAAATGTAGCCGAAATACTCGTCGACGCCTCGCTTGTCGGGGGTGGAAGCAGAAGACTCGTAACCGCCCGCCCACTTACCAAACATACCGGTGGTGTAGCCGTTGGCTTTGAGGATTTCGGGGAGAATCTTGTGATTCACGTCATAGGGTTCCTGACCGGCCCATCCTTCTTCGAAGTCGGCGTTCTGCCCATAGAGATTCTGGACGGTCTTGTCGCGCCAATACTCTTTGTTGCCGCGCACATGGGTGTGTCCGCTGTGCTGTCCGGTCATGAGGGTTGCGCGGGAGGGAGCCGACACGGGGCTACCGGCATAGGCTTGGGTGAAGCGCATGCCTTCGGCGGCCATGCGGTCGATGTGGGGGGTGGAGATATACTGCTGACCGTAGCAACCGAGATCGCCGTAGCCCATATCGTCACACATGATATAGATGATGTTGGGTCGCTGCTGGGCTTGGGCGGAGAAGGCGGCAAGGGCGCCGAGTCCGATGAGGGTATATGTTTTCTTCATGATACGTGGAAGTAGATGCTTAGGGACGTTGAAGGAGCGTGGGTACACCATTGCGAATGTAGAGGCCGGTGGCAGCAGGGGTTTCGACGCGACGACCGGTGAGGTCGAAGGTGGTGGCGGTGGGTTGTGCCTTGTTGACGGTCACTACGCCGGTGGGCTCGACCACATTCACGACTCCATCGAAGACCAAACCGGCGGTTTCGTCGTCGGCATCGGTGAGTCCGTTGAGGGTGACGCGCAGACGCATGCGACTGCTGCCGAGAACGGCGTCGGTGGGTACGGTGATGGTGGTTTGCATCGAGGTGCCTACCGTGAGCGGAACGGAGGTTTCGAAAATGCCATCGTGGTTCCAATCGAAATAGACGAAGGCGGCGGCTCCGGCACCGGGTGCGCGATTGAGTTTCACTTGCAACGTGGCACTCTCTCCTCGATTGAGTCCGGCTCGGCTGCGCGTGAAGAGGGTGTAGCCTTGCGTTTTGCCGGCAGGATCGGCAAAGGTGAGCGGTTGCAAGCCTTTTTCACCGGTGAGTTGGAGACCGAGCAGACGCGTGGCGTCTGCGGCCACGCAAGGGAGGTCGTAGATTTGCAAACGGCGGGCGAGTGCAGACCGCAGGGCGCGGAAGCGGAAGGCGTTGTGGCCGTCGAGGGTGAGCTGTCCGTCGGGGGCATCGAAATGATAGGCCCCGTTGGGGGCTTCGCTCACCGTATAGGTGGCGCCGTTGTTGAGGGCTTTGCCGTCGGCAGCATGCACAATGCGGTAGCGTCCTTCGGGGGTGCGCTCAAAATACCACGCATCGGCATCGACTTTCGTGCCTTCGCTCCACGACAAGGTGCCGTCGGGCTGCTGTTTGAGCATTTTGTTGTCGACGTTGACCAAGGCATAGAGCGCTTGGTTGCCGGTGGTGAAGGGACGCAGTTCGTAGCGATCGTCGGTAGCCTCGAGCCACCAATAAGACCCGACATTGGCATTGCCGGCGTGCCAAGTGATGACGTTCGACGAGGCACCGTCTTTGTTCAAACCGCGCGGGCTGTTGGCCGGCTGGTTGTAGTTGTCACAATCGGTCGAAGAGAAATACCAAGCGCCTGCGGCCTTGGCCTGGGGATTGTGCGCTATATAATAAGGAGTGGGCGTGGTGGTGGTGCGAATGCGCGAAGCGCTGCTGGGCGCGAGGTTACACGAGGCGATATAGTGCTTCGTGGCCGTGTTGCGCACGTAGTAAACATCGGCTTTTCCCTCTACGGGGATCAGCGTCCAGAACTGTTTGCTCGCATTGTTGCGCTCGGTGACGATCAGGCCGCCTTCATCGTTCTCGGTGATGAAGAGACCGCGGTTGTTGTGCCACGCGATGCGATAGACTTTGTCTTCGGTCGGCAGAGCATGCTGCGCAAAAAGACGAAAGTTGACGACCGGCGACAACAGCAGGCTGAGCAGGACGACAACTTGACGGAGAGAGAAATGATTCATATTCGGGTATTAGGGTGTTTCTTCGAGCAGTGCACCGGGCAACGGCTGCGTACGGTGACGTTTGATAAATTCGTCGATGCGGGCAATCCCCTTTTCAGTGGCGCATCCGCGAATGAAGACGAGGAGGACATTGAAAATGAAATCGTGGATGGTGTAATCGGAGAAGGCATCGTAGAGCGCGGCACCGTCGACGATGAAAATCAGCCCATTGGTGGCTTGTTCGAAATGCAAGTCGGGACGAATCGTACCTTGTGCGCAACCAATTTGCAGAAAGGTGCGCAGGCTGTTGAGAAACTCTTTGCGCACCTCCTTTTGGAAGGCGACCACTGAGGGGAAGGTGCGCAGTTCGCGCGGATAATTCGGATTGATACCTTGCAAATCGTTGAGTTTGAACTCCGCGATGCGGAAAAGGATTTCTAAAGCGTCGTCGGTATGTCGTTCGATCTCGGCTCGCCGTGCGCCGTCGTTGGCAACATCCTGTTTCACACAGGCCAACACCAATCCCTCTTTGCCGTTAAACAGCTGATAGAGGGTGCGTTTCGAGATGCGAAGGCATTTCGAGATGTCGTCCATCGTCACATCACGAATGCCTTGGGCTCTGAAAAGTTGATTCGCTTGGCGGATCACATTCGGGCGGATCCGTTCGTAGCGTTGTGCAAGCAATTCGTTATCCATTGTCGAGTCAGTGAGGGCGCAAAATAAGAATTTTAGTAAGAAGATGCACCACGTAAATAGACAGGCTTCGCAGCGAAATTACAACATTTTTCGGACAGATGGTCGATTCGCCGCGTTTTTTTAGAGCAAGATACGCGAAAACCGTTTCGCCTTGCAACAGAAAGGAAGGGGAAACGGCTGTCGGTAAGCAGAGAAAAGAAAGGAAATGCGCGATCGGCGACGGCCTTCAAAATAGGCGGTCGAGATCTAAGGTCATCCCCACCGAAAGATTGAGTCCATCGGTGAGGGGGGCATTATAATAATAGATGTGTGGGCGGTAATTGAGGAGGTTGTCGGCGGTGAGATTGAGGCGAACGGCCGTGCCCATCTGTTGGGTGAGAGCCAAGCGGAGGAGAGCGTAAGCCGGATAGTGGAGTGTGCGCGAAGCCCCGGTCGCACTGTTATATTCGCGCCCGGAGAGAGCCGACAAAAAGCGGCCGCTCAACTGCACGCCCACTGCATATTGAGACGAAAAACGTCGATCGTAGGCCAGTCGTGCCGTGGCGCTGTGCGGGCGCGCCGGCATGTAGGGCGTGAGGGTGCCGACTGTCGGCGCTTGCTCGTGGGTGAAGGCATATTGTAAGGTGCCGCTCAGCGTACCGCTGCCGAGGCGGCGACGATGGTTCACACAGAGTTGTGCGTTCCACACCGTAAGACGCGGCACATTGATGTAGTCGACAAAAGGCAATCCCGACAGTCCGTCGCGCTCGGTGGTGGGTTCGGCCGTTGTGATGCGGTCGAGCACGCGATTGTAGCTCACACTGCTCGACACCTCCGTGCCGCCTTTTGACCAATCGGCCGAAACGTGCCAGTTGTGGCTCACTTCAGGCCGCAACTCCTCGTGGCCGCGAATGATAAAGATGTCGTTGAGGAAGAAATTCATATATTTCTCCTTCAAGGTCGGGGCGCGGAATCCCTGCCCGTAGCTGGCACGCAGCGTCCATGCGCCGTTGCGATAGCGCGCCGTGAGTTTGGTGGTGGGGCGACCGTGGTGTCCGACGCTGAAATAGTCATAGCGCGCCGTCGCCACCGCTTCCCACTGTGCACCGAGATGAAAATCCGCTTGCACATAGCCGTCGGCCGTGAACTGTCGGTGGGCATCGCCGCGAAATTGGTAGGTGAGCAAGTAGTCGCGCGCCAAATCTCCTCCGCCGGTCAATTCGAGCGTGTGTCCTTCCGTCCACAAAGGCAGCGGCGCCGTGGAATAGAGGGCGCGAACGGTGTGCTGCACGTTGCTGTAGTCGCGCACATCGAGTCCCGTGGCGACATAATAGTCGCTTTTGTCGTATTGGTCGAAGCGATAGCCCACCTCTGCGCGCCGACCGTTGTGGCCATTCCAATCGGCTTTCACCCCACCGGCGAAATCGCGGTAACGATTCCGCTCGCCGGGATCGAAATCGCGCTGACGGAAGTAGTATCCCACATTCCCGCTCAGCGTCCAGTGGTCGTCGGGGCGCACCACAAAGCGTTCGCGCGCTTGAAAGGTGCGGCCGCCGGGCACGCGATTGAGCGAATATTTGGTGTGGCGCGTCACATCGCCGGGGTTTTGCAAACGATATTCGTCGGCTGCCGTGCGACTGAGCGTGAGCAACTGCGTGATGCGCCCTTGTCCCGTGGCGAAAAAGAGATTTTGGCGCGATTCGTCGTGACGGCCGTTGCGCATCTCCCAACGCAGTTCGTAAGGACGGTGGATTTGCTGTCGCGTGATGATATTGATCACCCCGCCGGCGGCATTGCTGCCGTAGAGCGCCGAAGCCGCGCCGCGCACAATCTCGATACGCTCCACGTCGGAGAGGTTCAGGCGTTCGAAATCGACGTTGTCCATCGTTTCGCCCGCCAAGCGCTCGCCGTTGACCAGCACGAGTACGCCCTGCCCGGCAAAACCGCCGAAGTTCAAATTCACATTACCACTCATGGCCTGGGTAAATTCCAATCCCGGCAACTCGTGGGTGAGCACGTCTTGCACGTTGTTCGCATCGGCGCGGCGGATGTCCTCGGCCGTGATCACGCGCGTCTGCACGGGACTCTCGGCAATGCGACGCGGCGTGCGCGTACCCGTCACCACCGCCGTGGTCAAAGTCGAATCTGCAAGTCCTCCCTGAGGGCGCAATCGTTGTGCTTCGGCCGACCGTGGGGCACCGAAGCAACAAAGCAGGAGGGAGAGAAACAGCAGACGAAAAGCAGGCATTTCCAAGCAGGAACTTTGGAGAAAACGAAGAGGGTTTAATAAGGATAAATGTAGTCGAGCGTCACGAAACCTTTGGCGCCCGCGGCATTCATATAGTCTTTAAAATGCAAAGCGGCATGCGTGCCGTCGGCCAAGCGGAGCAAATAGACGCGTCCGCTGGTGGTGTAGGTCGGAGGGGGATTGCTCACGTTCATGTCCATCCACCGGCTCAGCACTTCGTTCGTGCGCGCGTTCCGATAACCTATATAATAATTGTAGATGCCCGTCAGATCTTCGTAGCATCGGTGGTCGCTCCACGTATCGGCCGCAAAGGTCGAACGGAGCAAGGCGGCCCGCGCCTCCCCTTCGCGGGGAAGATCTTCGAGGCGGGTGAAGTGGGTTTCAAAAGCCCCGCCGCCATTCGTGCCGACATCGTAATGATGCAACACCAAGTCCCACTCGGCGGGCGCGACCAGCGAATCGGTTTTCAACAATTCGCTGAAATAAAATGTCGAGGGCAGTTCCACTTGGTGATAGCTCACCCCCGAACGGCCATCCCACGCTCCCGTGAGAGCCGAGGGCGCGGCGGTGCGCGCCGTGGTGCGCCGATGCAAATCGACATATACCCAATCTTTGTAGCTCACCACATCGACATACAACCGCTGGATGTGCTGTTCGGCATCCCTGACGCTGAACCCTTCGCGCACTCGGTCTTCGGCGGGCGGATTGTCATAGAGCGAACCAAAGATACCCTCACAAGCCGACACTCCCCAAAGGAGCATCGGCCAGCAAAGGAAAGAGAGTAAACGGCGAACGCCTATCATTGGCGGCTACCGTCGTAAGTGAGCGACAAGGGCATGGGCATAGAGCCGGGCTTGAAGGTCAGGTTGAGGTGGAGTACACCGTTTTTCAACGTACCCTGCAAGCTGCTTTCCGCTGCCTTGTATTCCTTGAACTGCGCAGACTGGCGGGGCGCGTTGCCCATGCCGAGGCGCATCAGTGTGGTGAACTGCGGGCTACCGCTCAACGTGAAGCTACCATCAGCCTCTTTCTTGAGTTGCACGCCGGGCACCGTGAACGATTGCACATCCGCACCGTGCAACGGCGCTCTATCCTGCTGCACGTCCACGCTGAATGCGCTGAACTGCAGTTTCACCGTCGTGGCGGTTTCGGGAGAAATCGTCACCACCGTCGAGGGGATCTCTTGGTGGAGCAACTTGCCGTTGCCGATGTCCATCAAGAGTTTCGTGGCGAAACGGCCGGAAGCCTCCACAGTAGTCAGTTGTTCTTCTTTTTCGCTGTCTTCACAGCCGGTCAATACGGGAAGCGTGCCCATCATCGTGAGGGCGAAGACACTTGCCGTGAGAATTGATTTGAATTTCATAAGTGTGATAGATAAAATCTTGCTGCAAAATTACGGGCTTTGCGACAGCTACACAATACCTTAAAATGAGGATATTGCACACGTTTCTGCTCTTTGTCGCACGATAAAAACAAAAAAACGCGATGATTCGCAGGAATCATCGCGTCAAGTGGTTGGGGTACCCGGACTCGAACCAGGAAAGACAGGACCAGAATCTGTAGTGTTGCCAATTACACCATACCCCAAACAGGTATCATCGAGATGCCCTCTCGAAGACGATGCAAAATTACACACTCCCTTTGGAACGACCAAATAAATCGGCGTTTTTTTCGCTGAGTTTTTTTTGCGGCACGCGCACACCATTCAAATCACACGGTGCAGAGTCACATCAGAACCGTGCGGAGCGACACTGCTCCGTCCCTAAAACTCTTTTACACGCCGAACAGCTCACAGACGACATCTGTCCTCGCTATCATTCACTAAGAACCTACAATATGACATTCTCATCGTCCATATATTCACGTCTGTACACTTTGAAACCTTCCGGGGTCAATGTACTGGGATCGGGCATGGCAATTTCGAAATGCAACTTCTGGCGATTAACCAGCAATAGACTCACACGCATGTGATTATACTTGCGACAAACCCTAAAGGGAACATATATTTTTATCCGCGGCTCCAGTTCGCGAGCCTCCCTACGCGGATCGAGTCGACCAACCTCTGTGAGATTATATCTCGAAATTACTTTAGACGGCTCACAAGCAACCCATTGTATTTCGCCTTTGGGCACATCATCTTCATATTTGTACAAAAAGCTACGTAATCGAAGGCGCATACTTTCCCCCATAATTTCTTTTTCACCGGTCTTCGCATCCGTACCCACAGCTTCGAGTCGATCCACTCCACAAAGCACAGGGGTTCTCCCTATCTGCACTTCCCCCGTGCGCAATCGGCTTATCCTATCGTATTCGTCGTACTCTTTTTTACGTCGATCCACGGTATCACCGCGCACGATCACATTCAGCAGAAGACTCGTATCGGCTTTCACACCGTACCTTCTGGGGTCCTCGGAGTCGATGACATAAAGCCCACTCCACATTCCACTCCACGAACGGGGAATCACAGGAACACGACGCGTGTTGCCTTCATTGGTATACATTGTTCCGTAGTGCGACTCCATAATTAGGGGATAATTCCACGCAATGGACATCAGGGTGTCTCCATGAAAATCCGATTTACGCGAATCATCTATTCGGTCATCGCACGCAATCAGGGAGAGCGCAAAACACAGAAAAAGGAAATAAACAATTTGTTTCATCAGGAACGCTTATTTTTTCGGAGAAAATCTCCAGATGCCTACATCATACGAAAAGCTCATGCGCTTATTAGGAAAGTCACTTGGTTTAGAAGCACTCCAACCCAAGGGATCACTCCAAAATCACAAGCAAACATCTGCATCAATCCAACGGAGAGTCGAAGCACAAGATACAGACAACATAAATCTTTTCACTCTATTTTATACACTGCAAAGATATTTCTTTTCAACACACAATCCAAACACCGCCAAAGATTTAACATCATTATCCCTCAAACGCAGCACATTCCCCTACCCCCTTCGAAAAACAAAACAACATACCGCACGACTTACGCGGAAAGTCCCCACGTCCTCTCGCAGCGTTCACCGGGGACGCGATCGTATAGTCCCTCACAAAAAGCAAAACAGCGACAACATCTAATTATTGATGCTGTCGCTGTTTTGAAAATCAGTTACCCTTTCGACCGAAGATGGAGAAATGCACATAGCGCTTCGGATGTGCTTTGAGATCGATGAGGAGCGAATCGGCACTCGTGGCCGTACGGTTCAAACGATCGTAGAGCACGCGATCCGAAAGGAAGGCACCGAGGTTGTTGTCGCGCGAATTGAGTTTTTGGTTCAGGTCGCCCACCATCGTATTGAGCTGTCCGGAGAGTTGCTGCGCATTGGCCAGCGTGGTGTTCACGCGATCCATCGTTTGCTGCACATCCACCTTCGCCAGATTGCCCGAAAACTTTTCGGCATTCGCTCCCGTGCGATGCAAAGAGGCCATCATCTGCGGAACGTCGCGCGCCATCAGACGATCGAGCTGAGCCGTTGTCGTTTTCAGGTTCTCGCTGATGGCCGCCGCGTTGGTCAGCGTCTGCTGCAGCGCGGGATCCCCCGAGAGGCGGTTGAGATTCGTGAGAATGCTGTCGAGTTTGGGCAACATGCGCTGCACATCGGGCAACATCTGGCCGGCGTCGCCCATCAAGGTGGTGGCTGCCGCACCGGGAATCGTATCGAAGGGTTCCAAGTTGTCCACCGGATTCGAACCGAGCAGGAGGTTCATCGTCACCCCGCCCATCAGCGCTTCGACCAGCTCACTGCGCGTGCCACGGGGCACACCCATGCTCTCGTTCAACTCAATGCGCACCACCACGCCACTGTTGTTGTCGTAGTTGTAGACAATGTCGCGCACCGTGCCCACGGGATAGCCGTTGGCAAACACCTTGCTCGAAACCGTCAAGCCCTTGGCGTCCTTGAAACGAACGTAGTACGAATTGCTCGACTTGAACACATTGATGCCCTTCAAGAAGTTGATACCCAAGAAGAGGAGTACACCGGCTGCAATCGCAGTAAGCGCAATTTTAATCTCGTTGGAGATTTTCATAAGGAGAAATAGTTATGCGTTAGTGTGTAGGCTGTTTAGAAAAGGGGATGAAAACTTCGGCGGCAAAAAGCGCACCGTCGCTTCCCATTTATGGAGTTTGCGACTTTCGAATGGCCGCTTGCAAATCTTCGACGCGCTGATCTCCTTCAAAGGCCACGATAAAGGCGTTGGGGAAGAGCGCATTCACTTTTTTGAGCGTCTTTTTGATTTCGGCATAGTCGTTCGAACTGCCGTAAGTGTAGCGATACAGCGGTCCGATGTGGTAGAAGCTCACCGGGGCAAGGCCTTTCAGGCGCGCATCGCCGGCGGCCAACTTTTTGTCGGAGGTCAAAATTTGCACCTTGAAGGTGATGCGCGGCGCGGCACCCGTTTCCTTCTTGCCGCCCTTGGCGTTTTGGGCGTTCTTCTCCTCCGGTTTAGCCGATTTCGCTGGTGTAGTCGCCTCTTTCTGCGTCGGTTTCGCGGTCGGCGCTACGGATTTGGCATCCTTTTTCTCGCTTTTCGCCTCTTTGGGCTCCGCTTTTTTCTCGCGATCGCCCTTTTCGCTCGATTTCTTGGCTTCGGGCGCCTTGGTCTTCGCGGGCGTCACCGGTTGCGCGGCAGGAAGAGGGCGCTCCACCGTTGTTTTTTTCGCTCCTTTCAACGGAGCAGTGTAGGTGTCGGGCACATGCTTCGGCACCGTGTGGGGTTTTGAAGCTGAATGCACCTGTTCGGTGTGGGGCAACGAGGCCGGCAATTCGTCGACGGCATTCACGGCTTGGCGCGGGGGCGTGTTCGTTGCCAACGAGGCTTCGGCCGCCACACGCTGCTCCACGGCCGAGGGAATCACCACAATGGTCAGCGGTTTCTCCACCGCTTTGGGCTGCGTCGGCGCGCCATCACGCTGAACAACAGTAATTTCCGTTCCTCGCGCGGCAGTGGTTTGCAAAGCCACCGTATCGACGCGACGAAGCCCCGCGTCGGTTCCGCGTTCAAAGCGGCCGCTCGGGGCAGAAGGGACAGCATGTTTCGCACCGGCGTCGGGAAGTACCGCGTCGGCCAGCAAAGGAATCGTACGATCTTCGCTCG
>ERZ773027.1325-NODE-1325-length-13436-cov-30.214408_pt1 | contig 13436 bp, 9 predicted proteins | sample MGYA00511032_ERZ773027 | MGnify/ENA primary metagenome ERZ773027 (study PRJEB29015, sample SAMEA2738138) | human oral metagenome | biome: human oral; feature: human-associated habitat; material: saliva | place: China | collected 2190 ... | reverse complement strand
GAGCTGTGGGGTGACCAGTTCGCCCGCGCCTGCGCGAGTGGGGGAGTGCGCATCGCCTGCGTGGGGGCGGCGACCGCCCGCGCCGTGCACGCTCAGCTGGGGCTGAACACAGATTTTCAGCCGCAGGTGCAGAGCGCCGTGGGTATGCTCGCGGAGTTTGAAAAGCCTGCAACCGAGCCCGCCGCCGTGCTGGTTCTGGAGGGTTCCAACGCCCGCCCGACCCTGTGCGAAGGCCTCAAGAACCTGGGCTGGGACAGCCGCCGTTGCGTGCTCTACGATATGGTGCCCGCCGAGCAGGTGGCGCCTGGCGAGCTGAGCCTCAGCGCCGCCCGTGCGCTCGTGCAGGGGATTACTGCTGAGGCGAGCGCCCCGGAAACCCCCACCCAGGAAAACCCCGCGCCGGATGTGCTGGTGGTGACCGCCCCCTCCCGCCTGCACGCTCTACTGGACGGCACCCCCGCGCTAACGCCTGAATCTGTGCCGCCTGAGTCCGTGCCGCCGGTGGTGGCGATTGGGGCGAGTACCGCCTCCGCATGCCGCGCCCTAAACCTGCGCCACGTGCAGGCTGATTCTCCGTCACCGCAGGATTTGGCGCGCGCCACCGTATCCCTGATTTAGGCGCATCCCTCATCTAGACCTCATTAAGACACATCTAAGACCACATATTTTTATCGAGTTTTCAGGAGAGATCATGAACCTCACCCGCCGCCCGCGCCGCCTGCGCACCACCGCAGCTATGCGCTCCCTTGTCGCTGAGACCACCCTGCGCCCCGCGCAGCTGATTCAGGTGTTCTTCGTTCGCGACGGCATCGACGAACCGCAGCCGATTCGTTCCATGCCCGGTCAGTACCAGCACACCCTGGAGAGCATCATCCCCGCCGTGCGTGAGGCGTACGAGGCGGGCATCCGCTGCATTGACCTGTTCGGCATTCCCCGCGATGAGGATAAGGACGAGGTCGGTTCGACCGCCTGGGATTCGCAGGGCATCCTGAACCGTGCGATTGCGGTGTGCCGTGAGGAGTTCGGTGATGACCTGGTGGTTATGGCTGATACCTGCCTGGACGAGTTCACGAGCCACGGCCACTGCGGCGTGCTGGTTGATAACGGCCACGGCACGCCCGTGGTGGATAACGACCAGACGGTGGAGCTGTACTGCAAGATGGCGGTTTCGCAGGCGCGTGCGGGTGCGCACACGGTGTCCCCGTCGGGCATGATGGACGGCCAGATTGCGGCCATGCGTGCCGCCCTGGACGAGGCCGGTTTTGAGGATGTGTCGATTCTGGCGTATTCGGCGAAGTACGCTTCGGCATTCTTCGGCCCGTTCCGTGACGCGGTGGAGTCGACCTTCAAGGGCGACCGTAAGACCTATCAGCAGGATCCGGCGAACCGCCGCGAGTCGCTGCTGGAGGTGCGCGCTGACCTGGAGGAGGGTGCGGATATGGTGATGGTGAAGCCTGCCGGTAGCTACCTGGATATTGTGCGTGAGGTGGCGGAGTTTTCGCCGGTGCCGGTGGCGGCGTATCAGGTGTCGGGTGAGTACGCGATGATTGAGGCTGCTGCGGCGAACGGCTGGATTGACCGCAAGGCCGTGGTGTTGGAGTCGCTGCGTTCGATTCACCGCGCCGGTGCGGACGTCATCCTGACCTACTACGGTACGGAGGCGGCACGCTGGCTCCGCGAGCTGGACGCCTAAACCCCCTTCTAGACGCTGAGAAGCCACATGCTGTTCGTACAGCATGTGGCTTCTTGCCATTTAAACCCATAACTTTATTAGCTAAGGGAAGAAGAAAAAAATATTTTTAATAAAAAAATTTCACAATAACTGACAATATTCTGTATTTATGTAGAGAAAATATAATTCTTTGACTGGGTGATGATACCCGGATGTAGATTAGAATATTTATATAATGGGTGCAATATTCTAAAATAGGCAGTTAGGGTCATCATTATATGAAATTTCTGGAGACCATCTTTTGATTTGCAGAGTAGTATTTTGGGCAGTCTGGAATCGGATGTAATTATTAGATAATAAGTCTTTTGGTATTTTGTTAACTACAAAAGCCACCGACGATTTCGACCTTGTGACAGCTAGATACAATAATGAACCAGACTTATCTCCAAGGTATTTTTTGTCGAATATAAATTTTTCTATCGGTTCAGAGGCCAAGATTGCTAGCCTTTCGAACTCCTTTCCCTTGACTTCAAAGAAAGACGCAGGTTCTAGGTCATCAAACTCTTTTCTTGAGCCCCTGTTATACCTAACGATATAGGGTTCATATTTTTCAATGTATTTCCCTAGATTATCTGCAGATAAATAGAATAGTCCAGTATGATCTAATGTTGAGTTTTTGTCCGAGATAGTATTTGTAAATTTTTCATCTGGCTTAAAAATTGAGTCAGAAAAAGTGGCTATGCTTTGAGGGAATCGGTATGTTGTATCAAATTTTTTGGTTTCTAGATTTTGTTGTTTTTTAAACCAAGATTTTGAGAATTGAAAATCCGAAATATCCTCATTGTCTGATGGTTTTGTGTCTTCTCTTAATCCTATCTGGCGAATATCTCCGTACAAAAGTATTTTGCATCCATTCTGCTGATTTAGTAAAAGTCCAAGTATTTTCAGTCCCTCGTTGCTCATTAACTGCACATCGTCGATTATTATATACTGAAACATTTTACTGAGGTTAACTATAGAATTCGGGAATTCTGATATGATATGCAAGGTGATAATTTCAATATATAAGTATTTAACTTTTCCCTCTGGCGTGAAAGCATTGTCCTTAAAATTATAATAATTAAGGTCATTCTTTCCTGTTCTAAATTCATCTTTTTCTGCCTCTGTGGGATAATCTATGCCAGAAATCATATGCTCCAGGAATATGGCTGGGCTATAAGGTCTTATTATGCAATCAACAAGGAATCTGTGCCAGCTTTTAATTGGAGGGTCTTCTTGAGGGCGCAAGTCATCTAAATTAAACATATTTAGGATTTCCCGGCCACCATCCTTAGAGCAATGGATTATAGATATTTCATCGTAAGATTTATAATTTTTTATAAAATTGGCAATATCAGTGGTTTTACCTGACCCGGCAGGACCATGAAAAAATTTATGCATGAGGTTCCCCTAAATTAAGGCAAGTTTTGTAGATCATTTATTGCATCCTCAATGTACTTTGGGCGATTTAATTTAGGCATTTCAGATAATTTTAATGCTGTATCTGTTTTGGATTCTTTCATATTTTCTGGTGTGTATTCTGCGGGGAGGATGTCTCGATTGACTTTATAAATCTGATCCTCAAGAGTCACCCCATCATTTTGCCCACCTACATACATATTTCTCAGACCCTTCTCTAGGTATTCTTTAATTTTGTTTTCCCAATGGTTTTCATCCTTGCCGTCGTTATCCCGGAGTGCAAACAGCTGCCGATTTACTATATGAGCAAGCTCAAAACATCTAGCAAAAGAAACTCCACGAATGGACATCACATCAATTCCTTGAGATTCAGGGGAATTTCTAGTCATATCTGTGAACATTTTATTGAATATAATTTCATCGCTTGGTCCTTCGACAATGATAATTTTGTCTGCGAGAATAAGTCGAAGTGTATCAAATCCAGACACCTTCTTAAAAAATTGAATAGTATCTTTTTTGAGGTTTCCAAAAACCTGAGTATTATCTCCATTAATGAGTATAAATTTATCAAGACCTAGACGATTTAAAACAAAAGGACTATGGGTTGTAGTAAATACTTGCCGTTCAATAGTCGTTTCTTCTATAATTGTCAAAAATTCTCGCAAATGAGTATGTGATAGATGATTTTCAGGTTCTTCAATAAATATATATTCATTTTTATTGGATGGATTATTTAGGAGAAGTCTTACTTTTGCAATCACCTGAGAGCCTTGACCAGCCATGGAGAAGGGTAAATTATCAATGCTTGGTGCTACGACAGAATTCCAAGTGCTTGCCCCTGACTCCATAATTTGAAGTTGGACTATGCCTTTTTTTGATGAGCTTATAGGTAAATTTTTTGATACTCTTTTGTTAATTTCAGCCAAAGCGCTATTAGTAAGGGAATAATGGAGCCTGCGATATTCTAAAGCTATTTCATTTTTGTCCTGAAAACTAAGGTTTTCATCTACGACCTGTCTTGTGTATTGGTCAAGCCCTTTGGAAGAGTGTACTGAACTTGAATCAATACTTAAAATTTTCTGCAATTTTGCTCCACTAACAGGACGTCCGCTAAAGCCACGCCAACTCATTGAATAGTATTCGGTGGGGACTACAGGTGGGATTTTTTTATTGTTTGAAAAATATTCTTTTATTTCTTGTTCATAGTCTTTGTTGAATTTAATTGTTAAAGAAATTCCAGTGGATTCTTTTTTGAAATATTGTGCATCCCGGATAAAAATTGATCAGCCCCATTGGGTACATCGAAGTGCACCTCTATATATATTGAAGGAAGAATCTGAAGTGCATCATTTATTCCTTTAGAATTTAAGGTTTTAAAGAATTCTTGGACTCTCTCTACATTGAACCAGTATGGATTGGGGGTGTCCTGTACTCTTGCTGAGCCAGATTTTTTTTCAATGCAGAGTCTAATTGCTTCTAGCAGGGTAGATTTTCCCGAGTCATTGGCTCCGACAAGGATATTTATCCCCTTGTTAGGCGTAAAAGATAAATCTTTAAATTTTTTATATCCATTAATGTGTACTTTAGTAATCAAGGTGGCTCCTTTGCAACTAGTGTTATGTGGAAGATCTGGCGAATTTTTAGTTTTAGTTTAAAAAATATTACTAGATTGATAATTTATATATATGGAATAGATTTTATCATGTTTTTGTTCTGAAAATGTGAGACGGGTACCTAAATACTGCTCATTGAATGTTGAGAAGCCACATACTGTTCGTACAGCATGCGGCTTTTCGCTGTTTATGCTTGTTCTTCGCTGACGGGCTTGTACCCGAGGGAGGTGCACACAATGTTGCCGTTGGTGAAGTACTCCGCGAGCTTCTCACGGTCAGCGGGGGAGCGCAGGTCCGCCCAGCGTTCCTGCTCCAGGTAGAACGCAACCTGGGAGGTCAGGCAGACGACGCGCTCATCGTGCACCGCCACAATATGCCTGCGCAGCCACGGCATGTGCTGAGCGAGGTTCGGCGGGATTCTGGACGGCACCTTGATTTCAATCTGCCATTGCGACGGCTCGTAGAAGGTCGGCTTGATCTGTTCGGGGTTCTTCGGGAAGACGCAGAACTCCTCAATATCGCTGTAACTGTACTTCTTCGCGGGCAGGAAAATCCGCCCGATGTAGAACGAATCGGGGTTGAACAGCAGGTAGCGTCTCCTGCAATACCAGCGAGTCGCAAAGGTTATAGCGGCAACAATCCCCAACATGATGGATGCGTCACGGCGGGACATCGGAGTAACGCCCAGAACGCTCCAGCCAACGAGTGCGTAGAAGAAAACGCAGAAAGCTAGAAACAGCACAAAGTGGGTTTCAGCATAGAAGTTATTTCTTTTCCAGACTCGTCTGGCTCGGGGAGGAATCTCCTCCAGCATTGGTGGAGTGCTTAGCTCCATGAATTGTCCTCTCTAACGGTGTCTCTCTACGGGGTATCGGTGATGGTGTGTCTGTGATGCTCAGAAGCCACATGTGTTTCGAAAAGCCACGTCTTATGTGGCTTCTCGAAACACATGTGGCTTCTCGCGGTATAAGGGGGGGGTATAAGGGCAACCCTCTTACTTGTACTGCGCCTTCTGGAAGGACGCGCGGCGTGCCGCCTCCTCCGCATGCTTACCGGCAGGCTTGTAACCCATGGTCGTGCAGATGACGCGGCCGTCCACGAAGTACTTCGCCAACAATTCACGGTCCGCCGGCGAATCCAGCTGTGCCCAGCGTTCCTGCTCAATCTTGAACGCAATCTGCGCCACCAAACAATCAATCTGGTGATCATTGAGTGCATAGTTGTGCTTGCGGCCGCCGGGAAGCAGAATCTCCAGCCGCCACTGGCTCGCGTCCTTCGGGTTCAGCTTGATAGCATCCGGGTTCTTCGGGTACACACGGAACGCACGAATCTCAGAGTAGGGGCGGGACTTCGCCGGAAGGAGCAGACGCCCAGCCTGGAACGAATCCGGGTTGTACACCACGTAATCGCGGTTGTACATCAGCAGCATGATAATCAGCGGAATGTACGCCGCCGCCAAGAACCAGGAGGCGTTACCGATATAAATCGCTTCCCAATCCTCGTCGATGCTCCAGCCCGCTAGCGACGTCAAAAAGACCGCGGCGAGCAGGAACGCAATACCGTTGAGCCCCCAGTAGACGGTGCGGTCCTCACGAATCGGCTCCACACCCGGCACGGTGCCGCGCACACGGAACGGGGCGCTCAGCTTACCCAGCGTCGCCGAGTAGATGCGCGGCATGCCCAGCACACGGTCGTCCTTGCTGTAACCGCGTGCTTCACGCCAGTGGCGGCGACCCCAACGGGCACCGCAATACACCATGAGGAACGGCAGAAGCAGCGCCGGCAGCAGGATGCCGTCGTACACAATATCCCAGTACAGGGTGAAGATCGAGACCGCCACAATCCAGCCCCACAGGTACATGACCACGTGGAACCAGCCGCTAAACACGCCGGCGCCCTCAATAGAATCCAGCTTCTTCTTCGCCTTCTTCGTGGCGCTACCCTTGCGGGAGGAGCTCAGCGGCGCACCCATTGCGGTACGTTCTGCGGTGGCGCGGCGCGCCTCATCAACGGGCGAGCCGGACACCTCAAGGTACAGGTCGGCTGCCTTCTCCTTCTTGATGGGCACCGGGTAGGCGACATCCACCAGCAGGCACAAGCCCACGTACACCATGAAGGCGATCAGCCACACGTCGCGTAGCTGCTCCATGGGCAGTCCCAGAGCGCTCAAATCCATGAGCGGCTCACCTCCTTACGTCTCTCAAACCCTTACGCGGATGCGGAAGCAGTGGCGGCAGCCGGAAGAGCCGAGATGATACGGTCCATCGCCTCATCGTCGTGGGCGGCAGAAACGAACCACGCCTCGAATGCGCTCGGCGGCAGGTACACGCCGGATTCGAGCATGGAGTGGAAGAACGCGTTGTAGCGGCTGGTTGCCGAGGCCTTGATGTCGGCGTAGTTGTGCACGCCCGCCTCGGAGGTACCAAACGCCACCGAGAAGAGGTTACCGGCGCTCTGGATGGAGTGGTCCACACCGGCGGCGTTGAACGCCTCGGTCAGAGCCTGCTGCAGCTGGGCGCTACGCGAATCCAGGTGCGCGTAGACCGCAGCATCAGCCAGGGTCAGGGTCGTAATACCCGCCGCGACGGACAGCGGGTTACCGGAGAGAGTACCAGCCTGGTAGACGGGGCCGACCGGCGCCAGGTGCTCCATGACCTCACGCTTACCGGCCAGCGCCGCGATGGGCATACCGCCACCAATGACCTTGCCGAACGTGAAAATATCGGGAACCCAGCCGCCATCCTCGGGAGCAGCGTAACCCCAGTAACCAGCCGAAGACACACGGAAACCGGTCAGCACCTCATCAAAAATGACGAGTGCACCGTTCGCGTGAGCAATCTCGTGCAGGCCACGGTTGAAACCGGGCTCGGGGGTCACCACGCCCATGTTGCAGGGCGCCGCCTCAGTAATAATTGCGGCAATCTGACCCTCATGGTTCGCGAACGCCTCACGCACAGCGTCCAGGTCGTTATAGGGCAGAACGATGGTCTCCGCGGCGGTTGCGGCAGTCACGCCAGCAGAACCCGGCAGCGCCAGGGTAGCCACACCCGAACCAGCCTCGGAAAGCAGCGCATCCACGTGACCGTGGTAGCAGCCCGCGAACTTAATAATCTTGTCGCGACCGGTCACACCACGCGCCAGACGAATCGCAGTCATGGTCGCCTCAGTACCGGTGGACACCATACGCACCTGATCAATCGCACCGGGAATCGCCGCGTTAATACGGTTGACCACCAGCTCAGCCAGCTCAGCCTCCGGCGCGCTCGCCGCACCAAACGACAGGCCGCGCTCAGCCGCCTGCTGAACCGCCTCAACAACCTGCGGATGCGCGTGACCCAGAATCGACGGGCCCCACGAGCAGACCAGATCAACGTACTCGTTGCCGTCCGCATCGTACAGGTACGCGCCCTTAGCCTTCGCGGCAAACGCAGGGGTGCCGCCCACAGAATTGAAAGCACGCACCGGGGAATTCACACCGCCGGGAATCACCGCGCGAGAACGCTCAAACAGCTTCTCGCTGGCTTCGTGGTGCAGCGGGTGGGTAGAGGAAGGAGTCATCGTATCGGTGCCTTTCAACAGAGACGGCGAACTAAAGAATTACAGGGGACGATGCGCACCAGGCAACGGAGCCTGCACGCTATGAGCGTCCCGTACCTAACCATCATAGGCGCTACAGATGAACCGCAGGTGACAAGCACCTGAACGTACCGAAAGGTGACGATAAAACACAACAGACAAGTTAGGCAACAGAAAGAAGAATACGGCGGCTACCGCAGGTGCCGGTCGGTATCCAGACGGTTCAACACCTGAGTGTCCTGATCAAACAGCCAGTTCTTATCAAAGAGCAGACGCACAAACGCCAGGCCCATACCCAATGCCATGAAAATCAGTAGGGACTGCACAAAACCGGTCGCCGCCGAATACATGTCACCGCTCGCAAAATGCGACATGGAACGGTAGAACAGCACACCCGGAACCATCGTCACCACCGCCGGAACCGACAGGGAAATACGCGTGTACTTACGCTGATGCAGCGGCGCCACAATCTCAGCCAAAATACCCACACCAAACACGGCAATCGTCGCCGCCATATGCGCGGGCATACCCGCCTCCACCATGTGAATACGGGCGGGGTTTGCCACCGCAGCAATCACGCCACCCCACAGGCACGCCACCGGGGAGGCGGCAAAAAGCATCGCGAAGCCAGCCGCCGCAACACCCGAAGAAAGCACCTGCAGAAGCAAATCCAGGGTCGGATCCAGAGTAAGAGGCGCCGGAGTAGCCAACGGCAGGTGGAAGAGTGAACCCAAAAACCACACCGCAAACGACGCACTCAGCAACAACAAACCCACATAGGTTAGACGCGAAATACCCGCCAAAAAGTCCATGCGGGAAATATCGAGCATGCCCGTCACCATGGGGAAACCGGGCACCAAGAACAGTACCGACGAAATGAAACCAATCATATGGTTCGGGCTAATCCAACCCACCGCGACCAGCACATTAACAATCGCAATGTACAGGCCCGCCGCCAGGAAGCCACACGCCATCCACGTTGCCAAATGGCTCACCCCGCGCTTGAGCAGGGTCGAACGCAAAAACTGGCCGGCACCCGCCGCGAAGAACACCACCGTGCACTCCACCAGACCGCCACGGTTCAAGAACGCGAACCCGGCACACGCCACCGCCGACGCCAGCGCCAACATCCAGCGGGTGTACAGAGGCTTCGCCGAATCAATAAGGTCAAGCTCAGCATTCGCCTCCGCCGGAGTAATCTTTTCAGGAAGCTCAGAAATGAACTTACCCAACTGATCCAGCTTATGGGCGTTAATGCCCATCGTGCGCTGCTCAGCGACCTCGGTACGGAAATTACCGTCAGTGTACGAAGAAGTCGAAATTTCGGTGAAGGTCACCTGCGCGTGATGCTCCTTCAACCCCACAGCCTTCGCCAAACGCGCCATCGACGCCTTAATACGGTAGGCGCTCGCACCCGACTTCATCAGGATGCGGCCCAGGCGGAGCACCACCTGCGACTGCGCCACCAGGTGCTCATGAGCCAGACGGGTAGACCCCAGATAAATACTGCGCGTATTAGTGTCAGGGTACGGCTCGGTAGTGCGGGGCTGATCATCCATGAGAGGCCTTCCGGGTCGTGCTATTCACGTGCTATTCGTGTAGGTGTGGTTCCTTATCTAGCATAGGGGAGAAGCCCAAACGGGGATAGTGTCAGCCCGTCAGTAAAGGCGGATGCAACGGGCAGGCTCGGCGCACACGGGAAAAGCCGCGGGTGCTTATTTACGGCGCAGTTTTATCGGCGTACCGGCCAGCGGCCGTCAATAACCTCAGATTCCTTACCCGGCTGCGTACGCAACCACGCCTGGAAGCTCGCCGCCTGCTCCGCCGCCCACTGAATCTGCTGCTCGTGCAGCTGGCGCGCATCCACGTTGAGGACCTCGGGGAACTGCTCGGTGAGTTTTACGAGCAGGCGCTCGGCGGCCAGGGCGTCATCGGCGGAGGTGTGTGCGTTCTCCAGGGAGACACCGTACTCGGCGGCAAGAACCTCAAGGGTGCGCTTGCCGCGCTTACGCGGAATCACGTGCTTATGCAGAACATACGGGTCGAGCACCACACCCGGCGGCAGCTCACCATTGGCAATATTGTGGCGCAGCATCTCGTGGTGTAGCACCGAAAAATCGTAGGCAGCATTGAACGCAATAATCGGCACACCATCAATATTGAGCGCACCAATAGCGCCGGCAAGCTCCCACACGACCTCGCGGGCGGGACGGCCATGCTCACGCGCGTACTTGGTCGTAATACCGTGCACAGCGGCGGCACCGGCAGGAATCTCAACGCCGGGGTCAGCAAGCCACTCGCCACGGCGCACCACATTACCCTGAGCGTCCAGCAGGATCAGGGAAGCAGTCACGATGCGGGCGGTGGTGACGTCCACACCGGTGGTTTCAAGGTCAAAAGTGGCGCGCAGGCCGTTCATCCAGGTCATGCTATAAGACTAACCCAGCGGAGAAGGAGGCGCGCGCCCGGTCGTCACGCGGCTGTGGATAAGCCCCCGGCGGAGCAGCATATTTAAGCCCTGGGAGCGGCATATTAAGTCACCGAGGCGGCTTATAAGTAGCCGACGAGCCCGAATGACCGCCGACAAGATACAACCGCGCTACAGCCGATAGACTGAAACCATGACAACCCAACTTCTCACCGGCATCCCCGGAACCGGTAAAACCCACCACCTCACCGAACGCGCCCTGCGCTACCTCGCCGACGGGAACGACCCCGCCCGCCTGCTCATCCTCGCACCCACCCGCACCGCCGCGACCCGCATGCGAGACACCATCGCCGCATCCAGCGACCGAAGCCTCTCCGTAGCACCCACCCGCGCCTGGGCAGCATACGCCTTCGACCTGCTCAAACGAGCCCAAACCCGGGGTCTACTCAGTGGCGTAGAAGGCAACCTCAAACTCCTCTCCGGCCCCGAACAAGACGTCATCATCGGCGAACTACTCGCCAACCACGCCGAAGGCATCGCCCCCGGACCCGCCTGGCCCGACGTACTCCGCGACGCCCTCGCAACCCGCGGCTTCCGCCACGAAATCCGCGACTTCTTCGACCGCATGGCAGAATACGACCTCACCGCCGAAGACGTACACGCCCTCGCCACCGAACACAACCAGCCCGCCTGGCACGCCCTCGCCCAACTGCACACCGAATACCGTGCCGTGCGAGCCCTCCGCGCCAAAAACGCCTACGACCCGGCAGTACTCATCAACGACGCCTGCCGGCTGCTACTGCGCGCCCCCGAATTCCTCGCCGAAGAACGCCGCCGCTACGACCTGATCCTCATCGACGACGTGCAGGAACTCAGCCCCTCTATCTACCGACTGCTGCGCCTCATCGCCGCAGAAGAGCCGCCCGCAGACGCCGCGCACCTGACCGAAACCCACCCCGACCTCTTCGCTGAAGGCCCCCAGGTTGTCATGACCTACAGCGACGAAGCCGTCGTCCAGGGCTTCCGAGGTGCCCGCCCCGACCTCGTCACCACCCTGCAGGCAAGCTTCCCCAGCATGCGCACCCGCACGCTCACCACCTCGTACCGCCTGCCCGCACTCATGATGCCGCTCGTGGCGGACATTCGCCGCCGCCTGCCGCGCTACACCCGGTTCGTGCCACTCACCGCCGAGCAGGAAGGGACGAAGAACGGCGCGCAGGAGGGGTCAAAGAACGGTGCGCCCGCAACCTTCGGACGCATCAACACCACCCCCGCCGATGAAGCCCTCACCTGGGGCGCCGCCGACGAACCGCTGCTGCACCTGGGTGCCGACGGCAAAATCCTCGACCCCGCGCACTACCGCACCGCACCCGCTGGCGTGTATAAGTATGCGCTTTCCAGCTCTCAGGACGAGGCGAACCTCATCGCCCAAATGCTGCTCGAAGAACGCATCTACGGCAACCACCCCTACCGCGAGTCCGCCATCATCGTGCGTAGCAGCGCGGACGTGGCGCGCATCCGCCGCGTGCTCTCCTCGAACGGTATTCCCTCGCGTACCTCCGCGGCGCTCGTGCCGGTGCGCGACGAGCCCGCCGTACGCCCCTTCCTCGACGCGCTCAGCCTGCTCGTCTACGCCCGCAAGCGCGGCGAGAAGGCACTCAACCCCGCCGTGCACATGCCCGCTGCAGAAGGTGCGGAGGCGGCCGAGCGTGGCGGCTACGAGGCCCTCAGCGCCTCCGAAGCTGAAGAGCTCATGCGTCGAAGCCTCGACGACGTCATCGCCGAGGAAAGCCGCGCCAACCCCCTCGGTGGCGCGCAGAGCGCCATCACCCTGCTCACCTCCCGACTCGGTGGCGCATCCAGCATGGACGTGCGACGACTCCGCCAGCAACTACGATCCATCGAACTGCAAAGCGGCGGCCACCGCCCCAGCGACGACCTGCTCCTCGGTGCACTGCTACACCCCGAAACCCTCCCCGAAGAGGGCGTAGGACGCGCCGTGCACCGCATCGCAGCCGTGCTCTCCGCCGGACGTAAAGCACTCGCGCGCCCCGAATCCACCAGCACCGAAGTGCTCTGGGCGCTCTGGGAAGCCAGCGGCCTCGAAAAAACCTGGGTCACCCAGTCGCGCAGCGCAGGCCCCGACGCCGATGCCGCCCACCGCAACCTCGACGCCATGATCGGTCTCTTCGAAGCCGCCGACCGCTTCGACGAGCAGATGCGCGGCGCCGGTGCCGAGCAGTTCCTCGACTTCATCGACGCGCAAGACCTGCCCATGGACACCCTCGCCGCCCGCGGCGTACGCCAAGACGCGGTCGAGATTCTCACCCCCGCACTCGCCGCCGGTCAGTCCTGGCGCACCGTATATGTATGCGGTCTGCAGGAAGGTGTCTGGCCCAACACCACCGTGCGCGGCTCCCTGCTGAGCACCGGCGACCTTGTGGATCTGTGCGATGCGCGCATCCGCCAGCGCGCCGAGCAACAAGCGGGGGAAGAACAGGTGCCGCCCGCGCGCATCCGCAGCTACCCCGAGCGCGTGCGCGACACCCGCCACGACGAGCTGCGCATGTTCGCCGTCGCCGCCACCCGAGCCAGCACCCGCCTGGTGCTGACCGCCGTGCGTAACGACGATGAGGCACCCGGCGAGTTCTTCGACTTCGTGCTGCCCACCGACGCAGTCGGCGACTCC
>ERZ773027.1320-NODE-1320-length-13470-cov-11.389042_pt1 | contig 13470 bp, 8 predicted proteins | sample MGYA00511032_ERZ773027 | MGnify/ENA primary metagenome ERZ773027 (study PRJEB29015, sample SAMEA2738138) | human oral metagenome | biome: human oral; feature: human-associated habitat; material: saliva | place: China | collected 2190 ... | reverse complement strand
AGGCCCAGGGTTCGACGGGCACCCTCAACGCGGACAACATCCGCGCCACCACCGTGCGCCTGTCCAACGCCGATGTCACGGATGCGGCCGAGCCATACCTGGACTTCTTCCTACAGCGCTACGCGGACGCCTACCGTATTGAGTTGACCGCGTTCATCGATGCGGTCGTCACGGGCACCAAGCCCACGCCGTCCATCGACGATGCAATCGAGGCTCTGCGCCTGGCCGAGGCCGCCACGGAGTCAGCGAAGACCGGCAAGCCCGTGTCGCTGGCCTGATAGCATCTCGAAAGTCCCGGCGGGGTTCCCTCCCCGCCGGGACTTTCGTATAGTGTGCGGGTAAAGGAGGTGCCCGTGGCCACACGCGAGCGTCCCGTGACGCAGTCCAACGTCGCGAAAGCAGCGGGTGTCTCCCGAGGCCTCGTCTCTCAGGCGCTGTCCGGTGGCGGTCGCATGAGTCCCTCAACGTGCACCCACATACGCGAAACAGCAGAAAAACTCGGCTACTACCCGCATTCCGCAGCTTCCGAGCTGGCCGGTGGACATTCGAAGCGCCTCGTCCTCATTCTTCCGTACCTGACCAACCCGTATTTCGATGAGCTTTCCAGCCATCTACGCGTTGCGGCGTCAGCGCGCGGCTACTCGCTCATCGTCATGGTGTCGGACCTGATGAGCCACGGGGCGGACCTGGCCCAGTACGTCGTGGGCGCATCGACTCGGTCAGCGCCATCACCGATACGTTCATCAAGGAGCGCCCGATTCCCCCGAAGATGGGTGTGGGCCGCTCCGGCTTCGAGATCGGCAACGAGGTTGGACCGGTCGAAAACGAAGACTATGTCGCAGCTCTGGTGCGCTTCGACAACGGTGCCGTCGGCACCCTGGAATCGTCTCGCGTCAGCGTCGGCCCTCGCGCCGAATACGTTGTCGAGATGTACGGCACACAGGGCAGCGTGCGCTGGAATCTCGAGCGATTCAACGAGCTGGAGGTCTGCATCGGAGACGGTGGACCCACCCACGGCTACACGCGCGCCATGGCAAACCCGGCGTGGGGTCTGTGGGCTCACTTCCAGACCGCCATCGGCACCTCGATGGGCTTTTGACATGAAGGTGGTTGAGGCCCAGCAGTTCCTCTCCTCGATCGCCACCTCCACTCAGCTCGCCCCCTCAGCCGCGGACGCATGGTGCGCCGCGGAAGTCGACGAGGCAGTGGTGGCCTCCGCAGCGGACAGCGCCTGGCACGCTGTTCCCCGTGTCTCGGCCCCCACCACCTTCGATCAATAATTATTCTGGTCTAACACGTACTTAAGGAAATCTATGTCCAGCAAGAACCTGTCGCTCGCGACGGTGACGCCAGCTCAACTGCATGACGCGGTTGAGAAGACGCCCGCCTCCGGGCCCCGTCGTGGCGTTTTTGCCATCGCCGCCGTCGCCACCCTCGGCTCCCTGCTCTTCGGTTACGACACGGGCGTTATCTCCGGCGCACTGCCCTACATGTACATGCCGTTTGGCGCTCACGGCCTCGGACTGACCGCGCTGGAAGAGGGCGGCATCTCCGGCGTCCTCCTCCTCGGCGCAGCATTCGGCGCCCTATTCGGCGGCATCATGTCCGACCGCTGGGGCCGTCGCCATAACATCACGCTCCTGGCGATCCTGTTCTTCTTCGGCGCCGTCGGCAACGCCATCTCCCCCAACGTGTGGGTGATGTACATCTTCCGCGCCATCCTCGGCTTCGCCGTTGGCGGCGCTTCCGCCACGGTTCCGGTCTACCTCGCTGAGACCGCCCCCAAGCGCATCCGCGGCGCCATCGTCGCCGTCGACCAGCTCATGATCGTCACCGGCCAGCTCCTGGCCTTCTCGATCAACGCACTCATCGCCACGATGCGCGGCGGCCCCGAGCTGACCGTCACCGCTGACCCCTCCGGCCTGCTCCCCGCCGAGTACATCGGCCAGACGATCAACTTCGACACCCTGGCCCTCATGCAGGCCTCCCGTGGCGGCACCCTGGGCACCGCCGAATACCACGAGTTCCTCGCGCAGCTGACCGTCACCGCGGGTAACGGCGACACGTGGCGCTACATGATCATCCTGTGCTCCATCCCCGCCATCGCGCTGTGGATCGGCATCCGCCTGATGCCCGAGTCCTCGCGCTGGTACGTGGCCAAGGACCGTCTCTACGAGGCGATCGGCGCCCTCAAGCGCGTGCGTAACGAGGCCGTTGACGGCCCCATCGTGGACGAGCTCCAGGAAATCGTGACTGTCCACCAGGCCGAGACCTCCAGCGAGCACAAGGGCTTCGGTCACGTGTGGCGCACCCCGTGGCTGCGCAAGCTCATGATCGTCGGCATCTTCCTGGGAACGACCAACCAGCTGACGGGCGTCAACACCGTCATGTACTACGCGCCCAAGGTCCTGCAGTACGCGGGCATGGACACCTCCTCCGCGATTGTCGCCCAGGTTGCTAACGGCGTCATGTCCGTGATTGGTTCCGCCCTCGGCATCTGGCTGATTCTAAAGTTCCGCCGCCGCCAGATCCTCATCGCCGACGTCATCGGCGTGGGCATCTGCCTCCTCGCGATTGCCGCGGTCTTCCAGTTCATGATCGCCCCCTACATGAACGCTCAGCAGACGCCCCCGGCGTGGGCCGCCTACGTCATCCTCGGCCTCATGGCCGTGTTCATGCTGATCGTCCAGTCCTCGAACGGCACGATCGTGTGGACCATGATGGGTGAGATCTTCCCGAACAACGTCCGTGGCGTCATGAATGGCACCGCTGTCTTCTGCCTGTGGATCGTCAACGCCATCGTCGGCTGGACCTTCCCGGTCATGATCGAGGGCCTGGGCGGTGGCCTCACCTACACCGTCTACGGCGTCGTCAACCTCGTGGTCGCCGTCATCCTCTTCCGTGTGATGCCTGAGACCTCGGGCAAGTCGCTGGAGGAAATCGAGAAGGAGATGGAGAAGCGCTTCTCCTGATCGATAGGGCGGGGACGCTACGGTGCCCCCACCCCCTCTCACCCTTAGTTTGTCTGAACAAACTACCATTCTCTGTTAGAATTACACGCACCGGCACACTGGCCAATGCAACACCGCGACTCATAGGAGAGCTGCAATGACTCACGTCTACGATCCCGCAACCGCGATCAACGACCCCAATGGCATCACCTGGGGCATGCACCCGATTGCGTGGCGTAACGACGACATTCCCGAGGTCGGCGAATGGAACACCATCGACGTCATGTTCGACGACCTGGCCGAGGCCGGCTTCGCTGGCACCGAGGTCGCCGGCTGGTACCCCTCGAAGGAAGAGACGAAGGAAAAGGCCGATGCCGCGGGCCTGAAGATCGTCGCCCAGTGGTTCTCCAGCTTTATCGTCCGCGACGGCGTCGAGGCCGTCGAACCCGACTTCCGTGCCACCTGCGAGTACCTGCAGTTCCTGGGCGCGACGCGCGTCGTCGTCTCCGAGCAGACCGGCTCGGTGCAGGGCATCCGCGACATCTGTATCTTCGAGAACAAGCCCGTCCTCAAGGACGAGGAGTGGCCGGTCCTGGCCGAGGGCCTGAACAAGCTCGGCGAGATCGCCCACGAGTACGGCCTTGACCTGGTCTACCACCACCACCTGGGCACCGTCATCCAGACCAAGGATGAGACGCTGCACATGCTCGAGCTGACCGATCCGGACAAGGTCTCGCTCCTGTTCGACACGGGACACGCGTTCGTGGGCGACGGCGACGTCATGGGTCTCCTGCGCGGCGCGATCGACCGCATCAAGCACGTGCACTTCAAGGACGTGCGTCCCGCCAAGATGGAAGAGTCCCGGGCGGCCAAGCGTTCCTTCCTCGATTCCTTCCTCGCCGGCATGTTCACGGTCCCCGGCGACGGCACCATCGATTTCACCGAGCCCTATTCCTTCCTCGTTGAGCACGGCTACAAGGGTTGGATCCTGGTTGAGGCCGAGCAGGATCCGAAGATCGCTCCTCCGCTCGAGTACGCGCACATTGCGCGTGACTACGTGTTGGGCACGCTGCTGGGTCAGTGAGCGGCTTCGCGCGGTTCCTCAACTTCCCCGCGCGAATCATCTGGGGGTGGAAGCGACTCGTTCGCTTCCACCCCCGTCGATCTCACGCGCCGCGAGCGCATCACACTCGAGCCTGTCACGATGACTCGCGATCATACTCTTGCGCTGTGTCATGCTCGCCCTGCTCCTCGTCATCGCGACGACGATCGTGGCGACGGTACCGCTGCTCGGATAAAAAAGTCGTCGGCGCGAGCCTGAAGGCCCGCGCCGACAACCTCATCTCACACTCGAGGAGCTGTGATGACCAGCGGCAGAGCATCGCCGCGAGCATCGCTCGGAGGCTGCTCCCCCGCCTGCAGGATCAGGCCCTCGCCATCCCCGGCGCACGTCGCGCCCGGCGTCAGAATCATGGAACGCGAGTAGTCGAATCCCTGCGGCAGACCCGACACGCGCGTGACGGACGCATCCGCCACCACGGCGACGTGGTCCTCGTGAACGAGAAGGCGAACCCAGGCCTCGTCCTGCGAGGACTGCGCGGTGACGGCCTCGGGGTCCTTGGCCGACAGCGCTCGTACGCCGCGCAGCTCCGATCCGTACAGGTCGTTCCAGGCTCCCAGGCCCTCGAGGCACTCGCGCTGCTCGCGCGGGATCGTGCCATCGGCCTTCGGGCCCACGTTGAGCAGGAGACGACCGCCGCGCGAGACCACGTCCACCAGGTGGCGGACGGCGGCCGCGCCGCTGAGGTACTGGTGCTCGCCCTCGGCACGGTTGTAGCCGAAGGACAGGCCGACGCCTCGGCAGTTCTCCCACGGCTTGCCGCTCGTCTCGGAGTCACCCATGTGCTGGTATTCGCTCGTCAGGTAGTCCGCGTGAACACCGCCGTAGCGGTCGTTCGTCACGCCCTCGGGGCGCGCCGCGTAGAAGTACTCGAAGAGCGTGCCCAGGCCGTAGGGGCCGAAGTTCTTGCCCTCGTCCGGCCACTCGATGTCATTCCAGATGACGTCGGGCTGGTAGCGGTCGATCAGGTCGCGAACGTGCACGAAGCAGTAGCGCGCATAGTCCGCATCCTTCGGGCGACACAGGTCCTTACAGTCATCCTCGGAGAGGATCGGGCGGTGGGGGCGGTAGTGCCAGTCCAGGCCGCCCGAGTAGTACAGGCCAACCCGCAGGCCCTCGTCGCGTGCGGCATCCGCGAAGCCAGCCACGAGATCGGTACGCGGTCCACGGCGCACCGTGTTGCGCGTGCCCGTCTCCGGAGCATCCCACAGCGTCACGCCGTCGTGGTGCTTGGTCGTCAGCACCGCGTATCCGGCGCCCGCGCGGTGGAACAGGCTCATCCACTCAGCTGGATCCCACGCGTCAGGATCCCACGCGTCCAGGAACGCATCGTACGAGGCCGACCCGTACAGGTCCTTGTGGCGCTGCGCGGCCGGGGACCCCGGAATGCGGATCGTGTTGAAATACCACTCCGCGTAGGAATTGTGGGTGAACCAAGCCTCCCAGTCATCCTCGACGCCCAGCTCGCCATGGTCCTCGGCCCAGGCGGGCACCGAGTAGGGACCCCAGTGGACGAAGATACCCAGGGGGGCATCCTCGAACCACTGCGGGGTCGGGCGGGACAGCGCACTCCAGCGCTCGGTATCGCTCATCGTTTCACTCATGGTCGTCACCGTCCTCCGAAGGCGCCCAGGGTGACGCCCTTTTCCAGCTGCTTCTGCAGGAACACAACCAGCAGGATCGACGGGATCGTCGTCATCGTCACCGCGGCCATCAGCGGGCCCCAGTCGGTGCCGCGCTCACCCGAGAACATCTGCAGGCCCAGCGGGATCGTCGCCAGCGACGAATCGTTGACCACGATGAGGGGCCACAGGAACGCGGACCAGTAGTCGATGAACGCGAACACGCCAACCACCGTGATCGGAGCCTTGAGCAGGGGCAGCAGGATCTTCGTCAGGATCTTCCAGTCGCTGCAGCCGTCAATGCGCGCCGCCTCCTCGAACTCGAGGGGCAGGGACATGAGGAACTGACGGATCAGGAACGCACCGAACGCACCGAACGCAAAGGGCACGATGAGGGCGAAGTAGGAGTTCACCAGGCCCATGCGCTGCATGCCGATGTACAGCGGGATCACGAGGACTTCCTGGGGCAGAACGAGCGTGCCCAGGAACACCATGAACAGGTGATCGCGGCCCTTGAAGCGCAGACGAGCGAACGCATAGGCGGACAGCACCGACACGACGACCACGAGGGCCGCGCCTGCCAGCGAGACGATAAACGAGTTAAGGACGACGCGGCCGAAGGGAATCGAACGCAGAGCCGAGGGGTAGTTCTCCCACGCAACCTCGCTGCCCACCGGAGTGAACGTGAAGACCTCATTGGTCGGTTTGAAGGACGTCGCGACCATCCACACGAAGGGGAAGAGGAAACCGACCGCGATGATCCCGAGCAGGATAACCGAAATGATCGTGGAAATACGCTTCTTGTTATGCATCGTAATTCACCCACTTCTTCTGGCCAGCGAACTGCAGGGCCGTCACCGTCATAACAATCACGAACAGCACCCACGCCATCGCGGACGCGTAACCGAGCTTGTCGAAAGAGAAACCGTTGCGGTACAGGGCCAGCACGATCGTGTTGGTCGCCTCACCCGGGCCGCCCAGCGTCAGGAAGTAGGGCTGAGCGAAAACCTTGAACGCGCCGATGACCGTCATAACCGTGCAGAAGAAGACGGTCGGGGAAATCATCGGGAAAACGACCTTGAAGAAGCGCTGGACGCCGTTGCAGCCGTCGATCGTCGCGGCCTCGAGAACCGAGGTGTTCAGGCCATTGAGGCCGGCCGTCAGGACGACGATGTTGTAGCCCAGGCCCTGCCACAGGCTCATCATGAGCAGCGAGACCATCGCGAGAGTCGGGTGGTTGAGGAAGGGGATGTGTTTGATCCCGAAGACGGCCAGAGCCGAGTTGACCACGCCGTTGTCGGAGAGCAGGAGCCTCCAGATCAGCGCATTACCGACCATCGGGGTAACGACCGGGATGAAGAAGATGACGCGCAGGACGCGGCTGAGCCACTCGGGCACGCGCTGGAGCCAGTAGCTCAGGCCGATCGAAATCACCAGGTTCAGCGCCGTGTAGCAGGCGGCGAACACGACGGTGTTGCGCATGACCGTCCAGAACGCCGGGTCCTCGCCACTGAGCATGCGCCGGTAGTTTTCCACTCCGATAAAGCGGCCGCCTCCGAAGATCGACCAGTCGAAGAAGGAGATCACGAGGGACGCGATCAGGGGCAGGACAATGAAGAGAAGGAAGCCCGTCATTCCGGGCGACAGGTAGACGAGGGCGCGCAGGCCATCGCCCCGCCGACCCTCAGCGCGCGCGGAGTCTTTGCCTCGCTTGGAGGCCTTCGCCTCCCCCGCGCCCGCCGCGCCCGAGGGCACCTCGCGGCCGGGTTTCACAGTGTCAACGCTCATGAGCTATGCACACCTTTCGTCGAGTGTCAGTGGGTTTCACAGTCGCGCTCACACCACCGTTAGCGTTAACGGGAAGAAACCCACGAAACGAGGCCGGGGAACCGAGTGGTCCCCGGCCTCGTTCATGGTGAGCTGGGATCAGCCAGCGGAGTTCTGCAGATCGGTGAGGATGTCCTGAGCGGTCTTGGTGCCGCGGAAGCCCTCAGGCGAGTACTGCTGGAAGGACGTGTTGATCTGGTTCCACGTCGACGTGGTCACGAGCGGGGTGCCGTTCTCGAGGAGGACGCGCACGGCCTCGGCGCTGTCCTCGGGCTTGTTGGCCGCCCACTTGCCCATCGCGGACTCGACGGAGGGAACGGTACCCTGCTTGTCAGCAACGGTGCCGATGACCTCGGGGGTCACGAGCTCCTTGAGGACGTTGAACGCAGCCTGCTTGTCCGGGCAGGACTTCGCGATGCCAAAGCCGGAACCCTGGATGACCGAGCGAGGCTGGCCAGTGGGGGTCGGCAGGACCGCGACGCCGAGCTTATCGCCCAGCTCCTTCTCGAAGGAGCCGTACATCCACGGGCCGTCCACGATCATCGCGGCGGTGCCGGAGGTGAAGGCAGTCTGCGCGGGGCCATCGTTGTCGGCGGCGTTGGGGGCAACCGCAACCTGCTCCTTGTGGACCAGGTCGAAGGCGAACTGGACACCCTCAACGAACTTGGGATCCGTCAGAGTGTTCTTGCCGTCCTTGGAGACCTGGCCACCAAACGCGATGCCGAAGTCACCGGGGGCATTGCCCAGGAGGGACGGCTTGACGGCGACGCCGTACTTGCCATCCCCCGTCAGAGCCTTGGCATCCTTGAGGAATTGCTCGGTCGTGTAGGAGGTCGAGGGGGCCTCCAGGCCCGCCTTCTCGAACATCTCACGGTTGTAGTACAGGACGTCGGGCTCGGCGTCGTAGGGCAGGGCCAGAACATGTCCGTCCACCGTCATGCCCTGCATCATCGCAGCGTTATAGTCGGAGGCCTTGATGCCGGCGGCTTCCATGTAGGAGTCGAGAGGCTCAAGCAGGCCGGACAGCTCCTGCGCACGGGCGGCCTGCGTGGTGAGGATGCAGGGTGCGTCCGAGGCGACCATGCGGGTCTTGACCTTGGTCCAGTAGTCGTTGAACGACGGGCCATCGAAGGTCAGGGTGAAGTTGGGATCCTTCTCCTTGGCTGCATCGACGAAGGACTGCCACTGGGCGCGGTCGTTGTCCGTGGAGACCCAGGTGTACATCTGGTGCACCTGGTCCGCACCAGAGCCACCGCTGGACGACGCTCCTCCCGAACCGCACGCGCCTGCGAGCAGGGCGAAGGCCGAGGCGGTCGCACCGAGTGCGAGGAACTTGGAGATAGTGGGGCGCACGATGCGCTCCTTCCTTGTCAGGGGCACCGGGGGTTCCAGTGGTCGCATTGCCTCTCTGTAACGCGGGTCCGGGAACGTTCCCGAAAGTGCCGTCTCTCGTCATTGAAATTGACAGGACAACTGTACCATCCTCTGAACGGGACACACAAGCTAGATTCTAAAATTCATCACATCTTGCGATTAAGCATGACTGTCCTGTGAAGCGCTGACGATGCACGGACTACAGGCTTTTCAAGCGTTTTTGACAAACTCTTGTCCACCTGTCACCCCTCAGCTTCGATAAAATAGGGATTTCAATTGTCAAGAACATCCCGTAGCGCCTCATCCAGGGACGACGCGCCCTCCCCGAGCATAGCTTCCAGGCTCTCGAGCGTGTGGTGCGAGGGACCCGCCAGGAAGGCAACCATCGCACCCACCTCGGATGCATCCACTCCCATGCGGACCGCCCACGCGCGCTGGTACAGGCGCAGCTGGGTGACGAAATAGGCGACCTTATCCGGCTTGGTCGTCGCGCTCACCGGGCGCCCGCTCTTCCAGTCGACGACCAGGAAGCGGGGCCCATTGCCGCGCACTCGCTCGAACACGGCGTCGATACGGCCCTGGACGGACACTCCGCCCACCTCGACCGAGAAGGCCTCCTCGATCGCGACGGCCCGGTAATCCGCCAGCTCGCCGGCAACAAAAGCGCGGAAGTTGGCGCGCAGCCGCTCCAGGCGCTCGCGCTCACCGTCCGTCAGCAGGGCCTCGTCCACAACATCATCGCCCCCAGCCAGCGCGGCATCCTCCCCCGCGCTCACGCCGGGGCTCTCAGAAGTCTCCGAGGCTGGATCCGCACTCGCGAGGTGCAGCTCGCGCTCCACCCACGCGTGAAACACCGTGCCCAGCGCGGAGAACGAGCTGGGGCGAGTCGGCATCGGCCTGCGCATGTCGCGCGCAAACTCATCAGCGTCCTGTAGGAGGGCCGACACAGAGGTCGCGGGAACACGTTCCGCCCACAGATCGACGACTGGCGTCTCCCGGGACAGGTGGTACTCCTCGATGAGTGCAACCGTATCGCGCACCGCCGGGTCCTCCCCCAACTGCGCCAAGGCCTCGTACACGTCCTGATCCTGCGCCAGGTCACGGATCTGCGCCTCGACGGACCGGGCAGCCGCCGCGACCCTCTGACGCGAGGGACCCGGCTCCTGCGGGAAGGTCTCGAACACCCGCACACCCACGCCCTGCTCGCCGTCCTCATCGGCCTGAGGGACCGGTGCAATCAAGCACCTGCCCTCCCCCACCGAGGACTCCACAGCGTGGTCACGCCACCGCCCATCGGACCACATCTGCGGGTCTTCGATGGCACCGACCGTACCCGACGAAGCACCGGGCGTATGCTCGAAGATCTGGGCGCTGGCATCCATCAGGTAGCGCGACGGATGGGACACCTTCTTATTGAACCCCGATGTCCACGAACCCACCAGCAACTGAGCGCTGCGCGCACGCGTCATGGCCACGTAGGCCAAGCGACGCTCCTCGCGCTCCGCATGCTCCCCAAGGGAAGCACCGTACTCGCCCTCCAGCCACTTCTTGAAGGCAGTTGACGGATTCTTTGCCCCCTCAACGTCGAACTCAAAAGGCGGTAGATCCGCGCGGTCCCCGCGCAACGGATGGGGCAACGAGCCCGCATCGGTCACCCACGCCTTGTTCGCGGGAGGATCATCGGTCCACGACCGGCTCTTGCTCTTGTGCAGGGGGAATGAGCCATCAGCCAACGCGAAGACCACAACCCCATCCCATTCGAGGCCCTTCGATCCGTGGACCGTCAGGATCTGCACGGCGTTCGGGTCCGGCTCGCCCAGCGGAGCATCCAGCCCGTCCTCGCGTTTCTCCGCCATGTCCAGATACGCCAGGAAAGAGCCGAGGGACGCACCCGGAGTCTCTTGCTCGTAGGCCGCAGCCACAGAAATAAACTCATCGAGCGCTGCGCGTCCACCCATCGACAGCGGATCCGCGATCACATCGTCCAGGGTGCCCATGATGAGGATCGCCCGCTCCACCTGCTCAGTGACCGAACGCCCCACCCCCTCGCGGACCTGACGCAGGCGCTCGCCCAGCAGGCGCACGCGGCGCACCGCCTCCTCACTAATCGCAGGATGCCCCTCATACGCCCACCCGGGTTTCGGAGGGAAATCCACCGCATCCAAAAGAACCGCCTGATGAGGATTCACACCCTCCTGACGTGCCAGGTCACGCGCCCAGTCGCCAAGCGCCATCAGGTCGGCCGCACCCAGGTCGATGCCCGCCAGCAGGCGCGCCAGCCACGGGGAGGCCTCGACGTCGTATGCCAGTTCCAAGGCGGCGCGGACATCCTGCACGGCGGGCTGATCGAGCAGGCCGCCCAGGCCCACGATCTCCGTCGGAATACCAGCCTCACGCAGAGCATCATCAATGAACGGAAAATCCCGACGTTGCCTGCTCAACACGGCGACGCTGCGTCGCTTGCCGTCCGTGACCGGCTGCGAGCGCACCCGCTGCACGAAATCAACCATCGCACCCAGGGCCTCGTCGTAGTCCTGCGTGAACGCAATGTCGACAGCTCCGGACCCGGCCCCACCCCTGGGAACCAGAACGGGAGACTGCGCCTTGAGCTGCTGCTTGCCCACCTGGAAGGAGGGCACCTCACGCAGGGGCGCCGCCACCCTGTTCGCAGCGTCCAGGATCGACACGTCGTTTCGCCAGGCAGTCGACAGCGTGAGGGTCTGCCCCTCGTCGGGCGCGCCAGTCTGGAAACGATCCAGGAAAGACTCCAGGGACGAGGCCGAGGCCCCCCTCCAGCCGTAAATCGCCTGATTCGGGTCTCCCACTGCCGTAACCGCATGATCTGCGAAAAGCATTGACAGCAGGTCCATCTGGATCACCGAAGTGTCCTGGAACTCGTCAAGCAGGACCGCGCGGAACTCCTCGCGCAGAGACTCGCGAACCGCCGGGGCCTCACGCACGATGCGCGTGGCCAGGACCAGCTGATCGGAAAAGTCCAGGACACCCATCTCGCGTTTGCGCTGCTGGTAGGCGGCGATCGGCCCCAAGAAGGCGATGCGACGCGAGTTCACGTCTATAGCCTTGCGAGACTCCTTGTTCCCGCGCCCCACCTGCTCGAGCTCGCGCCCAAACTCCTCCAAGGCCTCGCGCGCACGCTCCACCGTGTAGCCGTGCTCCGCGATCTCGCCCGCGAGGTGCAGGATCTGTCCTACGACGCCGGCCGGGGTGAGCTCATCGTCCAGGTCGGTAGGCCACGACTCGACAATCTGCGTCATCAGGTCGATCGCCCCCGCCTCGGACAGCATCGAAAAGTCCGGGTCGATGCCGATGCGCATCCCGTGCTCGGAGACGATGCGCTCCGCAAAGGAGTTGTAGGTCAGCGCCACCGGGTCCTCGTCGAGGCGCTCACGCAGCTGGGGCATCTCGCGAGAGAGCAGTCGGATGCGCTCACGCAAGCGCTCCCCCAGCTCGCCGGCCGCCTTGCGCGTGAAGGTCAGGCCAAGGATCGACGACGGGGTCAGGTCCGGATGGTTCGCCAGAAGCCACAGGACCCTCATCGACATGGTTTCGGTCTTACCCGACCCCGCGCCCGCCACGACGAGGAGCGGACGGCGCGGAGCCTCGACCACACGCACCTGCTCCGGGGTCGGAGTCTTCGTCGCGTCGACGATTGCCTGAATCTGCAGGGCGCCAAGATTCATTGCGCTGTCATTTCCCACGTCACTCCACCACCTTGTGGCCACGCTCGCGTGCCGGGCACAGCCGATCGAAAGAACAGTACGCGCAGGCCGCATCCGAGGGGCGCGCCTCAAAGTAGGGACCTCGCGCATCCGCCGCGACAGCTCGAATCTTGTCGCGCCAGTCCTCCAGGGCCTGCCCCTCGAGGCGCGGCTGATCGAAAAACTTCAGCTTATCGTCGCCGAGCAGGGCGATGCGCGCGCCCGCAACCCGCTCGCCCGAGGCAAGCAGGGCCATCTGATACGCCGCCAGCTGCGGATTATCGGGGACATTCTTCGCCGAATATCCGCTCTTCCCGGTCTTTAGGTCGGTGACGCGAACCCCCTCGTCGACGTGCTCGAGGCGGTCCATGCGCCCCCGAATGGTCACGCCCTCGACCTGAGCAGACACCGCCTGCTCGACCTCAACCGGCCCGGGAATCCCCTCCAGGTAGGAGGCCAGATTGTTCACGATGTCGCGAGCATGCCGGTCCGCGACGCGCCCCGCCCACGTGTCCAGGTTGTAGCCCAGCTCCTCGATGCGAGCCTCGAGCGCCTCGGTGAGTTCCTCCCGCGTGCCGTGCGGGTGCTCCTCGGCCACGGCGTGAATAAGACTGCCGAGGCTGGCTGCCGCATTCGATGGGCCGTCAGCTCCGATGGTGGTGAGGAACCAACGCAGCGGGCACGCCAGCGCGCGCTCAAACTGCGAGGGGGACAGAGTGAGCTCACCCGTGTACTCCGCGTCAGTCGTGGGCGTACCGCCCGCGCCCAGCCAGCGCTCCGGCTGCGCGGACGCGATGCCCTCACGGGCCATCAGGGCCAGCAGCGTGGCCGCGAGCTCAGCGTCGACCGGATCGTCC
>ERZ773027.1318-NODE-1318-length-13481-cov-26.301356_pt1 | contig 13481 bp, 8 predicted proteins | sample MGYA00511032_ERZ773027 | MGnify/ENA primary metagenome ERZ773027 (study PRJEB29015, sample SAMEA2738138) | human oral metagenome | biome: human oral; feature: human-associated habitat; material: saliva | place: China | collected 2190 ... | reverse complement strand
TTATTCTTTCGTTTGTTTTGTAGGCAAAGATAACGAAAATAATTCATATTGGCAAGTTAAGAAGTTGACAAGTAATCAAGGTGCTTGCGGAAAGAAGACAGAGAATATAAAAGACAGGGTAACAGAAGAACGCTTAGGATTCAGCCTCTTATTGTCTCAACATATAGCGACTTTCTAATAAGTATCACGCCCCAGAGACTATTATATCTATCTTCTTTATGAACGAGAGAATATGTATTGTTTTCAATTGTTTTATTGACGAAAAGAAATTACCGTAAAAGATTTCTATTACTATTCCTCTCAAGGATTTGCATTTGATGAATAGCTATCTGATTAAGTCTAACAAGTCTTTCCCCTTGAGGTATATCGTCATTGATAAGTACTGCATTGATATTCTCCATGTTCGACAAACAAATCAATTCATTTACAGAAGCATAGTCACGAATATTACCTTTCAAATCAGGATTAGACTCTCGCCATTGTCTGGCAGTCATTCCAAACATGGCAACATTCAGCACGTCTGCCTCCTCTGCATAAATGATGTTTGCCTGCGTAGGGGTAACTTTCTCAGGGATGAGATGACTTTTTATAGCATCCGTATGTATGCGATAGTTTATCTTAGATAATTCTCTTTTTGCAGTCCATCCTATCAACTCTTGTTCTTTAGCTTTCAGACGTTGGAACTCCATGACAAGATAAAGTTCAAACTCAACAGAAACCCAATTGGCAAACTTGAAAGCTATATCACGCTGAGCAAAAGTACCACCACCAGCTCCATTCTTAGTGAAGACACCTATTGCTGCAGTCAACTCCACCCATCTGGTTGGGCTCATAGTAAAAGAGTTACTACCTGCTTCTGCCAAAAGGGGGTCGAATTCGACCCCTTTAAAGTTAGGATTGTTTAGTTTCTCCCATAAACCCAAATACTCCAGCGTATTCTTTTGGCGCATCCAATTCTTAACAACGTCTTTAGGCTCAGCAGCATTCTTCTGTCGAGCAATGTCTGTTATACAGATGTAATCAATACCATCTTTTGTCATAGTCTTAATTGCTACATCTTTAACGAAGATTTCTCCCTTCTTTGTCATAGTATTATTATTTTATAAATATATGTGCAAAGATAATATAAAATTCACTTCCTGCTCACTCCTATCAACAAAATACTAATAAAATCGTTGATAAATAAGAATAATGTTTACCTTTGCAGGGGTAATCATTAACAGAATACTAACGTAACGTGTTGGCAGACAACATGAATGTACGGAGTATTCTTATCTTTACCTACTTTCAAACACCTATAGACAGGGATGCTTATCTCCAAGCTTAGAGAAGTATAATCTTATAAACAAGCAATTATGAAGGAAAAACTCATGCCATACAGATGGATAGCTTACGTGTTAATGTGGTATATCTTTCATCTGTCTCCTGCCTATCTCAGAATGGCTTATACGTCAGAAGAATATCTCATAACGAGTTTCCTAATATCAGTAGTGGTAATTCTCTTTTGTTCTTACAAATTTGGTTCAGAGAAAGGAAAGGTTCTTGGCATACTGATGTTTTTAGTTGGTGTGCTTATCGACGTATTTGTTGCGCTTATGCCATATATCGTATTTTTGGGATTGAACTGGGATCATTAACTCTTTATATTTATATTCCAACTTTTTTATTCCTATTTTTGTTACTTAAGAGCTGTCCAAATAGCACAATGAAATATATATTCTCCCAAAACAGTGTGTTCTTTCGTCTCATTCAGCCCTTAATTACATCGTTAGAACCGCTCACGCTGTTTGAATTTTCCTTACAAAAACAAAGAACCAACACTCTTAAAATCACCCCAAAAGAGCCTTTACTTTCACCTTCATAACCAACAGAGAATCAATAAGTTGTAAAACTGTGCAAGAAAAGGTGCTTAATTGGACTCCAAAAGGGCGTTAATAAGACCTCGAAAGGGCATCTTTTGCAAGCCTAAAGGGCGTCTTTAAGAAGCTAAAAGACCATATGTTGAAACACTGTGTATAGAAAATTGTTTACAAACAAGCAGCCCCACCTCCCCCGACCCCTCCAAAGGAGGGGAGGGACAAATGGGGTAATGATTTAAAAACGAAATCAGATAATATGCAATCAGTTTACTCAGCAAATCTTTATCTATTAGGCACTCCCCTCCTTTGGAGGGGTTGGTGAGGTACCTTTTATCATTATCCTCTGTCATCTGTTTGACACTCCCCTCCTTTGGAGGGGCTGGGGGAGGTCCCTCTCATATATCCTCAAACATTTGTTAAAACATTATACCTTTTTGTAGTTTTAACATTATCAGAATCCTTTGTTTGGTAAAATTATCGTAATTTTGCACCAGATATCGTAATAAAGCTTATTATAGCTAAAAGAAAGACTCAGGAAAACGGTTTACGATAATGTATTCAGGTGTTATGCCACTTAAGCGATACACCACAGGAAATTATATAAAAAAAACGAAATAAATTACTCAAGTAAAATGAAAAAGAATTATGAAAAGCCATGCTGTTCAAGTATGGTCGTAGCTGTTGAGCAAGCTATGTTAGCAGGAAGCGGTGTGGAAGTTGTTGGAGGAGGCTTTGAGAAGAAACCAGAGGAAAATTGGGGAAATGCAAAGCAAACTCTATATTCAGAAGACGATTAAGTACAAACCATTAAAAGAAAAAAGACATGACATTTAAAAAGATTTGCGGCATCATCCTTGGTGTCGTAGTAGCTGGATTGACTTCATGTTCAAACGATGTCAATTCAGACGGAAATAATTCTGTTAATCCTAACGAAACAGCGAGACGTGCATTGACTATCGCTGTCGGTAATGGAGGTACTCGCTCGGTTGTTAGTCTTGAAACAAGTGGTAACAAGTGGGAGAGTGGTGATCTCTTTGGTGCCGTTAATATGACTAATCCTCGTAGCCTTGAGCACTTGAAAGCTAAGGGTGAGGGTAATTCTACTAAGTTGGAAGGCAATATTGAGTGTGCTAATGGTGATAAGATTGGCGTTTTCTTCCCTTACAAACTAAGTCTTAGTCAGGACCAGAAGCTTGTTGAAATTAGTATGAACAATGGTATTGTCTCAACAAATGGTAAGCCTGCTGAGTACAAGCAGAACGGTACAATTGAGAACTTAAAGTACTTCGATTATAGCTTCGGCTCAACAAATGTACAAGTAGGTGCTGACGGTTCGGCTAAGGCAACAGGTAGCGTAAACATGAAGAAGCAGTATACTATCCTTGGCTTGAAGTTTATTGTCACTAAGAATAGTACTACCACTGACATTACAGAGAAAGTAAAGAAGGTTACTATTTCTAATGTTGCAGATGAAGCAGTGTTTAAGATGGTTACAGGGACATTGGAGAATAAATCTGAACTTGGCACTATTAATATTGAGACCTCTAATCTCGATCGTATTTACGTAGCCGTTTTCCCAGACAATAACTTCAGTCCTAAGTTCACCGTTGAAACAAACGACAATAAGACTTACACCGTTTCTGTAAGCGGTAAGAAGGTTGAGGCTGCTGCATATTATCCAATTACTTTGCAGGTTAAGGAGTATATCCCAAATCCTCCATACATCGAAATTGATGGTGTGAAGTGGGGTAAGTACAACCTACAGTACACTCCAGGTAAGAAGACAGATGGTTGGGAGGATGGTTATCACCTTGCTGCTAATCCATGGGATTACTTCTATCCAGATAATAATATGCCTAAAATAGATGGAAGTGTAAATCCTGATGCTATCAAGTTTGACCGTTTCCGTTGGGGAGATATCTCTAAGGCTCATAACTACGCTAACGAAAATAGCACACATTATTCTAAGTCTACAACTGGAATAAGTGAAAAGATTTTGGATAGTAATAGCGAGTTTGGCGACCTTGCCTACTATGCATCAAAGCATAACTGGAGACTACCTACAATGGACGACTTTAAGAAGCTCATGGCAAATACTACACAGTATGCTGGTTATATTGATGTTGGTGGACATAGGATTTATGGTTCTCTCTTCATTCCTGATGGTGTTGCACATGGATATGCTGTACCTAATGGTGTAACGGTGAGCAAGTCATCAAATGGTAATATCACTAATAAAGGTCAATTGAAGGAGTCAAACAAAGGTGGCATGAAGTTAACAGAAAGTCAGTTATATGCCTTTACGAAGGAGAGAATCAACGAAGGTATTTTCTTCCCTGCTGCAGGTTCTATTGGTGCCTATAGTGATGGTAACCCTCAACTGATTTATCCAGGACAACGAGGAACTTATTGGACAGCAGACCCTCATTTACGTACAGACAACAAAAAGGATACCCAAGCTTATTCATTTGTATTCGGTATGCTCGGGAATCAATATTCACTTTCTACAGTTGGTAATCCTACTGCTGGTAATGATTACCCTACAAGAAGAGATATGTACAGCATCCGTCCAATCTACATTGGTCAGTAAGACAATTAAGTCTCTTTCCCAACCCCCTTCCTCATAGGGAGGGGAGTTGAAAGAAGGGGACTGAGAAAAGAATATAACCCAAAAGGGAAGATGTAAAAGATGATTTTACGTCTTCCCTTTTTCTTTGGACTAAAAAAAAGCCTCACCCCCCTCCTTCAGAGAGGGGGAGTGCTGGAAACAGTTCGCTTGAGTAATACAGTTTGCTTAAGTAATTAAGTAATAATGAGCGTAAGCATTTGCTAATAACAAGGGGTATCACGCATATCACTCCCCTCCCTTTGGGGGAGGGGCAAGGGGGAGGGGCTGCTTGAGGCTATTTGTGTGCGTGAACAATACTTTTAATTAAAAAAAAAAGAACATTTCTTTTGGTATTTGTTGTATAAACGACTATATTTGTAGCACAAAACCTAAATCAATAGAATATATGTCTAATTTTATGAAAGTAAGTCAGAGTCGCAGAAAGCACCCACCATTTGTTAGTGGTCGCTTAGCTTTCTCCTTTGCACTTGGGTTGATGGCATTTGCACCGTCCCCAGTATTAGCCAATGTAGATGCGAACACGAGTATGAGTGTTCAGCAGCAAAAGCAGAGTATCAATGGTGTAGTGAAAGATGCTAATGGCGACCCTATCATTGGTGCTTCTGTACTGGCAAATGGTACTCCTGTAGGGGTGACCGACATGGACGGTCGCTTCTCAGTCTCTGTTGCTCCGGGTACGGAGTTAAAGATTAGTTATGTTGGTTTTGCCACTCAAAGCGTCATGGTGAGAAGTGGTGTGACGAACTATAACATTACTCTGAAAGATGAGAACAGCGCCTTGAGTGAGGTTGTTGTTGTCGGTTATGGTACACAGAAGAAAGCAAACCTCTCTGGTTCTGTTGCACAACTTGATAGCAAGGCGCTTGAAAACCGTCCTATCTCTAACGTGTCTTCAGGCTTGCAGGGCTTACTTCCAGGTATCACGGTGACAGGAGCTGATGGTGCACCGGGTCTTGATAATGGTACGATTCTTGTGCGTGGTGTGGGAACATTGAACTCAGCTACGCCATACATTTTGATTGATGGTGTTGAAGCAGGAACACTGAACTCGCTCGACCCAGAGGATATTGCGAGTATCTCTGTCCTAAAGGATGCTTCTTCAGCAGCCATCTATGGTTCAAAAGCATCTAACGGTGTGATTCTGGTAACTACAAAACGAGGGCAGAACGGTGCGCCAAAGGTTAGTTATTCAGGTTATTTTGGTATTCAGAATGCAACAGCCTTGATGGAAAGGATGAATTCTGCCGATGCCGCTTACTATTATAATAAGGCATTGGAGCGTAGTGGTAAGGCTGCACGTTTCTCTGATGAAGCTATTAAGAAGTTCCGTGATGGTTCAGACCCTTACAACTATCCTAATACAGACTGGTACGATCTTGCATTCAAAACCGCTTGGCAGAATCGCCATAGCGTGAACATTACAGGTGGTAATGAGTATGTGAAGTATCTGGCTTCTGCAGGTTATCTCAAGCAGAGCAGTATTCTTCCTAATGCAGGTCGTGAGCAGTTTAATGGTCGTGCAAATCTCGACATGGTGTTGTCAAAGCGCATCACTGCCCATCTTAACCTTGCTTATATCCAAAACAACTATCGCGATGCAAGTAGTGCATACGCTGGTGGTAGTAGCGATCAGATTATTCGTCAGCTGAATATCATCGCGCCTTGGATTGTTTATAAGTACGAAGATGGTACATACGGTACTGTTTCTGATGGTAACCCAATGGCTTGGTTGGAGTCAGGAATGACCGTAAACCGCAACAACCGTAACTTTACGGGTATGATTGGTCTCGACTATCAGATTCTGAAAGACTTGAAGTTGACGCTGCAGGGTGCATATGTTGATGCTTCACAGCGTTACTCTTACTTCCAAAAGTTCATTCAGTATAACCCTAATAAGGCCTCTGACCCTAACAAGTTAGAGATTGCTCACTATGACTGGCACCGCACAACCTTCGATGCATTCCTGAACTATGACAAGTCATTTGCGAAGCATAACTTCAAGGCTATGCTCGGTTGGCATACTGAACGCTTTAAGTATCTGCCAGACTGGATGTATCGTAAGAACTTCCCTAACAATGAACTTACTGACTTGAACGCTGGTGATGCTTCGACACAGCAGAATGCTGGTAACACTCGCGAGCTGGCGATGGTGTCTTACTTCGGTCGTCTGAACTACGACTATGCTGGTCGTTACCTCTTTGAGGCAAACTTCCGTTCAGATGCTTCTTCACGCTTTGCGGAGGCTCATCGCTGGGGTTTCTTCCCATCATTCTCTGCTGCATGGCGTATCTCTGAGGAACCATTCATGGAGAGTTCAAAGTCATGGTTGAACAACTTGAAGCTGCGTGCATCATGGGGTCAGTTGGGTAATCAGGACGCACTGAACGATTACTATCCTTGGATGAACACTTACAACCTCAATGCGAAGTATCCATTTGGTGGTCAGCTCACTCCGGGTTACTATCAGGGTAGCTATCACCTTGAGACAATCTCTTGGGAGCGTTCAACCACATGGGGCGTTGGTCTTGACTTCACCCTCTTCGGTGGTTTGACTGGTTCGTTGGATTACTATAACCGCAAGACTACGGGTATCATCATGGATGTGTCTGCTCCAGCAGAGTTTGCACTCGGTGCTTACAAGGATAATATCGGTGCATTGCGCAATCAGGGTGTGGAACTCTCATTGGCTTATGCAAAGCAGTTGAACAAGGATTGGACAATCAATGTCGGTGCGAACTTCGCTTACAACAAGAATAAGATTCTCTACTTGGGTGAGGGAACCGAATATGTTGTAGATAAGGATAACCGCAACCGCCGTACAGCTATTGGTCAGCAGTACAAGAGCTATTATATGTACAAGGCAACGGGTAAGTTCTTCAACTCACAGCAGGAGGCTGACGACTACACAGCGAAGTATGGCAACCCATTCGGACGTAAGTTCATGGCAGGTGACCTTATCTATGAGGACACAAACGGTGATAATAAGCTCGATTCAAACGACCGTATCTACACCAAGCATACTGATATCCCAGCTATTACCTACGGCTTCAACCTTGGTGCAACATGGAAGAACGTAGACTTCTCTATGATTTGGCAGGGTGTTGGTGCAGTATCTCATATCTACAATCGTGAGGTACTTGGTGAGTTCTCTGGTGATGCCAGCCACCCTTCAACATTGTGGAAAGACTCATGGACAGAGGACAATCACAATGCTAAGTTGCCACGCGTATTCGAGACAGGAAACAGCCCAAGCGACATGACTCGTGCTATGTCAACCTTCTGGTTGTGGAACACAGCTTACTTGCGTTTGAAGACTTTGCAGTTGGGTTACACCCTTCCAAAGAGTGCACTCAAAGCTATTGGACTTGAGAAGGTACGTATCTACTATGCAGGTGAAAACCTCCTTACCTTCGATGCATTGCCATTCAATATTGACCCAGAAGTGACCAGCGAGCGTGGATCATCTTATCCATTGCTGCGTTCACATTCTATCGGTATCAATATCACATTCTAACCGTAAATACCCGATATACATTATGAAAACTGTAAGAACATATATATTAGCAGGTGTGGCAGCCTTTGCGCTCACATCTTGTAATGACTACCTTACCACTGTGCCGAAGGATGCAATGTCACCATCTACAACATGGAAGACGGGCGACGATGCTGAGAAGTTCCTTGTGGGCTGTTATGATGGTTGGGAAGATGGTGGAGCCCTGCTTTATTGGGACGCTGGCTCTGACTTTGCGTACAACAACTTCCCTTGGGAAGGCTTTACCAATATCGGTAATGGTTCGCTCTCACCATCGTCTCCGGGTTGGTCGTTCTACGATTATACTATCATTGGTAGATGTAACACCTTCCTTGAGAATGTTGATAAGTGCGTCTTCAGCAGCGATGCGGTAAAGAAAGACCTCGTTGCGCAGGTGAAGGCTATCCGTGCTTACAACTATTTCCGCATGGGTTTCCTCTATGGTGGTGTGCCAATCGTTAAGCCTTTTACCAGTGCTCAGGAGGCACGCGTGCCACGTAATACGGAGCAAGAAGTGAAGGATTTGGTATTCAAAGACCTTGATGAGGCGATTGCTGATATCAATACGTCTCCTGCTGCACGTGGACGTATCGCAAAGGGTGCTGCCTTGGCTATGAAGATGCGTGCAGCCCTCTACTGGGGCGACTATCAGAAGGCGAAGGATGCTGCTCAGGCTATCATCGACTTGGGTAAGTATGAGCTTGATCCGGACTATACCAACCTCTTTAAGTTGGCTGGTGTTGACTCAAAAGAAATCATCCTTGCCGTACAGTATAAGAGCGGTACTCGCCCATTGGGCACTATCGGACAGTTGTATAACAATGGCGATGGCGGTTGGTCATCAGTTGTTCCAACACAGAAGTGTGTTGATAACTATGAGATGAGTAATGGTATGACAATCACTGAGGCGGGTTCTGGATATGATGCAACCCATCCTTTCCATGGTCGTGACCCACGTATGGCAATGACGATTCTCTATCCTGGTTGCGATTGGGAAGGTACTATCTTCAATACCCTCGACGAGAATGTTAATGGTAAGAAGAATCCTAACTATCCAACCAATGCTGCCAACTCATCTAAGACTGCCCTCACATGGCGTAAGTACTTAGATCCAAAGACACAGTATGCTGACGTATGGGACACAGAGGCTTGCCCAATCGTCTTCCGTTATGCTGAGGTGCTTTTGACATGGGCTGAGGCTGAAAACGAGTTGAACGGTCCTTCTGCCAACGTCTATGCAATGATTGACAAGGTACGTACCCGCGTGGGTATGCCTGCTGTTGACCAGTCAAAGTATAACACTAAGGACAAGCTCCGTGAGTTGATTCGTCGCGAGCGTGGCTCAGAGTTCGCTGGTGAGGGTCTCCGTCGTGCCGATATCTTACGTTGGACAAGCAATGGTAAGATGGTCGCAGAGACAGTATTGAATGGTCCATTGAACCGTATCACAGGTACTATTAACACATCTGCTACCGACCCAACCATGCGTGCCGTAGTCAGTGGTAGCAGCAAGGTTGAGGACCGTACGTTCCAGACCTTCAACAGATACCTGCCAATCCCACAGTGGAATATCTCTGATAATCCTAAGTTGGAGCAGAATCCGGGGTATGCGAAGTAAAAGCCCCACCCCTTCCCTCCCCGAAGGGGGAGGGGGAAAAAAGCCTCACCCTCTACAGCCTCACCCCCCAACCCCTCTCCAAAAGGAGAGGGGAGTGAAATGCGAGATACCCCTATTGTTTGGGGAAATCTTTTAGTCATTCCTAAGCGAACTGTTCCCTGCACTCCCCCTCTCCTTTCGGAGAGGGGGTTGGGGGGTGAGGTTGGGGGTGAGGTTTTTTTTCTTTATCCGTGTCAAAAACCTTGACATTTCCTTCAATAAAATCCTTGAAACAAAGGTGAAAAACACGTATTGTGAGCAGTTTTGTAACTCGCAGAAAATCAAGTGGTTATAAAGTACGACAGTAAAAGGTGCTTATTAAGGCTTCAAAAGGGCGTTTGTAAGGGTCTTAAAGGGCACCTTTTGCCAGCCAAAAGAGCGTCTTTAAGAAGCCAAAAGACCACCTCTCGCTCTCTATGTGCTTGAAAAAAGTTGACAAGATGGGCGGGTAGACAAGTGAACAAGTAGACGAGTGAACGAGTTGCTTGTGAGAGAAGACAAAGTAACAGATGAACAGGTGTTTAGTGGATGAGTGAACGAGTGGACAAGTGAACAAGTTACTTGCAAGAGAAGACAAGGTAACAGGTGAACAGGTGTTTAGTTGATAAGCCACTTTATAACAAATACCTCGTTTGCAGGTCTACTTGTTTACTCGTCAACTTTAAAATCTTGTTCCTATGTTACTTTGTCTTTTATTTACCCTGTCTACAGGCAACTCGTTCACTCGTCTACTCGTTTACATGTCAACTTTAAAACCTTGTTCCTATGTTACTTTGTCTTTTATTTACCCTGTCTACAAGCAACTTGTTCACTCGTCTACTTGTTCACTCGTCCACTCGCCCACTTTTTTGCCATTTTATTTTCTTACCTTTTAATTTTTTATTTATCTTTGCACTGTCTTTTGAAAAATAACATCTTACTAATTAAAAACCAGAGAATCATATTTAAAAGCAGTCTTATGAAGAAAATTATAACTCTCTTAGTTAGTGTATTGTTGGCAACATCATCATTTGCTATTCCTGCCATGCGGATGTGGCGAAGCTTTAAGCAGGCTGACGGAACAATCCTAAAGGTGATGACCGTGGGCGATGAGCATTTCAATTATTCGCTGACAGAGGACAACATCCCTGTGTTGCCCCATAATGGCAGCTATTATTACGCGCGTATCGAGGATAATCAGTTGGTGCCTTCATCAGTGTTAGCCCATGACAAGGCATTGCGAAAGGGAAAGGAAGAACTCGTTGCGGCAGCCATTCAGCAAGTAAGACAACTGCAAAAACAACATGAGATGCATGTCAATTCTAAGCCTTTCGGAGAAGGATTGGGAATGACATGGGAGGGTAAAAAGAAAGGACTCGTCATCTTGGTTGAGTTCGAAGATGTGGCTTTCAAAGACCCAAAGAATGTGTTGACGCTCAGACCACGTGAGAAAGATGTCAAGACACTCTATGAGAACATGCTCAACAAGGTGGGATATACTAATGATAACGGTGCTATCGGTAGTGTTCACGACTATTTCCTCGACCAAAGTAATGGTAAGTTCGACCTCACTTTCGATGTCGTAGGACCCGTAAAGCTCAAGCATCCTTATAAGTTTTATGGTGAGCGAACAGCTAATATGAATGATGCGAATGCACCACAGATGATTATTGATGCCTGCAATGCTATTCAAGGGCAGGTAGACTTCAGTAAGTACGACTGGGATGATGATGGCGAAGTAGAGCAGGTTTATGTCATCTATGCCGGTGAGGGTGAGGCGACAGGTGGTGAGTCAAGTACCATCTGGCCACACAAGTATTCCCTTACCGATGCAGGACTTGACGCACTGACATTCAATGGACAAACGATAAATACATACGCTTGTAGCAATGAAATCATTCGTGCGAAGGTGAATGAGAAGTCGCGTATCTACTATTCTGGTATCGGTACTATCTGTCATGAGTTCTCGCATTGTCTTGGATTACCCGACTTTTATGATACACGTGGCGGTAACAACATTGGCTCTGGACGATACGACTTGATGTGTGCGGGTAGTTATAATGGTGGACCAGAGAGTCTGATAAACGTGTATGGTGGTACGGGAATCGGTACAGTACCAGCTGGTTACGATGCTTACGAGAAGGCATATATGGGTTGGTTGACGCCTATCACACTTGCCGGTGACCCTGTTGAGGTGAAGAATATGAAGGGACTTGCTGAGGGTGGTGACGCCTATTTCCTCTATAATCCAGACACGAAGAATGAATATTATATCTTTGAAAATCGTACGCCTCACCGCTGGGATGCTGAGTTGCCGGGGCACGGACTGATGGTCTTCCACGTTGATTTCGATGCTTATTCATGGAGAATGAACAACCTCAATGCTGCTTCTGCACAGCGTCATCCACGCTTCACGATAGTGTCTGCAGATGGTCGACTTGATCATGACACGCAGAATAGCGATCCATTTCCAACGGATTTGAACAATAGCTTAACGAAGTCTACTGACCCTCGGCTAAGTTTCTATACGAACTATAACGTCAGCAGTCAGGCTGGAGTCAAGCAGATTGTTCGCAATAATGACAATACAATCTCTTTCCACTTTACTCCGCTAAAGGCTGCAACAGGCATTAACAACCTCTCTGCCGACCACGAACAGTTAGCTGAAACCTACACACTCTCTGGCGTGAAGGTTGTGGACAATCAGAATCTCCACAACCAGATTGTGATAGTTAAGGGTAAGAAGGTGAGAAAGTAGACGAGTGAACGAGTTGCTTGTAGACAGAATAATAGAAAGACATAGTAACATAAGAACACGAGTTGGTTGTGAGGCAGGGTAATAGTGAAGACATAGTAACAGATGAACAAAGTTCTTTTGAGTAACAAAGGGACGGGTTTTTGTGGATGTGTTAACGATTTGTTTGCGGAGAAAGACAGAGAAACAGAAGAGTGATTTTTAGTTGACGAGTTAAGGAGAGAGTAAGTTTATAAGTTATATGTTGTGATAGATATTTGAGGGTGATGGCTGAAAAGCGCAACTTGGTGTTGTCATTTTCTCTCGCCCTCCGCTCTGTAAATATAATTAATAGTGGTATAAATAAAGGGTATGAATTGGCTTTCCATTCATGCCCTTTTGCTTTGGAAGAAGTGCTCTTTATGTATATACCTGATTATCTTGTCCACTTGTAAACTCGTTTACTTTGATTTTTGACATTTTTTTTCATACCCTTCAAAACCAATATATGCCCTTTTGGCTGCTAAAAGGTGCCTAATAGGCTTGCAAAAGGTGCCCTTTTGCGCTCTTACTAACGCCCTTTTGAAATCCAAGTAAGCATGTTTTGCAAGGTAATAGTACAAGTTGTTGATTACAAGATGATTACAGAGGAACGAGAAATGATTGTTTTTAGCCATTCTCTTAGAGATATTCTTTGCTGAATTGTAATAACTTTTCTCAGTGTTTTGATTATAATATCCTCTCGCAGAAGGCAAAGCCATACAAGAAAGTACAGCTCTACAGGCTCTTTTTAGATAATCGAAAATGCTCAGAAACCTAAAGGGCATAGAGCGTACAGAATATTTAGTTTTTGGTTGGTAAGTTTTTCTGGTTAACAAGTTTCAGGTTGACGAGTAAACCAGTTATATCCTTTGTAGCACATAACTCGTCTACTTATCGACTTGTTAATTCGTCCACTAAAAAAGTTTATCTGTTACTCTGTCTCTCATTCACAAGCAACGGTTCTCTTGTCTACGCTGTTAATCTATCAAAAACAAAAAAACCTTGGCGGGAAGCCAAGGTTTCAGCGGTGCGTACGAGACTCGAACTCG
>ERZ773027.1317-NODE-1317-length-13484-cov-17.407327_pt1 | contig 13484 bp, 14 predicted proteins | sample MGYA00511032_ERZ773027 | MGnify/ENA primary metagenome ERZ773027 (study PRJEB29015, sample SAMEA2738138) | human oral metagenome | biome: human oral; feature: human-associated habitat; material: saliva | place: China | collected 2190 ... | reverse complement strand
TGTTTTTCTGTCTATAAGAATTTGTGGCATTTTTGTCTCCTTTAAATTTTATTCAGTTATGATTATGGCGAAAGTAAATTTCAAGAATCTTACAAAGTTAAAATTAGCCCTTAACTTCATAAGGGACAAGATTAAAAGAACTTCCTCTATAAAACGAGGGGTTGAAGTCCAAATGCCTACTTCCTATGGTAAATTTAAATTAATTCCTTTCTTGCAGATTGGGACAAAGAAAGAGCACGTTGTACTTTTTAAGGGCAATTTGACAGATGATAGCCCGCTCCTCGTTAGAATGCACTCAAGCTGCGCTACGGGAGATATTTTTTCATCGATGCGCTGTGATTGCGGAGAGCAATTGCATAAAGCAATGGAACTCATTGAAAAAGAGGGAAGAGGTCTAATTCTTTACCTCAATCAAGAAGGAAGAGGTATTGGATTAATGGAAAAAATGAGAGCATACAAACTTCAAGAAGAAGGTTTTGATACAATTGAGGCAAACTTAAAGTTGGGACATAACGCAGATGAGCGTGATTATAGTATAGGTGCTGAAATATTAAAACAATTAGGGGTTACAAAAATCCGCTTATTGACCAATAATCCAGATAAGTCAATAAGCTTGTCACGTTGTGGAATAATAGTTACTGATACTATTCCTTTAGAAATTGCTCCAAATAGCTACGATATAAAATATCTTATGACAAAGCGAGATAGAATGGGGCATAAATTACATTTATAGAAAAAATACCGTATAAGCAATATATAGAAATATTTCCTTATACGGTATAACTAACATTTACAATATAACTTTCAACCAAAAAGAGGAAGGAACACAATCTATCTCCTTATTCCTGAATGCTGTGTGGGTTGTTGCATAAGGTTTTGTTTCTCTTTCCATTGCTCATATTTCATTTTAAACCAATCTACCACCGGTAGTTCATCAATAAACAACTGCCATTTGTTCTTGCGCTCTGCACGAACTACATTCTTAATATAAGCAACAGATTGTTCGGTATCAAACTTGCGATTATGCTGCTTAGAATAAAGCGAGCCACTGAAACTGACCTTTTTGAAACATGCAATGGCTCGTATCAAGTGCGTAGCAAAACCCATTTGCAAACATTCACGCACGATAGCCTTAATATCAGCAAGGTAAGGGATAAGTTCTTCCAACTTTTTATCTTCCGATTGCTTGTTAGTAGCATATTGAGCTAACTTGTATTTTAGGGTCTCCACCTGCTGTTTATACACCATTTCTGAAGTTGTCATTTGCTTTTTGAGCGTAGAGATATTCCCTTCCAAAGTAGTCTTATCTGCTTTAAGCTGCTTATTTTCTTCTTCTAATCGCTTTACCTTATTACTTCCGAAAAGAGAAGATACGCTATCAGTAATGGCTGTTGTTGCATTTACGGCAGAGCTTTTGAGTTTTTCCATCTTAATATCCCGTTTTACCTCTTTGAGTTCCGACTGTAACTGTCCCTTGTTCGTTTCAAGTGTTTGTAGTTCGCTTTGCAGGTTCTCTGTTTCCCCAATGAGTGATTTATAATACTCTGAGGTAGAAATGTGTTTAGCTTCCGATCCGTCAATACCACGTTCTAAGCCATACTTATTCATCAGTTGAGCATAGCTATCTTGATAATTCTTTAATTTATTCCGTACCATCACATCATCAGCGCACAACCGAGTTGTACCAGCTTTCTTCTTTCGGTACTTCCGCTTACCGCTCTCTTCCTCTTTCTTGGCTTTCCTTCGCTCACAGGTAACAATAGGTACAATCGTAGCATGGATGTGTGGCGTGTGTTCATCCATATGCAGGACTGCCGACACCACATTATCTTTGCCGTATGTTTCCTGTAACCATTGTATATTGTCTTGACACCAACTATCAAGTTGCCCTTTATCCTCTATACGTTTCATATCCTCGAATGTACCTGTGAGTAACACACGGATAGCCCTTACTTGGTTCTTACCAATCTTGCGAGTGATGCCAGCCGTATTGATGCGATGGCTTATTGCTTCACTTCGGGAGTGGATTCCATCAGGAAACTCAATGAGTTCTTTGTTTAGATGAGTGCGACTTTCATCTGCATTCTTAGGATGAATAGTGCGCTCTATATGAGCAGACATACCCGTGTCGGCTCCTTTTGCTTTCTCTAAATGTAGTACTGCGTATCCCATAGTTGTCTTGAATTATTTGGTTTTAAGTTTAGGTTGATGATTCTCTTCGGGGTTTCAAAAGGGGCTTCCCCTTTGCTCATTGGTCATTTTTAGCAGAGGAGTGTAACGGCTGCGTAAAGAAAATGCCCTAATGAGCTATGGTATTTCGCTTGTGAAATATCCATAGGGCAGTAAGCGAGGAGTTATAGCCCTTTTCCCTTTCGTTGTTGTTGAGTGGTAATAGGCTTGTCACAAAGTAGGTCGTTAATGTCCTTATACTTTGAGTAAGCCACGGAGCCATCTTCTACCTTTGCACCTAACTCTTTAGAGAGTTCAACGTAGGCTGTTTGACCAGCCCTATCGTTGTCGAAAAGACAAACGATGTGTGCGTAGGAGGCTAAAAAGCTCTTTACCTTTTGCAAGTTGGTGACAGAGTTAAGGATAATAATGTCCGAAACTCCAGCTGGCTTGCCATCATTAAGGGTTAAGATACCCTTGCCTTGCTTTTGCAAGGTCATATAAGAAAGGTAGTCCATAAAACCCTCAAATATCAAACAGATGTTGGCTTGCTCTTGTGCCTTGACAATTGTAAATGATTTAGGTGCTATGCAGCCTTTGAAGAAAGAGTTGCGCAGTTCGTAGCCACCAATCTTGTTAGCAAAGCCTATAGCAAAGTAGGTTTTATCCTTATAGGTAAAATGTAGTTCTACACATTCCTTTTGAGCTATCGCAATATCCACTTTGCGCTCCGCGAGGTAACGAAGTAAGGCAGGGTGAGATAGTTCGCAGACTTCTATGTTCTTAAAAGCAGGTTCTTCTGGAGTAGTAATCCTTGTAGGTTGGTAGGAGTGATAGTTCATAGTGGATATGCCTGGAGCTGACTTTTCTATTTGTGCAAGCAGATAGGAAATATCTCTTGAATGATATAACTCTTCTGCAAGTGCGATGATACTACCACCTTTGCCAAGTCCGAAGTCATACCAAAGGTTGAGCTTTGTGTTTACCTTGAATGATGCCTGTGTTTCGTTTCTAAATGGCGATTTATAATATAACTTCTCGCCACTAATTTTGATAGGTGTATGCCCTATACTTTGCAGAAAGTCCTGCAATTTGATATGTTTTGCTGTTTCAATGTTCATAATTGTACGGCTTAGATGTTGTTAGAAAATTGATGATTTGATGAGTTTACTTGTAAGTGCTTGATAATGAGTGTTTATATTATACATCAACTCTTCATCAAAAAAATAAACTAAAGGGGAAGTGATGCTTGTGCAACTATATCTTTACTTCGTTATTTCACGGTTTCATCTTATCACTATTTACCAGATAAGATATTTTTTCTTGGGGAGCAAGTTGTACTTTTGTGCAGACAAAAGTGCTTGCTACTTCAGGAAGTAGTGAAATCGCTACTCTATGTTCTCAGGATTTACTGCTTACCAAAAGAGAAACTTGGCACCATAGTACACTATTTCTCTTTTGGACAGCAATTATACACTTCATCCATGATTTATTTCTGATGGATTTCTGATGAGCATTTATTCTCCTTATATTCAGTAGCTTATATTCTTGTTTCATCATTTCATCAAAATAATAGTATTTATTTCTCTGAAAGTTGTTCGAGAGTGACGGTGTAGTACCTGCCCATTCTCCTTACATCGGAATAATAGTTTGGGCGATTGAAGTCTATCTGGTAGGTGGTGTAGCAAAGTGTATTGCTTGCTGGCTGCAATTTCCAAATATCTTGTACTATCTTTCGCACATGGCTTTTCTCAGCTTTCACTTGCGTATAGTTGAGTAGCGTAACTATGTCGTTTAGGCAGAAAGAATACTCTTTAATATTCATCTGCTTCATGATGTCAATGGCAAGTTCTGCCATTTCAATCTCCAACTTGTTACGATTGCTCCTAATAATTCGTTTTAAAGCTGGTGTTTCCGTGAGTTTAGGATTGAACCACATACGGCTTTCTTCTTGGGTACTTAGTGTGCGATGCTGGAGAAAAAATAGGAAGGCAGGTATTTCTTCTTTGAGCTTCTTGAGAAAATCCGTATCATCAGATTGCAGCTTTTCTATTTTTCTCACCCAATAGCGGGTTTCTCCCATGTCTATGATAAGAGGGAGATACTCGTTGTTGGAGCAGAGTACAAATTTGGAAAAGAAAGCTATTTCAGAGCGGTCTTTTCCTTTGGCCTCCACCTTGTAGGTATGTGTGGTACTTAGGTTCTTTAGTCGTTCACTGTCTTCCCTACGGTTAAGCAGCACTTCATCTACTACGATGATGAGCTTTCCTGCCCAGTCGGCATTGAACTGACTGCGGAAGTCTTCATTGGTGTTAAAGGTTACATTGTCCTTAAAAATGGCTTTAAGGAAGTTGAGAAAAGTACTTTTACCAGTATTGCGCTCCTCTGATACCAACAGAAGAATAGGTAATTTCTGAATGGGCTTTAGATAGAGCAGCTGCAAATAATCCATTCCTAACTCGTACTGTTCACCAAATATATGCGATACAAGGGCTTCTATGTGTGAGAATGTTCCTTCTTTGGGCTCATGGTCTATCGGCTCATAGAGATTGAGGAAGTTTGCTACAACTGGTTGATAGTTCACATGGTCTGGCAAGGTACAGAAGCCATTGTACTTAGGTACACTTGCCATAAAGTCCTTGCCATGGTCTTGGCGCAGCGTTTCGTTGTTCCATACGATACGCTTGCGTACAAAGCCACCTCCTAATTTGGGTTGGTCTACCAATTTATATAAGGTGGTACCAACTCGGATATATTCTTCCTTTTCCATAGTATTAGATTTTTGAGGTTGCGTTACCTAAGATTTTCTGCACATCAGACATTCTGTATCTGACCTTGTTCCCTACCTTTATAGGCTTCAGATAGTTCTTCTTGCCCCAATGCCATAAGGTAGCATCACAGACTCCACATAATTGTTTTACTTCTTCCTTAGAAAGAAAGCGTTCCTTACGTGATTCTTCAACGATGGTTGTAAGTTCGTCTTTTGCACGGTTAATAAGGTCGTTGGAAAATGCCAACAAATCCTCACCAGACACCTCTAATCGCACATGTGCGTTAGAGCCTTGAATGATAGATAAAATATCGGTCATATTTTTTAGACTCCACCAGCTTGTTTGACTTCCTGTTGTCGGTGGCTTGCAAACAAAAAGTCGCCACCTCGGTTGAGATGACGACTGCAAATTTATATCGAAAAATGATTGATTTTCAACGAATTGCAAAACGCTTAATTCGCTTAAATATTAAACGAATTAAACGAACTGTTATTAGGATAAAAAGGTCTTGAATTCATCTATTGAAGCACGGTCTTCTCCCTTATCCATCAACCTAATTCCTGTTTTTCCAATAGTCTCTGAAAGCTCTTTATAGGCATTTTGAACACCACGAAGTCCCACTAATTGAACGTTGTAATAGTCGGATAATGCTCTATGAAATGGCGCAATATCACATTCGTTAAGTAAGCCCCGTTCTTCCAAAGCAATTTTGAGATAAACAATATCTTTCTCTTTTGGCTTGGTTAATATTCTATTCCTTATCTTAGAAAGCAACTCTTCGTTTGCTTCTGGCTTTAAAAGTTCCTTCAAATTCCTTTCATCCTTTGGTCTGCCACGCTTCTTGTTGATAACATTGTTACTGTTACCATCAGAAGTTTTCGCTTCTTCCAATGCTGATTCAACAATTGTATCTGTGGATAAGGAATGTTTATACAATCTAAATTCCTCCCAATCTTCCTTGGTTCTTTCTCCAGAAGATATACTTTTATGAATAATGTATTTGACCAACAACGACAAAATCCATCTATGAACTCTATTAGTTTTATTATTATGAATAAGGCTCTCACCCTGTTCTACCATACACTCGTAACTTCTGCCATAATACAGCCATGCAAGCATAGCTGGTACAATGGAGTGTTTATCGATGTTATGGAACTCATTCACCAAGTTCTCTGCAAGATTTGAATTAGTCAAGATACCTTCCAAGGAAGAAAAGTCTTTCAGAGTATCGTTAGATATTCTCTTTTTTACAGCATCTTTGTATTTGGGAACTAACCTCACTACTAACATGAACACTTTCTGAAATCCTGCACTATCCTTACGGTTCATTTCTTCAACAAATGAACCATACTCTTTAGGATGTGTATCAAGCCACTCTTTTATTAGGCATTTAAACTCTTCAAATTTATCTGTCATACGGATTTAGTCTAAGATTTTAACCAAGTCTTTCTTCATTTCTTCATCAATATCTCTGTATCGCCTAAAGGCTTTACTTCCCTCTTTGTGTCCTGATAACGCTGAAACCAAATTAGGGTCTTTTACTTTCTTGTAGATATTGCCGATAAATGTACGTCTTGCTAAATGGCTACTTGCAACCTCGTACAAGGGTCGCTTCACTTCTTCATGAGTCAATGGATCCAGAATTGTTACTATCCTATCAACTCCAGCTTCCTCGAAGATTCGCTTGATAGCTACATTATATTTCTGCTCGGATATGAATGGGAACAACTTTGCTCCCTTATAGTCATTGTACCGTTCCAATATAGCTTTAGCTTTATTATTCAAAGGAACTCTTACCGTTACAGGATTACCCTCTCTGGTCTTTTTGGGAATATACTCAATAGCTTCATTCACGATGTTTCTTCTCGTCAACCTATATAAGTCACTCACCCTACAACCTATCAAGGTCTGAAAGATAAAGATGTCCCTCTGAATGGTAAGCTGTGGATGTGCGGATAGGTCTGCATCAAATATTTGGTCACGTTCATCCAGTGTAATATAATAAGGTGTACCATAGGTACATTCATCTAATGGGAACTCGTCGAAAGGACGATTTGTTGTTATCTTTCTATCATAACACCAAATAAAGAACGTCCTTATGCGAGAAAATCTATCTATCAAAGTGTTCTTACCTCTTGGTAATGGAACACGCTTCTCTGGAAACGCTTCATATAGCTTGGGATATTTCTCATAATAGATATGCTCATTTTCAAAGAAATCCCACATATCCCTTAAAGTGTTAGAGGTTACATCATCTACATCAAGAATAAAATCACGATGTCCACGCTTTACGGTCTTCACATACATTTCATACCGTGCCAGTGAACGCCTAATAACCTTAAAGTTCTTTACTCGTACTGCTGATAGTTTATGTTCTATCAGAAATTTATCAAAGAGTTCCAAGAGTTTTGGCTTATTTTCCTGCATCAACTCTTCTTCCGTTTTGTAACGATTAGGATGATGGTACTTGTTGATAATCATTGCCAGCCATTCACTATCTGCTTCTTCTGTATATTGCTCTGTAATTACTGACACAATATCTTGTATACTCTGCGCCAAATGTAATTTATTCTCTTCAGAAATCAGCGCAACACGGTCTTTGTAGCCTTGCTTCTCACTACTCCAATGATTGGGATTAATTACAAGCTCACTTGCAGCCTTAATGTCTTTCTTTCCGTCACGCAAACGAAAATAGATAGTAGCCATACTATCCGTATCATTCTTTTTTGCAGTCTTTCGGATGAATGCAGTAACCTTCATAAATCAATGCTTTTAGTTCTGCTGCAAAGATACATAATTGTTCCCAAATTGTTCCCAATCATCCTAAATTTATTTTTATCACTTTCAACCAAACTAAATTAATTATTACTTTATTGCATTGATTGTTAGTTATTTATATTAAATAATGAGATTTAATAGGATTAAATAAGATGTTCCCGTATTTAATATTTCAAATGCGGGTCTGGGTACCATAAATCCCTTGCAAATCGCTGATTTGCAAGGGATTTTTCTTTTTCAGTATGTACTAAAAGTGTACTTTGTAACAAAACAATGAGAAAGGTGTACTTTTATAGCTTTTCGCCTCTTAGTTTTATATTTAATTAACGACAACTCTTCCCTTTTATTCTGTTTCTTTCCTTTCCTTGACTTTTTCTCCACCGAATGCTTTATCTTTGCAAATAGATACCCACCTTAGGAATATAGCAAATGGAAGATAAAAGTCTAAAAATACAGCTTGACAGTATTCAGCAGATATTAAGCTACTGTATTACTCAAACTTACAATGTCCTCATAGGAAATGTTTTAAGAAAGAAGGGCTGCATAAGCAATATACAACTCAAAGAGATTTTGCAGAAAGAATATATCCGAATAACCGATAACCTTTCTTCCATCTATCTCAATCATTCTGCTCTCGCATGTGTAGAGGAGTACTACAATGCTGGCGACTTCTTGTGGGAAAGTACCTTTTTTGAATCACTGACCAAAGAACAAAAACAGAAATATACCTCTTTCTCCGTATCTTCATTTGAATATGCAAAGTACATTGAGGCACATACCTACTATAATGATGCCCTGCCGATGTTCTCTTATCTTGTCGATGCTATTTTGTATGAACGCTACGCAGAATATCTCATGGGAGAAATAGACCGCATAGAATTGACAGGGGTACAAACCGTTCAGTCTCGCTCTTCAATTTTGGTAAACGATGAACCATGCGAGCAGAAAAAGAATCCAGCCATTGTTGGCAAAGAAACAAATCCATTTCAATCTAATTTTACAGAAGAGCAAATTGAGATTCTCACCACTTGTATCAATAAAATCCAATTATTCACGACTTGCATATCTTCCAAGATACTCAAAGACTTCTTTGCCTGTAAACTCAAAGGAGTTCTGAAATCAAATAATAACCGCCAACTGGCATATCTCATGCAGAGTCTTAATCTGAAAGGATTCATTACAGATGAATGGCAATCTGCGATTGCTCGTAATGAACTTGTATTAGGGAAGACAAAAGATACATCACTGACACGCACCGATCTTTCCACTGCAACAGACCAAATCAATATGAAGCAGCCGAAAGGATGGGAAACTATTGATAAATACATCAAACAACTGAAAAAAGGTTGAGCATAGGTTGATACCTCAAACATTGCTCAATGCCAATTACTTTTATCGTTTCTAATTTTGCCCTCGTTAACGAATAATTAGCGAAGGTGCACCTTCATATTGTTTAATTCAAAATGTTTGAAATATGGACAAAACATTAGAAACGCGAGTTGAGGAACTCGAACAACTGGTTTTCATGAACAAGAATGTGCTTAGCTTCGAGGAAGCAAGCAAGTTCTTAAATCTTTCCAAGAGTTATCTCTACAAACTTACTTCTGGAAACTTGATACCACATTACAAACCACAAGGAAAGATGCTTTACTTTGAGAAAGCTGAACTTGAAGCGTGGCTACGGCAGAACCCAATTAAAACTTCTGCACAGATAAATCAAGAAGCCCAAAGGTACATCATGACCAGCAAACCTTTAATGCAGAAGTAACTTATGGCACACGAAGATTTTATCCGTGTTGGTACAACCTTATACAAGATTGTGAACCAACCACGCATCAATGGCGGTTTTGTCAAGAAGCGTATTGTGTGGAACAATGAGACATTACGGCAGGACTATGGCAAAGATTTCATTGCCACAGTCCCAAAGTATGATGGCTTTTGCACTGTTCCCAACCATGTGAACTATCAACCTGTGGTCGATAAGTTTCTTAATCTCTATGAACCAATAGGGCACCAGCCAAAAGAAGGAGAGTTTCCACACATCGAATCCTTGATACATCACATCTTCGGGGAACAATATGAGTTGGGCATTGATTATTTACAGTTGCTCTATCTTCAACCTGTGCAGAAACTTCCCATCCTTTTGATGGTGTCAGAGGAAAGGAATACAGGCAAGAGTACATTCCTTAACTTCCTTAAAGCTGTTTTTCAGAACAATGTAACTTTCAACACGAATGAGGACTTCCGCAGCCAGTTCAATGCTGATTGGGCAGGGAAATTGCTTATCGTTGTGGACGAAGTATTGCTCAACCGTAGGGAAGATAGTGAGCGGCTCAAAAATCTTAGTACGACACTTTCTTATAAGGTGGAAGCAAAAGGCAAAGACAGAGACGAAATCTCCTTCTTCGCCAAGTTCGTGCTCTGCTCCAATAATGAGTTACTCCCTGTCATCATTGATGTGGGAGAAAACCGATATTGGGTAAGAAAAATAAATCGACTTGATAGTGATGATACCGACTTCCTGCAAAAGCTGAAAGCCGAGATTCCTGCCTTTCTTTATTTTCTGCAGCATCGCACGCTATCTACCCAAAAGGAAAGTCGTATGTGGTTTGCACCCAAGCTGACTTTTACACCCGCTCTACAGCGTATAATACGCAGCAATAGAAACAAGATAGAGTTAGAAATGTCCGAGCTCTGCTTAGAGGTAATGGAGCAGATGGTGGTTACCGAATATTCTTTCTGTATCAATGATATGGTGTGCCTACTAAACAACACAGGCTGCAAGGCTGACAAATGCCAAGTCCGAAGGATTGTACAGGATATTTGGAAACTTTCGCCGGCTCCCAACAGCCTTACCTATCTCACCTATCAGATTGACTACAATAGCTTCAGGAACTATTCGCCCATCAAGCGGACAGGTAGATATTACACCGTGACCAAAGAACTACTCACAAACATTTAATCATTTATTTTGACGAAATGATGAAAGAAGCATATAAATTCCTGATTGGCAATATGTTGCCCATTCATCCTTTTGCTCATCAGTCTAAAGCAATGATGAAAGAGGTATTCTGTACTATCCAAAAGAGAAATATATCAAGTTTCTCTTTTGGTTGGCTCCTTTATGTGAGTTGCGACCCCATTTCCCGATTTTGTAAAATCGGAACACTTTTGTCCGCACAAAAGTACAACTTGCTAAACAAAGGCAATCGTGCAATAACGGAGAAATCTCTGTATTTCGGAAAAATGTTAAGAAACGAGATAGGGAAATAACGAAGTCATGAAATCGAGATTTTGACACTTTCATGAAGCATAAAAGTATATTCTACTTTGGTAAGCATTGTGATGAAGTTACGATGAGTATATAAGCCATTTATAACGAGCATATTATGTCTTATTTCATCAAATCATCAATTTTTCAAACCATTCAACTTCACTGTAATAATGAACATTCAAAAAATTAAAACAATAAAGCTGCAAGATTTTCTTGCAAGTCTGGGGCATACACCTATAAAACAACAAGGTAACAAGTTGTGGTATCTCTCTCCCTTTCGTACTGAACGCCAAGCTTCATTCAAGGTAAATACAGAAATCAACCAATGGTATGACTTCGGGGTAGGAAAAGGTGGAAACATCATTGCTCTGGCAGAGGAACTATATAAGTCCTCCGATATTTCCTATCTTATTAGACAGATAGAACGCAATGTTCCAAGCTGTGTACATTCCTTGCCTATTCCTTACACTAAGAAGGAATCGCAACAACATGCACAATCTTTTGAGAACTTAAAAATTCTACCTTTGACACATCCTGCCCTTATCAGATATTTACATGAAAGATGTATTGACATGGAGGTAGCTACCGCTGTGTGTAACGAACTCCATTACGACTCTAATGGTAAGCACTATTTCGGGATAGGTTTTCCCAATAGTGCAGGTGGGTATGAAATACGCAACCCATTCTTCAAAGGCTGCATTGCTCCAAAGGATATTAGTGTTTTCTATGCCAATGAGCCGAAGAAGATTTGCTTTCTTTTCGAGGGTTTTATGGACTTTTTGTCTTTTATTACACTAAGAAAATTGAAGAATCCGCAGCGGACAGAACTAAGCCAACAAGATTACATAGTCCTCAATTCTGTATCAAATATTCATAAGGTTATAGAGAAGTTGTCGCATTACGACAGCATCCAATGCTACTTGGATAATGACGATGCAGGCAGGAATGCTTATAAACAATTATCGAAAGAATTGAGTCGTTCAGTCTTAGATTCATCTTCTTTGTATAGTGATTTCAAGGATCTAAACGACTATTTATGTGCAGAATCCAAGCATTCAGAGAAAGCAGAAATAAAGAAAACCAAAGGGATTAAGCTATGATTACAGGAATAGTTTGGCATAATCTGTTTTCCGGAGAGCAAGTTTATGTTTTGGACATACCAAAACCACTTGCTCCACCTCCTGACAGTCGGTGCAGAGGATTATCCCGTCGGTCTCCATCAAATTAAAGAAACAAATATGACTAAATCAGAATACAACAAAGGCGGTCGCCCAACCAAAGGCGCAGCCGAAAAGAAAAAATACCGTATCACGGTGAAACTGAATACGCAGGATTATTATACGCTCAAAGGCAAAGCCAAAGGCGCAGGAATATCCATGAGTGAATTTGTAAGGAAAGTTCTTGAGAAAGGAAATGTCATTGAACGGCTGACCATAGAACAAGCAGACTTCATCCGTAAGCTATGTGGCATGGCAAACAATCTCAACCAGTTGGCACATCGTGCCAACGTGGAAGGGTTTCATGCCGTTGCTCCTTTCCACAAAATCATCATAGGAAAGATTGACGAAATCCTAAATCTGATACGAAGATGATAGCCAAGATAATGAAAGGTTCGGGCTTCAAGGGTGTCATCAATTACATCCTTGAGCCGAAGAAAGGAACGGAGCTTATAGACAGTTTAGGTGTGCGAACAGATGGTATCAACCATATTGTCCAAAGTTTCATCGACCAGACGGAATTGAATCCACGAGTAAGTAAGGTTGTCGGACATATCTCCCTGAGTTTCTCCGTGCAGGACTCTCCCAAACTCAACAATGAGTGGATGGCACAGATAGCTCGTGAATACATGGAGAAGATGGGAATAAAAGATACGCAGTACATCATCGGTCGTCATTTCGACAAGGAACATCCGCATGTCCATATCGCCTTCAATCGGATAGACAATAACGGTAAAACCATTTCTGACCGTAACGACAGATTCAGAAGCGAGAAGATTTGTAAGGAACTGACCGCGAAACACGGTTTATATTTCGCGGATGGCAAGGAAAAAGTCAAGGAACATCGCTTGAAAGAACCCGATAAGACAAAATATGAAATCTATCAGGCATTGAAAGCAGAAATAACTCGGTGCAGGGATTGGAAAACTCTCCTTAGTCATTTGAAAATGCAAGATATTGATGTCCGTTTCAAGTACAAAGGCAACTCACAGGAAGTGCAGGGTATTATCTTTGAAAAGAACGGTTATCTTTTCAACGGTTCAAAGGTGGACAGGAGTTTCAGCTATTCCAAGATAGACTTTGCCCTGCAACAGAATGATAGAGAACACGAACAGCAGATGCAAGGAACGATAAATCTTATCTCTAATGTTGCAGAGGTTACGAGTGGACTTGCCAACGACCTTATAGAAGGAGGGTTGGGCTTGTTTCAGACTCATGGTACTGTCCCTGCGGAAGTTTACAACACACTTGACAAAAAGAAGAAAAAGAAAAAAC
>ERZ773027.1315-NODE-1315-length-13499-cov-3.865516_pt1 | contig 13499 bp, 15 predicted proteins | sample MGYA00511032_ERZ773027 | MGnify/ENA primary metagenome ERZ773027 (study PRJEB29015, sample SAMEA2738138) | human oral metagenome | biome: human oral; feature: human-associated habitat; material: saliva | place: China | collected 2190 ... | reverse complement strand
CAGCTATACGTTTCTTAAGAGCTTCCATATCTTTATCGTACTGAGCTTTAGGAACGTAATTAGCTAAATCTGCATTCTTAGCAAAACTATTGCCTTCGATTTTGTTAACGAATTTATTATGAGCATCGCCAGGTGTTAACGCATATTGAGCTATTTCGGACTTCCTAATAAAATTGCCTAAATCACCCTTATAAGCAAACGTTTGAGCGGACCAGCCCTTTTGTGCGTAATGGTTATTAGCATCTGTTTTAGATAAATAATTATTTAAATCTGTTTTTAAAGCATACTTAGGGTCGCCTATCATAGTAAGATAGTTTCTTAAGTCGACCTTTTTTAAATAAAGATTATCGGCATCTTTCTTAGTCGTATAAGCACTAAGGTCGACGCTACCGCCGTCACCGCTGCCACCAGAGCCAGCTGGGCCAGGAGGACCTTGTTCGCCTTTATCACCTTTCGGGCCTTTAAGCTGTGCTAATTGTTCTGGAGTAAAATCACTAAATCTAAAAGGATCCCCTTTCGGGCCTTGTTCACCACGCGGACCCGTTAATCCAGTATCACCTTTCTCACCACGAGGACCAGGAGCACCGGCCGGGCCTTGTGGACCCGTTAATCCAATATCGCCCTTCGGTCCAGGGATACCTTGCGGACCCTGTAAACCACGTTCCCCTTGAGGACCGGGAATACCTTGTTCACCACGTTCTCCACGAGGACCTTGTTCGCCACGAGGACCAGTTAATCCAATATCACCTTTCTCACCACGAGGACCAGGATCGCCTTGCATACCTTTAGGGCCCATAGGCCCAACTTCACCATCTGCACCTCTTTCGCCTTGCGGTCCCATAGGACCAGGAGGGCCTTGCGGACCGGGTACAGATTTACCAGCAGTAGTTACTTTAAGAGAATCGAGCTGTTCTTTAGTAAAATCGTTAAATGTAAAAGGATCGCCTTTATCGCCCTTCGGGCCTTGTTCACCAGGATCACCTTTAGGACCAGCTGGCCCTTGTGGACCCGGGTCACCTTTTTCGCCCTTAACACCTTGCGGGCCAGGTAAGCCATCCTTACCTTGAGGGCCCATAGGGCCCGCAATATAACCAGTACCGATTATGCCGTTAGACTGAATCGTAACATCCAATACCTTCGGTGTGCTAGGTTCGATCGTAATAACTTCTAATTTATCCATATGAATCTCCTAGTGCATACTAACATCGGGAACGAACGTAATAGAACCCATCATGATCTTATAGGTGTAAGTCTTGCCTAAAAGGAAGATATCGTAGCGGCCTTGTTTGACTCCTCTAGGTATCTTTAGACTAAGGGCAGAATTAACGGTTAAATAAATTCGATTATCTTGTACGGTACATTCGGCCTCGATCAATAGGTTATCGCTAGTATCACGGAACTTACATACGGCTGTCGCATCGGTAAGATCCATACCCTTAATTTCGTATACTCGAGACCAGTCGGAGCCAATATATAATGTCTCATCTTTACGTTTAATTTGTTCCATTATCTAACCTCGTTTAACAGCTATACAGATATAGTTAGCTGTACCAGGTAAAAATACTTCTGCACCATTATTTTTAGTAGAGTCATTGTAAGTTTTACTGACACCGTCTTGACCTTTCAAACGAGTACCGACATGGACTTTACGTCCTTCACGCCAGCATTCGAAGTTAATCATGTTAGAGGAATTACTTTCTCGGAAGTCGATATACCATTTATCAACGTTAGATTGGTCCATACTTAATAACCATGTACATTCGTTTTCGTTAAAACCGTCCGGAATCGGAAGTGTTCCACCGTCTCGAACGTTACCGTATGTAACACTAATATCGGGGATCGTTAAGAATGGTTGAAATACTCGCTGTTTATCTTTACCGTACCAGCCTGGACGATGATAACAGCATAGATTAGATTCTTGTGTATATAGAATGTTTCCTAAATCGAGATTAGTTGCACCGCCATCAGTACCGCCATCGGAAATAGTATGATAACCGTTACCAGCTTTACGCTGGAATTTAATCGTAGCTGATGTAGCTATATTAAGATCGCCAGCCATAGTGTCGCCGGACTTCTTAACGTAGCTATTATCTAACTTCATGTTAATATCGTCGGCTAATTTAGCAGCTGTAACAGATTTATCGGCTAATTTTTCAGTCGTAACATTTTTATCGCGTAGTTTAGGAGTCGTTACACTACCATCTGGATGGTCGATAGGGTTAGCTTCTTTATGCTTTTTAATAGCATCGCTAGTGTCGCCGATAGCTTTATCGATCTTATCCCAGTTATTATTACGAAGGTTTACGTCGTATTTTTCTTGTTCGGCTGGTTTAAGTAAATTAATATTCTTTGTATAAGTAGCCATTATTTAGGTAAAACCTCCTGGTTTAATACAAAATGAGTAAATTGAGCGAGTTCTTTATGTGTATAACGGCTTAAATCGATGTGACGGTTATACAATAAATCGACGTCGTAGATAAGGTTCATCGGGATTAAGTCTCGTAATAGCTTAGATACAGCATCACGTTGTTTTTTAACGCCCAACGATACTTTGAAGTGAACGTTATAGTTTTTATAGTCTTCGACGATACGATAGTTGCCTTCACCACAAATACTGTTAAGAAGTTCGCGTAGCTTAATCTCGGTATAAGGACGTTGACCGGCAAGAGCTAATAGAATATTGAATCGTCGGTCGTCGATCGTATCGTCGCTAGCCGGTACAATATCCAATATAGATTCCCATTGCGTTAACCCATGAGATTCAGCCGTCATAATAAACTGTTCTCTAAAGATCTCGACCATCGTATTCCATAAAGCTTGCATTTCGATGCTTTCGACTCTATATATTTCTTGCATCTCGGCGACGTTACCCGATACCGGTACAGCAAATTCGGATAAGTCGATGATTCGAGTATAATTATCAAATATTGCCATAATGATTAACCTTTAACCAACGTAACAGTACCCAGCTTGGGTATCTGATTAGGCCGTAAATCGAGGCGCTTAACTTTTTGACCGTTAATTTTAATATCGCCGACATCGATTACTTTATCTAAATCGACGGCTAAGGAAGTAACGATAGAAGTACGTACCGTTAAGAATTGAGTCTCGTCTTGCGTCGTCCATTCTTTACGTCGGACTTTCAAACGTTCTTCGATTTTTTTAATTAAATCAGCTTGAATTTCGGAAGGTTCATGACCGGCTGCCATAACGACCGGAATCTCGTAGTTAATAACGACTTCTTCGGCTGCTTCGACTGTTACAGTATGACCAATAGGAGCTAAACCATACCCTTTTCCTTGATTAGGAGTCGGGTCGAATACGTTCTGTACTTCTTTAACGAGCTCCGCTGAAGGTTTATTAAATTCGTTATTAATGATAACGACCTTAACTGTACCGCCACCGTTCCAGCATCGATAGATTTTAGAACCACCAGTACCGTTAACGGAGAGCACTTTTTCTTTATAGTCAGCACCGTTACCACCGTAGGCTTTAGATTTTAATGCACGGATATAGCGTTCTCGGAAGGCTTCCGTATCTTCTTCATCTTGGCCGGGTACTAACACTTCTTTAATTTCGGCATTCTGTAAACCCGGGATCGTATTAATTGGCGTGATACGGCCTATACAATAGTTACCTTTAGCGCCAGGAGTCTCACATACTAATTTAAATTCGTTTTTAGATAAATCGATTACGTCGATAACTCGGAAGTTAAGATCTTCGAAGTTAAACCGAGTACCGATATCGACGGCTCGGTCAAAGACACCCTTAACTTCGGCTGCCGTAGCTTCACGAGGGATAATATTAAATTCGAGTGCTCTTAACTCTAAGAAAGCTCGGTCAGCTGTTTTAGCATACGTTTGTCTCATAATGACTTGAGCCATAATATACGCTTCAGCTAGCTCAAAAGAAAAAGGAGCCAATGAGTCGTATATCATGGATCCTTGTCGTTTATCGTATTTAGTTTCAGTTCGGAATAAGGCATCAGCTAATATATTCTCGTAAGTTTTATTCTCGTACATATTCTGTTACCTCTTTATATATATCATTAATCGTGCCGTAAATAGTGTCGCACGAGAATACACATAATACGTCGCCACCGTTATTCGAGAAATTAAAGTCGTATACCTTATCGATTCTATCGTCAGCTAATAATGCTTCGGTGATACGTCGTTGAATCTCGGCATATACATAAGGAATGGCTTCGCCGATTAAATCGTTAAGTTCGATACCATAATCCCAGTCGTATATTAAATATTTGTAGCGTTCCGTATTAATTATTTTAAAGATAGCTTGTTTCATCGCTTCATAGTCGTCGCATAGTCCAATTAATTTATAATCGTCTTCGTAACGTACTCTGAAGGTGTTAGAAGTCTGTTTCTTTGTAACCAAACTGCTATCGAGTTGGTTATAACTAGACATAGGAGTTAGTGCCATTATTTAGTCGTACACCCCGTATTCGGATTATATACACGGTCGATCGCAATATATCGCTGACCACCAGTTTCTTGGAATAGCCATACCTTATCGCCGACTTTTAATTGATTATGTACTAAGTACTTCTTACGGCCTTTATATTCATGGTTATGGCTAGCAAATTCGGCATAACCACCGCCACCACTTCTATTTTCGGTGATATGATCGACACTCATTTCCATCGTCCATTCACATGTGTTTTTAGTTAACATGATATGGTCTTCCGGAATAATTAAGGTAGAATCGAGTGCTATTTGGAGTGGAGCTTCGGATACGACGACACCGATTAACATCGTAGCCGGCTTAGTATTTTCGACAGCTGTAACGGCCGCCGACTTAATGACGCTTAATATCTTATTAAAATCATTTTCCATTATTTAACACCTGTTCTAATAATATGAGTAGGCGGAGTACCGTTATGGTAAGCATAGTTAACGTCGCTATAGCGAATAACAGAACCAGCTTTGGTACTGTTACCGACACAGCCACCAGCACCGTCGGCAATTACGACGTGTTCATCGCCGTCATAGATAAGAATATCACCAGGGTTAGCTGTACCAGTATAGGACTCGATCGCATAACCACGACCATTCATAAATGTCTTAAGTCCAGGTACATCTTTAATACCTTGGTTATAAGCATCGGCTAAATCGCTGTTATAGTAAGAACCACCGGCTGTCGCTCTATCGACACATCCTACATCGCCATAAGCAGAAGTAGTACCGACAATAGAATCGAAGCCAGCTTGTACACCAGCATTCGTAGCATTACCAGCTTTACCAGTACCTTTAGAAGTACCGCCAGATTTTTTATTCATAGCTTGGATACGCTTACGAATTTCTTCGTCACCTCTATCTTCGACCGTAATCTCGGGTTGTTGCTTATCGAAGTAGATAATATCCATATCCATTAAGTGCTTATTATTGTTAAATTTATGAGTAACTGCCTGTACGTATACTAATTCATTAATAATCTGATCACCGATATTAAAGTTTAACCAGATACCGGAGCCAGGTCGTATTTCGGTATGACCTAAGCAGTCTTTTAAGCGTAAACTATGAGTTTTTCTTGCTAACGTATCGAGTAAATTTTTAGCATATTCGATAGCGTTAGTCTTCTTATCGTCGGGCTTAAATACCTTCTGAAGTACGCCCCATTTCTGAGTTTCGTTCTTAGCATAAGCTGCCCCAGTACGCCAGAATTTCTTAGTTTCTTGACCGTTCTCGGTAGCTTTAGCTTCACGGACTACTAAGACTTGAGTAAATGTATTTTCGATAGACGACGTATATTCGTAGTCGCCGACTTGAGTAGAATCGATAAGAATATCGGTTATCATATCGTTAAGTTCTTTAACGACGAGTAGACCTTTATCGTCATATGCTAAGAATACAGGCTTACGTTCCTTCATTTCGGATTCTTTAGCCTTATACTTATCGGATTTAGATAATTCGGCTATTGCCGCCTCTTCGGTATATCCATGATCGGTTAAATATTTTATATCGTTCTTCTCATAATAGGTACCGTTAGGGGCCATCTTATCTGAATCAGAATCTCGTTTAGGAGGAGCCATTTTAGCGTTTTGAGTCGCATCCCATGTCTTAACTTTATATTTCGGAGATTTAGCAAGTTCCGCTAGCGCGTCCTCTTGTTTATAGCCGTGATCGGTAAGGTATTTAATATCGTTTTGTTCGTAGTAGGTACCGTTAGGCGCCGTAAAGTTACTGTCGGTCGATTTCTTTAAAGGCTTCATAACCGGTATCTTAGGCGAGTAAATATTAGTCTGTTTTAACATATCGAGGAAAATATCTTGATACGTTTTACCGTCATAGATGTATTTAATCTTATATACGGTCGGGCTAATATCGCCTAATTTAATAGCTAAATCTGCGGCTAATGCCTTAATTAATTCGGAAGCCGTTTTAGTACCGTCGAATACGTAATAGCCTTCCGATTTTAAATATCGACATTGATCGTATGCCGTTACTTCGATGAAGTTATCTTTAGAGCGTTTCTTTTCGAAGATATAACCGACGAATACTAATTCACCGTTAACCTTAAAATTAACGAGGTCACCTTCTTGAATATCCAATAGTTTATCCTTAAAGACTTTAAAAGATAATTTAGCCGGAGCAAGGTCAGGGCTACGATCTAGCGTAACCCCGTCTTGCGGGTCCAGTAAGTACATATCTTTTTGGTTATGCATTACGATTAATTCGTATCGTACACGAAGAGGAGCATGTGTTATTTTTTGAGAATTAAATTCTTCCATGCGTCAGTCCCCTTTCCTTCGTTATACATACTGAGTGCTTGTGTAGCACCTAAATAACAAGGTACTCCAATTTTATTTAACGCGGCAATTTTAAATAAATTATTAGTATTGCCAAATTGTTGTTTAACGACTCTTTGTAATGTCGCTTTATTAAACCCGTTAGGAGATTTAACTTCTTTAGCGGGTACTTTATCGGTCGGACGTTCTGTCTTAACGGCTGCACTAGCACTACCGTCCTTATTTTCTTCGATCACTAGCTTCTTAGTACCGTAGTCTCTCCATTGTTTTAAGGTGATACTTAAATACATATCGAAGCCATAATCATGGTCTTCTTTATTCGTAAGACTTTCGATAGTGACACGCTCTGTTATCATACTAAGCATTTCGCCATTCGGTTTCATACGGACTACGGTAAATTTAACCGGATTACCGGCTAATTTCATACCGTGTATTTTATTAGCGTAGTATTCAGCTTTTTTACTCTTCTCGAGAATGGACTGATTAAACGGATATTTACTATTAGGTAATAGTATTTCGAAGGAGTATTCGGTCAAGCCGAGAGGCTTGGGTATCGTTACTTCGCCAGTCTGTAAGAGATCGATCGTTTCGTTCTTGTTACTATAAGAGATTTCGAGAGATTTAGGCGGGATCGGTATTTGGAGGTTGTCTAAGTAAAAATAATACATTATGTTAAAGCCTCCCCAGTATTACGTTGGAATGCGTTTACTAAGCCGTTAGCGAAGTTAGTGCTAAAGTCGTTATAGTCGACAGAAGAATCGATGTTGTTATTATTCGTTACGTTTAAGTGGATAGTACGTTGAGACCAGGACTTAATAGCATCGTTCATAATGCCTTTATTTAACGTGTTAATCTCGTCGGCAGTTAATTGTAATGCTTTAGCTGTTTTTGCTGTATTTTTAGCAGTTTTCTTTGTGTTTTTAGCTGTGTCTTTAGCAGCATCGGATACGGCATTACGTTTATCGCTGTTAGAGTTATTAGTATCAGTACTATTATGATCAGTTTGACTAGGATTAAAGATGTTACTGATTTTACCGACTAAACTATCGCCAGCATTTTGCCAGTCGCTTGCAGTACCTAAAATACTCTTAGAGTCTAATTTATAGTCGTCGAATGTACCAGCATCGACTTGTACTTGGAATCTGGAAGCTACGACATCACCGACACCGTCTAATAAATTCTTAAGGAACGGTACTTGCTTCATAACGCCGAGCATAGCATTAATACCTTGTACAGCAAATTCGACTAAGTTATTCCATAAGCGTTTAAATAAATTTTGTATTGCTTTAGTCGGATTATTAAATACATCGGAAATGAAGTTAGCGAAGATAATAAAGACATTCCAGATATAAGCTATTTGATTATAGATAACAGCCCATAATGCACCGAATACACCGGCGATAACACCGACTACCGTGTAAGTAGTGCCAGCCCATTCGTTATACATATCGATAACGAGATATAATGCACCGATAATACCCATAATAGCTAATGCTACCCAGGTTGCTGGACATGCTAACATAGCAGCGTTTAAAGACCACTGAGCAATAGTAGCAGCTACAGTAGAAGCCGTAGCCACTAACCAGTTAGCAGCATATACAAGAGCTACGGTAGCTAATGCAAATAAAGCACCATGTACAAACCATGCATTTTCTTGTAACCAGCCAAATACTTGTTGACCAGTCGTTAATACTTGTTTAAATGCATACGATATTTCATTAAATACATTTTTAATAATAGGTGCTATATACTGAATATTATTTTCTATGCTATCGACAAATTGTCTAAATTCTGGTGAATTAGCTAACTCATTAACAGCATCGAATAATGGAGCAAATGCATATTCGGCGACCGATTTAATATCAGTGGCCCAATCAGCGAATGTATGTGGCAATTTACGATATGCTTCTTCAATTTCGTCGGCATTATCGGTCATAGCCTTCTTAATGACTTCGGCTGTGACTTTACCTTCAGAAGCCAGTTTCTTTAACTCACCACGAGAAACGCCCATAGTTTTTGCTATGATATTCTCGATCATCGGAGCATTTTCGGCAATGCTACGGAATTCGTCGCCTTGTAGTTGACCAGATGCTAAACCTTGTGTTAACTGAATCATAGCATTCTTTTTATTTTCGCCAGTCGTACCACCGATCGCCATTACTTTATTAATTTTTTCAGCAAAATCTACAGCTTCTTTAGGATCTGGGAACGCATCGTGTGCCGATTGAGATAATGTAGCTACTGTTTCAGCCATAGAAGCATATTCAGTACGAGAACGTCTTGCCGACTCATAAATCTCTTTATTTAAAGCTGCTACGTTACCTTGCTCGCCAACGATTAAACCGAGTCGAGCTTGTATAGAAGAAAATTCTTGTGCCATATCGAATACATGACCGATAGCATCACCGACTTTTTGAATAGCGGCAGCTGCTATATTTGCTCCTAGAGAACCTAGGAAGATAGCTTTAAGGTTAGATAAAGAGCCATGTGCATTATTAGCAGCATTACCGGTATGCGTTACTTGTTGAGCAAAATTCGACATACTAGACGAAGCACTGCCAGCCGTTTGAGTTATATCTTTTAAGACAGGAGAAACACCGTTATTTAACTTTATCGTGTTAGATAGTATAGACATATTCTACTCCTGATTTATTGCGTTTTAATTCTTTAGAAATGTAGTCACGCTCTTTTTCTCGTATGGCGAGGGAAGCAAAAATAAAATTGCGTTCCTGTTCGTCCATTGAGTTTAATTCGAGCGGACGTATATGTAAATCTTGGAGGGCCCTATGGTAGAGATATGCCTCGGGATTCTCCTCTATTAGTTTTTTAGTTCGTCGATATCGTTAGCTTTACTACCAGCCATCACTTCTTGCAGCGCAGCTGTTAAGACTTGTGTTTCGCCAGGATATAACATAGCGCCTAACAATTCATTAGCGGAGGATACACCATAAGAGTCTTGTAGCTCTGCATCGTTTAAAGAAGGATACAATACGACAGCTTCGAGAAGTTCTGCGTTAAGATTTTCTTCGTTAACAGTGGACTCTTTTTTGCCGTTTTTAATCGTAGTTTTAGTATTGCGTTTCGTAATTTCTTCGACTTTTTTAGTACTAATTGGATGTAGTACCCATTCAATCGGAGTACCATCTTCGTTAGTAAAGCGTTCAGATACGACGACCTTTACGTCGGGTAAAGATTTAGCATTAGATTTAAAGAATCCATTTAAGGACATATTTTTGATATCTGCCATAGAGGTTTAATCTCCTTATATAGAATAATAAGGAGCCATAAGGCCCCTTATCTAAGATTTACGCGGAATTAGGCTTGCATACCGTCTAATTCTTTAAAGTTTTCTGGAATTTCGAGACCTTCGAATGTGAAGTCTACGTCTTGTTCCAAATATTTACCGTCAGCATCGGCTAACGTTAAATCAAAGTTGTCGATATTAACACCTTTAATAACAACTGTACGAGTACCGGCTGCGGAATCAGAATCTTCGTTAGTCACTTGAAGATCGAAGTATACGTCTTTACCGTGATTCATGAAGTCTAACATAAGTTCAGTAAAAATAGGTGTATTATCGTATACTGTCATAGAACCAGTACCTTTAGTACCAGTAGATTTATTGCCTTTAGTGATACGACCTAAAATAGCCACTTCTTCTTTAGTTTTATCGACTTTGATAGTGACTTTTTTAGCGTTCAATAACAAACGACGTTTACCGTTAATAGTCATATAAGCACGAGCTTCGACTGCACGAATAACGTCTTTTGCTAACATAGTTTGAGCTTTATCTGCCATTATTTAGTACTCCTTATTTCACGTAGCAAGTAGCGTACAATTTATCCATAGCGACTGTCGGGTTGATTTCGTAGTTAACGACTACAGAACCTTTTTCGTCGCCCTCTGTCGGGATTTGAACGTCTTTGGATTCAAATTCTTTGATTGCACGTACTTTAGCATAGTCTTCGAATAATTTTACGATATCGTTCCACAATGCAATACGACCATCTTTATCGTTAGGTGTTTTACCTAAATAATAATTGTTAAATAATCGAGCTACATCGTATGCGGAGTTATCGAGTACGCGAATTACTTGGTTTAATGCGAAGTCTTTAGTACGTTCTTTAGAGAATTCAGTAAACGTATTCACGTCGGACAACAAACGAGTGTTACCTTTAACGTTGCCAGATGCAGAATCGGCTACGTTATGGAATACGATTTGGCCACCTTTAATAAATTGTTCTAATTCGTATTGTTTATATTGAACGTTGAAGTTATATTCGCCGTCGTAAATTTTATTAGTTAAAGATTTATTAATCGGGCAAGATGCTTCTGCACCAGTTAACCAATATACACCAGCACCAGGTTCTGCACCACTATCTGTTACTTTGTTAGCTAGGGAGATAACACCTTCATAGTTAGCTTTGGTGTTATTATAAAGAGCTACTTGGAATTTTTGACCTGTTGTTTCACGAGTACGTTTAGCAAATGCGATAAACAAGTTTTGAATTGTTTGATCGGAGCCAGTATAACCTAATACATTGAAGTAGAATGGTTCGATAAGTTCAATATACTTTTGATAGTCAGATGCTTGTACAGCTGTACCGTTAGTACCACCAGTAAGGTAAGTAGCTGCTTGTGCTGTAAATGCGGACATTTCGTTAAATGTTACATATGCGTTGTTAATTAGCTCTTTCGGTGTAGAAAGACCAGTTTGTTCGTCGACTTTTTTAACGACATCGTCTGTTTTAAGGTAAGTCGTTACTACGAATTTAGATGCATCGTTAATGTCGGCAGAAATAGCGACTGCGATATCGTTGCCACGTACACCACCGCACGTCGCCGTAGCGACGGTAGATTGTGCTTTAACTGCGTCAGAGTTTAAGCGATACAAGTAAAGAGTTTTAGTATTAATGAAAAGATCACGTAGACCTTTCATTTTTTCGTGAGCATAGTCGTAACCGAAGATTTTAACGGAATCCTTTTGGAATTCTTCTTGTTCGACACGCACGATTTTGTTAGTTTCGCCCCAATCTAAAGAAAGTGCCATAGTCGCATAACCGCGATCTACGATTTCGGCAAATGCTTTATTTTTGGACACGAAATTGATATATGCGCCTGGCAATGTTTTATTTTGGAATAGCCAGTAACCGCCACCTAATGCCATAGGATAGTTCTCCTTTATGTAAAATAATTAATCGTTAAAGATTTCGTCATTGAAAACTTCAATGACCGGCTTATTTAGTGTATCTTGTAGTAAAGCTTCAACTTCCTCGATGCTGTATTCGCGATCTTCGATGACAGCGGCAATTAAGTCGGCATATTGTTTAAAACGATCAGAAGCAATAATCACTTCTGGAGTAAAAGTAGCAACTGGAGCAGTATTTTCTACTGCTTCGTTAGTATCTACTACTTCGTCAGTTTTCTTTGTTCTTGGCATTATCTGTTACCTCTTGAATTTGATTTAATGTAAGCATAGGATCTTTATTTAACACTTTTAAAATATGATACTCATAAGAGACTTTAAAATGTAAGATGCCGTCCGTAACCCTGTGACTCATATCGATACCGTTAAGGAGTGATCCGTCAGAGAGTGTTATATACTCTAAGTCGAAATATAAGCTTTCTGTAATCGGATTAATCTGTACCTTCTGTTCTTCGATATAATCGTCGTCCGAAATAAAGAACATAATATCGAAGTCATTACGTCGGTTATAACGTACGTCTAGTAGATGTGTCTGTTCTGTATTAAGAGTCTCTATAATGAAACAAGGGAATTGTGCATCTGATTTAATCTCGTCGATATATATAGGATATTTAAAAGAGTTAAATAATGATTTAGCTATGCCGTCAATGATTTCGTTGATATAATTCATTATTTGCTCCACGTTTGTAGGTAGTCGTCGAGCGCGTTCTTCATAATCTTATCTGAAGCTCTTCTCGTAGCCGCTTCTGCCTTCTCTTGCATATGTAAGCCCTTAACAAACGTTTTAGTAAGACGTTTACCCAATACGGGTATAAAACGTCCTGGTCGTTGCCTGTGGCCGTCATTTACATACGATGCATAGGAAGCTGAATTCTGTACTTTAACGGTAGTATCGTTAATGCGTTCTGCTTCCCACGATCGTCTCATGTGTTCCGATTCTGAACGGTATTTACCGTCTGGTGATATCTGTAGTTGGCCGACTGGTGTATTCGCTATAGCTTCGGCTAAATAATGTTGTGCTAAGTTGTCGGTGATTTCCTCGTTAAGAGACGATATATTATTCTGAAGCTCTTGAGTCTTCTTTAATAAATCTTCGAATCCCGAGAGGTCGACTGTAACGTTAGCCATTATGTTTACTCTTAAGCGTTAACTGAATCTCCTGGTGAGTGTCGTATAACGCTACTTGTGAGGAAGCTGTGTAAGCGAAGCGTCGGTTATTACGGATTATCTCGATATCGGTACCTGGCTTAATCTCGAGATCTGGCGAAATAAATAAGACTACGGTTTGAGAAGCCGATGGTAGCTTATTAACGATATCGTTAGTCTGAAGTGTCTTGTACGACACTCGACAAGGGTAACTGATTGCCTCGAGTTCGCCGTTCTTGATGATGCCAGTGAGAGGATCTTGAATGGCTTTCTTTTGTTCAGTAAGAATACATGTATCTTGGTATAAACGCTCGAAATGTTGACGAGCTACCATTTTAATTTTCGATAACATGTTATATCTGTACCTTCTAAGGAAGTCCATTT
>ERZ773027.1312-NODE-1312-length-13516-cov-4.792215_pt1 | contig 13516 bp, 10 predicted proteins | sample MGYA00511032_ERZ773027 | MGnify/ENA primary metagenome ERZ773027 (study PRJEB29015, sample SAMEA2738138) | human oral metagenome | biome: human oral; feature: human-associated habitat; material: saliva | place: China | collected 2190 ... | reverse complement strand
GGGCTGCTGGTCTCCCCCATCACCTGGTCGCACCACTGGGTGTGGGGACTAGCCAGCGTGGTGGCGCTAATCGCGGTGGCGCTACGGCTAAAGTCCACACCCCTGGCCGCTGTGGCCCTAGTGCAGGGAGCATTATTTATCATGGCCCCGCACTGGTGGTTCTCACACGGGCAGGTTAACGAGCTGCACTGGAACGTGGTAGAGCAGCTGGTGGGCTCCTCCTACACCCTGGCCGCTATCGCCTCTGGCGTAGCCCTGGCCTGGGCGTTACCGGTGCAGGCAACAGCTCGACTAGGCTGGAACTCCTTAAGGAGAACCAATGCCCCTATCTGACTTGGCACGACGCGGTGAAGAACACTTCCATCGCCACGTGATTCCGCGACTACGCCGCGCTGGTTGGCGCCCGCGAGCAGTGGCCTATGACGGCTACGGCTCGACCACCATGGTGCGCGTAATTGCGCGCGTAGTGATGCGCCCACCCGGCGCACCCGCCGAAGGGCCGTTATTCCAGCACATCCCCGAGGATCTGCCTTCTATCACCCAACTGCGTGAAGCTGCCATGGCTTCACTGCTAGACGCCCAGCGCGGCTGGCGTTCCTTCATTGATATTCCCGTGCCGTTCATCCCCTTCACTGTGAAGGTGGGTGGGCGCAAACTCTCCGCACAGGCAGACCGGGGCGGCTATATCGACGTCGTCATCCGTAACCACAACCTCAAACCCGGCTGGCATGAAGCCACCATCACCGGCCCCGCCATGGACACAATCAAAGCCCCCGTGCTGATCATCCCTGAAGGGCCACAGCTGGGCGTGGTGTGCGACATCGACGACACCGTAATGGTCACCCACATGCCGCGTGCCCTGGTGGCCAGCTGGAACGCTTTCGTTAAGCAATCTTTTGCGCGCCAGGCCGTGCCGGGTATGGCCACGCTGCTCAACCGGGTGCAAAAAACCAACCCGGGTGCGCCGGTAATCTACCTGTCCACTGGTGCTTGGAATGTGGTGCCCACTTTGCGTAACTTCTTTGAACGCAACCACTTCCCGCGCGGCCCCATGCTCATGACCGACTGGGGCCCCACCAACACCGGCTGGTTCCGCTCGGGCCTGGAACACAAACGCACCCAGCTGCGTCGCCTAATGATTGACCTGCCTGAGGTAAAGTGGCTATTGATTGGCGACGACGGCCAGTTTGACCGGATCATTTACGGCGACCTTGCCCACGACCACGGCGACAAGGTGGAGGCTATTGCCATCCGTAAACTGACCTCATCAGAGCATGTTTTAGCGGGTGGTAACCATTTGGCCCTGGCTGAGCCGCAGGTGCGCAGCCTCAAACAGTCCGGCGCTCTGGTGGTCAGTGGCCGCGACGGCTTCACTTTGGCCCGTAAACTGCCAGCCTCACTGGTAGGTCCTCAACCGTAAGGAGAACAAAATGGCTAGCAAGCTCCCATTTCTGATTGGCCTGACCGGCGGCTACGTGCTTGGCACCCGCGCCGGGCGCGCCCAGTACGAAAAGATTAAGGCCGCCGCCGGGCGTGTGGTGGAAACTCCCGCCGTACGCAACCGTGTGGATTCGACTAAGGCTAAGGTTTCCGACGCCGTCAAGCGCCAGGGTGAAAAAGTCACCGACAAGGTGGTTGAGTCGGTTAAGGAGCGCCTATTTGGTGGCTCTGGGCAGTCCAACTCCACTCCCGTGGCCGTGCCCGAAGCCCAGGTGCGCCCGCTCAACTGAGCGTCCGACAAGCGCCCTGACAGCGTCTAAGCTTTCTGACCTGCCAGGTCTAATACTCCTCTAATACTCCCGTGCGCCGGGCCTGTTCATTCAGGCCCGGCGCACGCTTGTTTTTGAATTAGTGCACTCCTGTTTAGTATTAGCTCTAGCTCTAGTTTGGAGTTAGGAACTACCTGGTTTAGTTACAGCTCCGATTAGAAGCCGTACACTTCACGGCTGTTGCGGTTAACCAGCTGGCACATTTGCTCTAGGCTCAGCTGGCGCAGCTGCGCCAAGGCGGTTAACGTCACTGGCAACAGGTAAGAGCCATTAGGCATACCCCGGTAAGGGGTAGGCGGCAGGTAGGGGGCATCGGTTTCTATCAGCAGTAACTGCTGTGGCATCGCCGCAATTGCGGCGCGCAGCTCCCGGTTAGATTTGTAAGTCACCGGCCCCGACACTGAGGCATACCAGCCGTGTTCAGCGCACACTTGGGCCATAGCCTCATCCCCACTAAAGCAGTGGAAAACCGTGCGCTCAGGGGCGCCGTCGGCAAGCAAAACCTCAATGCACTCACGGTGAGCCTGGCGGTCATGGATCTGCAACGGTAAACCCAGCTCTTTAGCCAAAGCGATATGGGCACGGAAAGACTCCCGCTGCGCCACGCCCCCACGCGGGCCGGTACGGAACAAATCCATGCCGGTCTCCCCCACGGCCACCACAGTTTCGGGGTTTTCCCGGCAGGTCCGCTCCACCTGGGCCAAGGCGGCGTCGAGATCATATGCACCATGGTGGGCCTCAAAACGCGGCTGTAAACCATCGGGGCCCACCTCGCTGACGCCCGCATGCAGCACCGCCTCATTCGGGTGAATTGCCAGCGCCACCTTCACCCCCGGCAGCTGTCGGGCCAGCTCCAGCGACGGCGCAAAAGCGGGCAGCTCACAGGCGCTAGTGATCATGCGGTCCACCCCCACTGCCTGGGCCCGCTCCACCAGCTGCGCGGCGCTAAGCGGACCGGAAGCAGCCGCCGCCCCCGGCCCCTCAGTAGGCGAAATCGGCAAATGGGTGTGGTTATCCATAACCGCCTGCGGCAGGCGGGCAATATTTTCCAGCGCCGGCCAATCGCTCGGCTTACGTTTAGACACTTTGTTCTCCCTGATAGATGAGGGTGACCCCCGGTTTAATAGATGGGGGGCAGAGCCCGGTTAAGGGCGCAAGTTACATGCACGTGCCCTCGGCGCTACCAGTTACGGCTAGCGACGAGGGCACAGTTAGTTTCTAAGCAGCTCAGGCGCCGGTGACGTCGTCGGGCACCTGCCCGGCGTAACGGGCCAGCTCCTGCTCAATGATGGCTTCATCCAGTTTCACAAACACCGGGGTGGGCTTGCCTACAGGCGTGCCCGGGGTGACTGCGTGACGCTCCCAGGTGGGGGCGGTGGTGTAGTCACCGGTGATGATCGGGTAGGACTTGCGCCCTGCGAAGTCTGCCGGCAGCACCTGCGGGTCCAGCTCGGTTACTTCCTCAATCACCGGCATGGGGGCGATCTGGCCGTCCCCACCCATTACGCGGTCGACGTCGTTAGCGGCATGCGGCAGGAAGGGGCTGAGCATCAGGTTCAAGTCGGCCACAACCTGGGCCAACACGAACAGAATAGTGCGTAGGCGCTCTTGCTGGTCTTCGCTCTTGAGCTTGAAAGGCTCAGTCTCGGCAATGTAGCGGTTGGCTTCACCCACCAGGCGCATGGCTTCGCTCAGAGCGGCCTTTTGGCGGTGGTGCATGATCAGGTCACCCACGGTCTTAAAACCACGCTCCACCTCAGCTAGCAGCGAGCGGTCTTCAAAAGTGAACTCGCCCGGCTCGGGGATCTGCCCGAAACGCTTGTGGATCATGGAGGCGGTGCGGTTGACCAGGTTACCCCAGGCAGCCACCAGCTCAGAGTTGGTGCGGCGCACGAACTCAGCCCAGGTGAAGTCAGCGTCAGCGGTTTCCGGGCCGGCAATAGAGATGAAGTAACGCAGCGCGTCAGCCTGGTAGCGGCTGAGCACATCACGCACATAAATCACAATGCCGTGCGAGGAGGAGAACTTCTTGCCCTCCATGGTTAGGAACTCGCTGGAAACCACCTCGGTGGGCAGGTTTAGCTGACCGAAGGGGTTGTGGTCGCCGCCGCGTGAGCCCTTACCGTTTTGGGCCAGCATTTCAGCAGGCCAAATCTGGGAGTGGAAAACAATGTTGTCTTTACCCATGAAGTAGTAGGTCAGGGCGTCGGGGTTGTTCCACCACTGGCGCCAGGCCTCGGGGTCGCCGCTGCGGCGCGCCCACTCAATGGAGGCAGACAGGTAGCCGATTACGGCGTCAAACCACACATACAGGCGCTTGCCAGGCTGGTCATCCCAGCCGGGGATCGGGATACCCCAGTCAATGTCGCGGCTCATGGCACGCGGACGGATTTCCTTGAGGATGTTCTGGGAGAACTTAATGACGTTGGGGCGCCATGTGCCCGAGGCTTCACGCTCATCTAGCCACTCGCCTAGGGCGTCGGCTAGCGCCGGCAGGTCCAGGAACCAGTGGTTGGATTCGATGAACTTGGGGGTTTCACCGTTGATGCGGCTGCGGGGGTTAATCAGGTCAGTGGGGTCGAGTTGGTTACCGCAGTTGTCGCACTGGTCGCCACGGGCGCCGTCGGCTCCACAGATAGGACAGGTGCCTTCAATGTAACGGTCGGGCAGGGTGCGGCCGGTGGAGGGTGAGATGGCTGAGCGGGTGGTGCGCTCAATCATGTAACCGTTGTCGCGCACGGCCTCGAACATTTCACGCACAACCCGGTAGTGGTTACCGGTGGTGGTGCGGGTAAATAGGTCGTAGGACAGACCCAGGGCAACCAGGTCCTCAACAATGAGGCGGTTGTTTTCGTCTGCTAGTTCGCGGGCGCTAACTCCAGCTTCGTCGGCGGCCACCAGGATGGGGGTGCCGTGCTCGTCAGTGCCGGAGACCATGAGCACGTCATAGCCAGCCATTCGCATGTAGCGGGAGAAAACGTCTGAGGGGACACCGAAACCGGCTACGTGGCCAATGTGGCGTGGCCCGTTCGCATAGGGCCAGGCAACAGCTGAAAGAATGTGCGTCATGGCCCCTAGTTTACTGGCTTTGGCCTGATTTGCCCGAACCGATATTTTGCTTGCGCCGCCTGGTAAGCGCTGGCCTTGCCGGCGACGGTGCCCGGTTTGGTGCCCTGGCGGCGACGGCGCCCGGCGGCTTTGCGTTTTGCTTGCGCCGCGTTCTTGTCTGCCCCGCTGTTTTGGCGACGGCGCCCGACGGCTTTAAATGTGCACATGCGGCTCAGGGTTTGGGTTAGACTCTGCCCAAGCACACAGTTTTAAGGATTCACTATGGCCAGTGACGAAAAAATTGATGCAAGCGCGAGCAACGCAGCTAGCAAGGCACCTAGAAGTGTGCCGGATAATATCGACGAACTATGGGATGCCCTGATGGACACAATCCCCGAGATTGAGCCAGAAGTAAATGAGCCAAAAACACTTTGGCGACGCATCTCAGATTGTTTCTGGTACTGCGACAGCTCAGTATTCATGATTATTTTCGGGTTATTCCCGCTCATACTGGGCATAGTAATAGCTGAACCGTACTTTGGAAGAACGGCCATCCCTGCGTACACTACTTTCGAAGGGAGCATCACTAAGAGTATCTATCTTGAGGCCAACAAAACCTACACCCTATACGATGGGCGCATATACGGTCTCCCACATTGCTCTATCGTAGATTCAAAAGGAAATAACTTACCCGCAGAAACTTGGGAATCTAACGAACATGATTCATTCATAGAATATTATCATGATTTTGGGCAAGTGCGCCCCACAAAGTCTGACACCTACAACTTTTTCTGCACAGATCAAGATGAATCAAAAGATCGGTCATTTGCTATAGCTGAAACTACCGCATTTCCTAAACCCCACGATATTTCGTCAGAAATATGCTATAACCGGATCATAGTTTTTTATGCTTCAACCATTGCATTACCCGGACTACTGCTAATATCTGCGGGCACCCTAAATCTTATTTTCAGGGGCCTTCGTAACGCAGCCCGTTCACGCGCATACAAGCGATCACTGCAAGGCACTGTTTAAGTTAGTTGTCAAGGGTACTAACCCCCTACCAGGCAGCTCTAGGCACACTGATTATTCCGCTAGGGTTGTATCAGCAACCGATTTAAGGATTAGTCATGCCCGCTAGCCAGCCTCAAGCTGCCGCCAACCTAGCTGCAGCAGACAGCGACCCATTCGCTCACATCTACGCCAGCCCCAACGCTAAAAACATTCACGCCCCAGCCAGCTTCGGGCCAACATATCTGCAACCCCAGAAAAAACTACAAACCCCAGAAAGAGCTACGCCGCCACCCCGCCCATTATGGGCTGAAATAATTATAATATTTTCCAAGCTAATAATTATCGCAAGTTTCGCTATTATCCCGACTTTATATCTACCAACTATAACCACGCCAAACTTAAACACTTTCTCTGCAGACAACCCCAAAAGTGTTTATCTAGACAACAATAAAGAGTACTATCTCTACATTAAAACCAACATTCAGACTATAGCCAACAAAACCAGCTGTGTAATCTCAGGCCCTGGAGACTACCGGGCCTCCATCATGGCAGGCCCGGTAGACAGCGAGCTTGACATTGATGGTTACTACAAACTTGACAGGATCTCTGCAGGCAAAACCGGTACTTACAGTTTTTCTTGCGTTAACCCTGATTTAAACGGTTCACACTCTTTTGCTGTAGCCGACACTACAGACAACTATTACGCTAAGACTCAAACACAACTATTTCTTGGCTATTTTCTGATAATCATTAGCGCAGCCATGATTTTATTGGAGACAGCTTTAATAATTGCGAGTATTCGTAACATTTTCCGAGCCTCTAAAGAGCGTGCCTCTAAAGAGCGTCGCCAGCTACAGGCTGAGTTTCCCGCGCCTCTGCCCGCATACATGCCCGCGTCAGCATCAGCAGGCCCCACAGCCACCGCCTCACCCGAGTATCGGCCTACGCAACTTTGACGTGCCACGCCAGCTGCGCCGTCGTCGCCCCCGCAGATAACGCAACCAGCATGGGCGCCGTCGTCACCAGCCACGTAAAACGCCGAGCCCGGCACCTATTCAGCTAGGCTTAGAACAGCAACCGATTTAAGGATTTAACATGCCGGACAACCAGTTCAATCCAGGACCGTACGGCGCCGCCAGCACCAGTTACAGCTCCGCCAGCGGCCCGAACCCGCAAAGCGCCCCCAGCGCGGCCACAACCTGGGCACCCCCGGGGCAAAACGCCGGAATTTTGCCGCCCACGGACCAGAAAAGCCTGATCAGCAAGCCAGGCCTAGGGCTGTCAGTATTCTGGCTGGTTCTCGGGCTAATCACTTTGGCGGTGGGCGCGGGCCTGGCCTCACTGAACCTTACCGACGCCACACTGCCGTCTTTGTCATCTTTTTCTCCGGGCACATCCAAGAGCGCCCAGCTTGAGGCCAACCGGACTTACGCTTTCTATGCTGCCTCAACGAAGTTGGATTCCGCTCGCCAAACCTCCTGCGTGGTGTCTGGCCCCGATGGCTATAGCCCCACGGTAACCAACGCAAACTCCAGCGAAGAGCTTCAGCTGAACAGGAGCTACTACAAGGTGGCGACTTTCAGCCCCAATAAGTCGGGCAGCTACTCTTTTGCTTGCTCTCACCCCGCCAACATTGACCGTGCCGATGTTTTTGCTATCGCCGACATCACCGACACCACCACGGTCACCTCTAGTAATGACTTGATTTACGCCCGCATCTTTGTGGGCGCTGGTGCTTTCCTTGGCTTGGTGGGCCTGGGACTGAGCATTTTTGGGGTCATTGCGCTTGCCCGCAAGCTTAAGGCCCGCCGCAACTTCACAGATGGCCTGCCCGCACAGAGTGAGGATAGCGCTTCAGCTAGCTCCGGGGCTTTTAGCGGTTATGTGCCGACGACGCCGGGCCAGGCGCCTTTGGGCTTCCAGGCACAGGGGGTTGCGTCCCAGGGGGTTGCGTCCCAGGGGCCGGACGCTGCTGCGGCGTCCCAGTGGGCTGCTGCGGGCGCTGGAGCCGCAGGTACTGCTGCCGCCGCACCTCAGTGGGGTGCACCCCAGGGGCAGTGGGCGGCCCAAGCACAGTCCTCCCAGACGCAGTCCTCCCCAGCCGCTCAAAGCCAGGCTTCTGCACCTGAGGTACAGGCTTCAGCACCTGAGGCCTTCGCACTACAGGGGCAGGCTTCTGCACAGAGTTCTAACTCCAGTGCGCAGGCCGCGAGCGCGTACTCTGCTCCACAGGTTCCCAACCCCTACGTAACCGCACAGGCTCCTCAAGTACCGCAAGGCTACGGCCAGGCACAGCCCGGCCAGAATGTGCAGCCGGGTCAGCCCATCGAGGTCTACGGCCAGCAGGCCACCCAGCCGCTAAACCCCTACCTCACCCAGCCACAACCGCAGGCACAGGCACAGGCACAGGCACGTGTCGCACAAAGTGCCGCGCAGGCTGGCACCCCGGCTGGAACCCAGGTTGGTACTCCGGCCGGTGCTCATGTTGGTTCCCCTGCTACCGCTCAGGGTAACGCCCAGGCTGGTTCCCCTGCTGGTGCGCAGGGCCAAAATGCTGCCGGCTACTGGCCGGTGCCTAACTTTGCTCCGTCCGACCAAGCACCCCAGGGTTACGGCCAGGCACAGCAACCGCCAAGCTACGCCCAGCCCGCACAACCGCAGGTTAACCCCTACGTAACTCCTCAGGCACAGCAAGCTCCGGCGTCGCAACCAGCACAACCAGCACAACCAGCCCAGCCGCAGGGATACCCTCAGGCAGCGCAGCCCACGGCTCCTCAAGTACCGCAGGGTTACGGCCAGGTTCAGCCCGGTCAGCCGGTTCACGGGTACGGACAGCCAGTTCAGCCGGGCCAGCCCATCGAGGCTTACGGCCAGCAAGCCACCCAGCCATTAAACCCCTACCTCACCCAGCCGCAACCGCAGCCGCAGACACAGCCAAGCGTTGCGCCAAGCGCCGCCCAGGCAGCCCAGGCAGCCCAGGGATATGGGCAGCAGGTGCAGGGATACGCACAGCCGGTGCAGGGATACAGTCGGCCAGTACAGCAGGTGCAGCAGCCCGCTCAGGTGCCTGGGGTAAGCCAGTTGGAGCACCCGAACCAGCCGGGCAGGCCTACTCAGCCTTTGCAGCCTACGAATGACACGCGGGTTATCGCCAGCCCGACTGACACCACCCAGGTGGTTTTCGAGCCGGCCAACCCGGTTTCTAAGCCAGCTGCTTCTCAGTCACCGGTCTCTGAGCACACTGGTGCAAATGAGGAGGTTGAGGAGACTGACCAGCGTCCTGTGGATGCCATGTACACGGATCCAACCCGAGTAATCAGCACTACCGAGGCTGCTAACCGCTACAACTAGTACAGATACATACAAAATCGTCCGTTCCCTATTAAAAATCCATGGGGTTTTATAGGGAACGGACGATTTTTCAGTATTTGTGAGCAGTGGCCTGGGCTAGCAGCCTTACTCGGCCCTGTTCAGCCTCGCTTGGCCCGTAACTTGAGCCTTAACCTGAGCCTTACTCGGCCTCGGTCAGCTCCACGCCAGCCTCAACCAGCTTGGCCTTGGCGGCCTCGCCTAGCTCGGGGCTGACCGGCTCGGTCAGGTTGGTCAGCACTCGCACCTGGTAGCCCTTGGAAGCGGCGTCCAGCGCAGTGTCGCGTACGCAGTGCGATAGCGCCAGGCCCACAATGTCTAGGCTGTCCACCCCGGCGTCCTTAAGCAGCTGGTCCAAGCCCACACCGGCGTCGTCGACCCCCTCAAAACCAGAGTAGGCCGCCGCATACTGGCCCTTCTTAACCGAAACGTCCGGGGCCAGGTCCACCAGCGCCGGGTGCAGCGCCGCGTTAGCAGTGCCGGCCACGCCGTGCTTGGGCCAAGTGTCCACGAAGTCGGGCTGGTCGCTGAAGTGCGTGCCCGGGTCAATGTGCCAGTCCTGAGTGGTTGCCACCAGCGCGTATTCCTTGCGGTGTGCGGGCACGTAGGCGGCCACGCGCTCGGCGACGGCGTTGCCTCCCACGATGGGCAGCTCCCCGCCCTCGCAGAACGTGGGCTGCACATCTACCACAATTAGTGCTCGAGTCATTTTTTTCTCCCTATGGTTGCGGTTTTTCCCTTAGGTCTTTGGTGGCCGGCGACTGACCGGGCACTTGGTATTAGCAGGTGGCCGGTATCTGCCCAGGCCTTGGGGCCGGGCGTGTGGCGCTGGCCAGGCCGGGCGTGTGGCGTTGGCCGGGCCGGGCCGTGACGCCAGCTTCCCCGGTTAGTGTATTTAGTTTTCGCGGGCAGCTAGGGCCGCCTGGTACAGCTCATTCTTGCGCAGGCCGTGGGTTTGGGCCACCTGCGCGGCCGCCTGTTTGAGGCGTAGGCCCTGGTCAGCTAGGGTCAGCACCTGGTCTACTACCTGTTCGACGCCGACGCTAGCCCCCGCAGAGCCGGCAACTACCAGCACAATTTCTCCCCGCGCCCCCTCGGCGGTGGCCGCCACCAGCTCATCTAGGCTGGCGCGCAGTACTTCTTCATGGGTTTTGGTCAGTTCCCGACACAGTGCCGCACGGCGCTGCCCACCGAAAGCTTTAGCCAGGTCAGTTAGGGTTTCGTGGACACGTCGGGGGGATTCGAAAAAAATCAGGGTGTGGGCGTCGCTGGCCAGTGAGCTTAGTAGCCGGGTGCGCTCGCCGCTTTTGCGCGGCAGGAACCCTTCAAAACTGAAACGGTCGCTGGCCAGGCCCGATAGCGCCAGTGCGGTGAGCACTGCAGAGGGACCGGGAGCCACAGTAACTGGCACATCGGCGTCGATAGCGGCGTTTACCAGGCGAAATCCGGGGTCGGAAACCGAAGGCATACCGGCGTCGGAAATCATCAGCACGCTGGAACCAGCGCGCGCGGCCTGCAGCAGCTGCCCGGAGCGTTCGCGCTCATTGTGTTCGTGGAAGGCCAGCAGGCGGCCGCCGATTTTTACGCCTAAACGCTGGGCCAGGTTCAGCGCGCGGCGGGTGTCTTCGGCGGCGACGACGTCGGCCAGGGCCAGGGCTGCCATCAGGCGCGGTGAGGCGTCACCCCGGTTGCCGATAGGGGTTGCAGCCAGGGTGATTGTGCCCCGAGCGGGGGCATATTCGGCCAGGTCAAGGCCCTGTGCTGGGGCGGGTGCAGGTGCGTCCGGCCCGGCGGCGGGAGTGTCCGACTCAGCAGCGACGCCGGGAGCCTCCAACTCAGCAGCAGGGCTTGGCACTTCTTGATTGGGCGCCATATAACCTTCCCCTTTTAGATACAGGCAAAATCATCCTTCACCTATAAAAATATGCGTTTAAATCATAGGCGACGGACGATTTTGCCTGTATTTGCAGATGCCAGCTTAAATCCAACTCCTAAACAGCATGTGCCAGAGCCAGAAGTTGTAGTCCACTACCTGCGCGGTCCATATCGGCCACCACAGGAAGGCAAACACAACCGCCGCCAGCACAATAATGCCGGTCAATATCAGGCCCATGAACATCGAGGGATCATAGTCCTTGCCCAGCACCTGTCCCCCGCCAAGGTAGGCACCCAGGTTGTCTTTCAAGCTACCTTGAGCGTTCGTCTCCTTGGCGGCGACGTCGTCGCTTGCGTAGCCGGCAGAGGCGTCAGCCCCAGCGGCGTCAGCCCCGCCGACCCCGCCAGTCTTAGCAGCAGCACCCGCAGAACCAGTAGCCCCAGCGGAGCCAGACCCGGCAGAGCCAGCAGAACCAGCCGTAACCACGCCGTCGCCGTCGAGTAAGCCAATTGCCCAGCCCAACGCCACAGTCAGCGCCAAAACCACGAACGGCACGAAAGCTACCGTGTAGAAAGTGAAAATAGTGCGGTCCCAGTACATGAACCAGGGCAGGTACAGGCCAATGTAACCAGATAGCACCACCCAGCCGCGCCAGTCGCGCTTAAGCGCCACATAGGCAACCACCACAAATACCGCCACGAAAGCCGCCCACCAGATCGGGATGTTACCGATCGAGGTGATAGCCCTCACGCAGTTACGGGTGTCGCACTGGTAGGCGTCGGCTCCCAAGGTGTCATTGGACTGCCAGTAGAAGGAGGTGGGTCGCATCTGTAGCAGCCAGCCGCTGGGCTTAGCCATGTAGCTGTGGGGGGTGGATAGGCCCACGTGGAATTCGTAGATGGCGCGGTGGTATTCGATAAAGTCCGCGATCGAATCGGGCAGCCAGGAGCCGCGTCCAGCTGCGCGCTCAGCTGCCGCCCAGCCATGCTTGTAGGCGCTGGGGTTCATGAACCAACCAAACCAGCTAAGCAGGTAGGTCACCCCTGCCACGGGCACAAGCCGCATAAAGTTACCCCAGCCGCGTGAAACCAGGGTTTCCAGCTTCCACACCTTGGCTTTAACAGCGCGCAGTGCGGTGCCGTCCCAAATCACGGTCATAATGCCGATGGTGGCCAGCAGGTACAGGCCCGACCATTTAACCGAGCAGGCACACCCCAGCAGCACGCCGGCGCTAATCATCCAGGGACGCCAGCCAGCCTTGGGGGCCAGGGCACCTGCAGCGGTGCCTTCCAGCAGGCGCGCGATGCGTTCGCGTTGGCTTTGACGGTCACGCACAATGCAGTAGACAGCAGCCAGGGCGAAGAGGCCAATAAACCCATCCAATAGGCCAATACGTGACTCGGTGATGCCCACGCCGTCGATAGCCAGGAACAATCCCGCCAGGCCCACCAGCAGCGGTGAGGGGAACAGTCGCCACACCAGGCGGCACAGCAGGAACACGGTGGCAATACCCGCTAGGGCCACTGCCAAGCGCCAACCCCAGCTGGAGGCCGGCCCGGTCAGCTCCATACCCGTGGCGATCAGCCATTTACCTAGCGGCGGGTGCACCACAAAGGACGCCTCGGGGCTGAGCGTGGAGAAATTACCGCGCACAAAACTGGCGTTGGCGTTTTGTGCCCAGGTGCCCTCATAGCCCAGGTGCCAGATCGAGTAGGCATCTTTGACGTAGTAGGTCTCGTCAAACATGATTTCGTGGGGACTGCCCAGGTTCCACAGGCGCGTGAAGGCGGCGATCAGGGTGGTCACCACGGTGGCGATCCAGCCGTTACGGGTCACTACTCGCGAAGGCAGGCGCGAGGGTAGGCCCAGCACGGCCCGTAGCTGCTCGCGGGTGCGCGGCTGGGGGCTTTCTAGTGCCGGTGCTGCCGTACCTACAGGGGCCTGGGTGCCTGCCGGAGTTTCTTGCGACGACGCCGCTTGGACGCCTGCCTGGGCACCTTGCGACGACGCCGGGCCTTGCGTTGTCCCTGCAGTTGCCGGGGCTGAGGCACCTGACGGGGCTACCCAACCACTCTGCTGAGCAGCGGCGTCGGGCTTAGCACCAGGACCCGAGGGCTTAGCGCCAGAGCCTGAGGGTTTAGCAGCTGAATCCTGCCTACTGTTCGGCTCTGACAAAGTAATTGGAAAACGCGTGCCACGCACGGGGGTGACGTCGTCTTCCGGATCTAAATAGGCGTCAGCGTCCGGGCTTGGAGTAGTGGGCTGATCGTTCATTCGGCCAGTCTATTGCCTTTATGAGCCTAATACAGACTCTCAGCTCACTTTCAGCAACCACTATCACTTTATTTTTAGCTGTTAGCGTCGCTCGCCACACTCTCAGCCCCGCCCAAGGCCCCGGGGCCGGCGCTCATCCCACGCGGTCTACCCGGGCACCCGGCCC